>Ga0209710_1000093_pt1 | contig 101175 bp, 103 predicted proteins | sample ArcticOcean_MG_C_5_FD_187436 | JGI IMG/M metagenome (GOLD analysis project Ga0209710, IMG submission 187436) | Marine microbial communities from western Arctic Ocean - ArcticOcean_MG_CB4_138 (SPAdes) (version 2) | ecosystem: Environmental > Aquatic > Marine > Oceanic | place: Arctic Ocean...
GAATTTCTCATTGATCAAGCAGATGCTACTTTCTTTGTAACAATACAAGGGGAGTCTATGATTGATGTTGGGTTAATGCCTGGTGATAAAGCAGTTGTTGATCGCTCTAAAATGCCGAGTATTGGCGATATTGTATTAGCTGTTGTAGATGGTGACTTCACCATTAAAGTGCTCAACCGTGGAAAAGATGGCAGTCCTAGATTATTGCCTGCTAACGCATCAGGTAAATATCAGCCAATCGAAATCAAAGAGAATATGACTTTTGAAGTTTGGGGTGTTGTTACAGGTTCATTTAGACGTTTTAAATAGATCACATTATGCGTAACATTGCATTAATTGATGTAAACAACTTTTACGTTAGTTGTGAGCGTGTCTTCAATCCTAAACTACTCAACAAGCCAATCGTTGTTTTGTCCAATAATGACGGATGTGCAGTTGCGAGAAGTGATGAAGTCAAAGCATTAGGGGTGGCCATGGGAGCGCCTTGGTTTAAGCTCAAAGATTTAGCAAAGCAGCACAATATTTTAGCTTACTCATCAAATTATGCGCTGTATGCTGATATGAGTAATCGGGTGATGTCGATACTTAAGCATTACTCACCTGATCAAGAGGTCTATTCAATCGACGAGTCATTCTTAGACCTCACAGCGTTTAAATCAAAAGATTTAGTCGCGTACGGACAACAAATGCGGCAGCGGATTAATCAATGGACAGGCTTGCCTGTTTGCGTTGGTATTGGTTCAACTAAAACGTTATCAAAGCTGGCTAATCATTGTGCAAAAAAACGTCCAGACTTTAATGGTGTTTGCAATCTAAATAGCATGGCACCTGAGACAATTAACCAAATGTTCACTGAGATTGATGTTGGTGAAGTGTGGGGTGTTGGCAGAAAGCTTGTGCTTAAATTGAATGCGCTTGGTATCAATACTGTATTAGATCTTAAGCGAGCCAATCCAGAACGTCTACGCCAGCAATTTAGTGTTGTCATGGAAAAGACCATCCGTGAACTCAATGGTATTGTTTGCATCGAGCTGGAAGAAATTACACCACCAAAACAGCAAATAATGAGTTCAAGAAGCTTTGGTTATTCAGTGACTGATTACAATAGTTTAGCTCAATCGATAACCTTGTATATGAGCCGTGCTGCAGAGAAGCTACGACGGCAGCAATCTTATGCTGGATCAGTTTATATCTTTATTAGAACGAGTCCATTTAAAGAAAATGAACGCTTCTATAGTAACGGTAGAACGATTTCCATGCCTAGCCCAACTGATGACACTAGGAAGCTAGTTAACGTCGCACTATGGGGATTAAAACAGATTTATGTGCCTAATTTAGGCTATGCAAAGGCTGGAGTTATGCTTGGAGAGCTTGTCGCAGCCCAAGGCATACAAACAGACTTATTTAGCACGCAAAAAAACACACCCAAATCGGATCGGCTCATGGCTATGCTGGATAGCATTAATAAGAAGATGGGCAAAGAATCAATCAAATTGGCCAGTGAAGGATTTAGCCGGCCGTGGAAGATGAAGCAGGGCAACAAGAGTCCGTGCTATACGACGAATTGGGATGATAATATTCAAGCATTAGATTTAGAACAATAAGTTATAGAAAAAATACATAAATTTTTGAGAAACTTCTTACAATCTCAATTGATGGAAGAGACTGGTGTCTTTTGCTCTTCATATTACGAGTAGAATCAAACTATAGAAACTAGTTATGAATAAGTTGTCAGGGGACAAGAATATATGCAAGCGTTATTTCGCCGTTACATTGACATGACTCTTCTCTAATCTTGAGTAAAAAAATAAATCTACAAACAATATTTGAAAATAAATGGAGTTTGTAATGTTCACAAAGGCATCACATGAGCTCATGTTCTGGATTGTTATGATTTTCATCATTCTTTTTTTAACTTTTATTGGGAAGCGATAATCCGCCAAATAGCATGTAATGCTCTAAAGGTTTTTGGAGGAGTCGTTTAAAGTGTTAGCAAGTCAGCTTGAAAGTGTGAGTTTTATATTACTTGAACACTTTTACCAAAACCATTAATCCACCATTGGAATGGCGAGTTATCTGCCACTGATGCTTCCACTATAAGATAATCACCATCTTCACAATTAATAAACATTAAAAGAATTCAGCTACCTATCATGTATATACATCACATAAAGACCACAGCTAACTGGCATTACTATACTTTTTTATTTCTACATTCATTCGCGTCTCGACTATAATTGATTAAGCTTCTTAAATAAAAAGGCAAAAGGCTGAATATGCAAAGTTTTTTAGAATTAATAGCTCACTATTGGTTGGAAGGGCTAGTTTTAGTTGGGGTAATTGTTTTTTTTGCTATTAAAAAATTGAGTAAATTTTTTGGTGGTGAAGCCATTGAGGTTACAGCCAAGCAAGCTATTGAACTTATTGAGCAGCAAGAAGCTATTCTGATTGATCTTGCAGAAAAGACAGTATTCGAAAAAGGTCATATTCCTGGCGCTGTGAGTATGCCGGGCATTACTTTTATTAACGGATCAGCCAGATTGGAAGATGTCTCAAAGCCAATTATTTTACTGCCTATGAAAGGGCTATTTCCTATGCCTGTTGTGCAATTTATATATAGCGTAGGGGTAACAAAACTATACCTTTTTAAAGGTAACCTCAATGAGTGGGAAAAGGAAGTGCGGGATTCGCATTGATTTTATTCAGCCAGGCAATTTACAGGAGAATGCTCATGCGCAAAGTTATAATAGAACGGTGAGATATGATTGGCTAGCGCATCACTTGTTTGAAAGCATTGCTGAGACCGTAAAGGCTTCTCCCGCAGAATATACCAGCTGAAGCTGGTTATTCATGCTTAAAAGTACAGCAATTTGCCACAGATTGGCTATGGACATGCAATCAAGAACGCCCCAACATCGCATTGAGTGGCATGATCCCAATGCAAAAGTTAGCTTTGGCCACTTAGTTTCTACTTTTAGCTGCAGTTAATAATGATAGGGATTATCATGCCACAATAGCTAATAGCTAATAATAGAAATCAAAAAAGGCTTACATTTTCATGTAAGCCTTTTTAAAATCTTGGTGTCCCCAAGGGGAGTCGAACCCCTGTCGCCTGGATGAAAACCAGGTGTCCTAGGCCTCTAGACGATGGGGACCTTGAACTTTTTTACTGCTTTTTAAAGCACTGCTATTTTACACCAACTTGCGCATTTTGCTAAGCGATTTAAGCAAGTTTTCTACCGAATAATCATGAAGTCTTGGTGGAGGTAAGCGGGATCGAACCGCTGACCCCTTGAATGCCATCCAAGTGCTCTCCCAGCTGAGCTATACCCCCGTTTACTACGACCAAATCATTAAACAATCATGAGTCTTCGGTGTCTTTGAATTGTTGTCAATTCGAAGAAGGCGCAATATTAAAGATGAGAGGGGCTCTTGTCAATGATTTTTTGACAATCCCCCATCATTTTTATGCTTTAAATAATGGTCTTTGTTTATCCGCGTATATTTGAGTTGGTTTCAAACTGTGTGAGGTCAACACGTGGTTGTGGTTCCCAGCCATCTTTGCGGTGTTCTGCAATTACGTTAGTGAATACGCCACCACGGACAAAGAACTTAGCCGTTACGCGCATAAACTTAGGTTGTGTGGCTGCAACAAGGTCATCTAAGATGCTGTTGGTGACAGCTTCGTGGAAGCAACCTTCGTCACGAAATGACCACATATAGAGCTTCAGGCTTTTCAGCTCAACACAAAGCTGGTCAGGAATATAGTCTAAATAGATTACCGCAAAGTCTGGCTGACCTGTTTTTGGGCATAGACAAGTGAACTCAGGAATTTCCATATGGATATGAAAATCACGGTTTTCATTGGGGTTAGGGAACGTTTCTAATTGCTTTGTTGGTTGTGCGGTTGGTTTGCCGCCTAATGCTGTTTGTGTGTTCATATGTTTTGAGTATTGTATCTGTTGAAAATGCAGATTTTAGCTGTAAAAAACGTTATTATAACTCTTAAACTAAAACCAATTCCGAACATTTAATTTGCGTTTAACCCATTTAAAACTTGCTGGCTTTAAATCCTTTGTAGACCCGACAACGGTGCATCTACACGGACAGCGTATTGGCGTGGTTGGCCCAAATGGTTGCGGCAAATCTAACGTCATGGAATCTGTACGTTGGGTGCTTGGCGAGTCATCGGCCAAAGAAATGCGCGCTGATGCCATGGATGCGGTCATTTTCAATGGATCATCTAACCGTAAACCAATTTCTCGCGCTAGTGTTGAACTCATCTTTGATAACGGCTTTGGTGGCGCTAATGGTGAGTGGAGCCAATACGCTGAGATATCCGTTAAGCGTGTTATTGAGCGCAAAAAAGGCTCAACTTACTACATTAACAATACTGCTGTACGTCGACGTGATGTCGCAGACTTATTCTTAGGTACTGGGCTTGGTGGTCGCGCGTATGCCATTATTGGACAAAATACCATCTCGCGTATTGTGGAAGCCAAACCAGAAGAACTACGTGTTTTCCTAGAGGAAGCAGCAGGGATTAGTAAGTATAAAGAGCGGCGACGTGAGACTGAGCTGCGCTTACGTGACACGCGAGAGAATTTAACCCGTATTGAAGATATTTGCCGCGAGTTGCAAACACAAATCACAAGACTGGAATCACAAGCCGTTATTACGCAACGCTATCATGCGATGCAGGAATCACTCAAATTAGCGGATGGGCAGTATTGGCTATTGAGAAAGCGTGATGCAAACCGTGGCTGGGAAAAGACCAAGGCGGCTGTTGGAAAATTAGTCATTGAATTGGAAGCAAAGACAGCTGAGCTGCGTAAAAGCGAAGCAGGCTTAGAGCAAAGCAGGCAAGCCTTTTATAATGCGGGAGAGGCGATTAATACAGCGCAGGCTGCTTATTACGAGGCCAATGCAAGCTTTGCCAACCTAGAAAACCAAGTGAAACAAAATACGGAAGCACGTGGCCGTATGTCACTGCAGTTACAACAGGTGGATGAGTCGTTAGTCCGTAATGCTAAGACAAAGGCAGATTCAAACGAAAAGTTAGCGCAACTCAATACTGACTTGGCCGCAGCTAGCGAAAAAGAGGAAGCGGCACGAGCTACATTAGCGGAATTGCAATTGAAGTTGCCTAGTGTGGAAGCTGATTATCGCGTTACTGCTGATCAAATGCAGGCTAGCACGCATGCACTATTAACGGCAAACCAACGCATTCAAATTGACACCAATAATGTGCAGCATTTAAATCAATCGATTCTAGAGAGTGAATTGCAAATCAAACGGTTTGAAGAAGCGTTAAGCCAGCTGGAAATGCCGGACACAAAAGGTGTTGAGGTAGCACAGCAAGCGCTGGCAGAAGCCGAAACAATGGTGGTTAACACTGAGCAAGCGATACAAAAGCTACGTAGTAATGAAGAGCTACTACAAGCCAATATCAACACCTTGCGTGAGCTGCAGCTGCAAGTACAGCGTGTGCTGAGCCAAGCGGAAGCAGAGGTCAATTCTTTAGAGAAAATACAACAGTCGCTTAATTCAGAAGGTGAACTGTCAGACTGGTTATCGCGACAGGGTTTGCAAAACAATGCACGCTTGTGGGAAAAAATTAACATAGATGATGCTTGGAGTTTGGCGTTAGAGGCTGTTCTAGGTGCGCGGCTGAATGCCTTACTAGCTAAATCTAAGATCGATGATAGGCCGCCGGGCGCGTTAGTTCTTAGTTTCTCTAGACGTTCGTCTAAAGCGGCGCTAATTTCTGTACCATCAAATTCCACATTAACACCGTTAATCAGCATGGTTAACGATTGTGGGCCGGTATTTCAAGCCACACTCAATGATTGGCTTGCTGGCATTTATTTGCTGAATGATGGCGAGGATGGCAGTAGCGCAAGCGAGGACTTAGTGCCAGGTGAGCGGCTAGTGAATAAGCAAGGTGATGTGTTTAGCCTTGGCGGCGTGGTTTATCACGGTGAAAATACGCATTTACATGGCGTGATAGAGCGGCAGCAGCAGTTGGGCGATTTAAAAAAAGCGTTGCCTGCGTTGCAAGGCTCGGTGACGCAGTCTGCCAATCAATTACAACAAGCTGAAACGGAGTTGGGGCAAAGTAGGGCGTTACAGCAGCAAAAAAGCACTCAACTTAAATCCGCAATGCAATCATTACATCAGCATCAGCTAGATATTGCAAAATTAGAACAATTGGGCAATGCATGCACTGCACGTGAAAAGAGTTTGCAGGTAGATATTGAAGCAGCTAAAACAAAGTATGAGAAACAGCTTGGTAATGTGAGTGATAAAGAATCCGCGCTACAAGCAATAAAATCAGGTATTCAACAGCTTGAAGCAGCAAAAAATGTTGATGTTGCGGCAAGGCAGCAGGCTGATCAAGCATTTAATGCATTAAGAGAGTCTGTTTCAGAGGCGGATAAAACACATCGAGAACTTGACTTTGAAATTAAAATTATTAACAATAAAATTAATGAGTTAAATAATAAAATTAATGTAATAAATGAAGAAGAGACATCGTTTAATTTACGTAAAAATGAAACTGAACAAGCCTTAAGTATTAGGCCAATGGAAACGCTTAAAGCGAATCTAGAGCAAGCGGTCACAGTTAAGCAATCAACAGAGGTCGCGTTATCCGAAGCTAGAAATCAATTGGAATCGCAAGATGCTCAATTGAAAGAGCTGGAGCGTGTTCGCATGCAAAATGAGCAAGCGCTTAATCCAATGCGAGATACGCTTGAGCAAGGCCGTTTAAATGAGCAAGAAGCACGATTGCATTTTGAGCAGTGTCAGGCAGGCCTAACAGAGACGAAGTTGGATGAGGCCGTTTTAGCCGCCGATTTGGAAGAAGATGCGAAGGCCAGTATCTATGCCAATAAAACCAGTCAACTACAAAGGCAAATTGATGCGCTAGGGCCAGTTAACTTAGCGGCAATACAAGAGTTCGATAGCGAAACAGAACGCAAAGGCTATTTAGATAGTCAAATGCAAGACTTGATTGAAGCGAGTGAGACTTTAAAGGGTGCGATTAATAAAATCGATAGACAAACGCGCGAGAAGTTACTCACCACCTTCAATGAAGCTAATAAACACTTTGGTGAATTGTTTGCTACGTTATTTGGTGGTGGTCAAGCAAAATTAGAGTTGCTTGGAGAAGAGATACTCGATACTGGATTGCAAGTATTTGCGCAGCCACCAGGTAAAAAGAATACAACGATTCAGCTACTATCCGGTGGTGAAAAAGCACTGACTGCGATAGCATTGGTTTTTGCTTTATTTAGATTGAATCCAGCACCATTCTGTTTGATGGATGAGGTTGATGCACCACTTGATGATAGCAATACCGAGCGTTTTTGTGCCATGGTGAAAAAGATGTCTGAACACACACAGTTTCTATTCGTCAGTCATAATAAAATCACCATGGAAATTGCACAACAATTGATTGGTGTTACCATGCAAGAGTCCGGTGTGTCACGTATTGTTGATGTCGATATTGCTGCGGCATTGAAAATGCAAGTCTCACCTTAATGCTTTTTAAAGTATTATTATTTAAATATTTAAAATTAGAAATAAAGTTACCAAATGTCAGACTTACAAATCATACTCATCCTTCTAGGTTTTATTATTATTGCTGGCGTTGTTGTTTACAACTGGCGTCAAGAAAAGCAATTGCGCGATACGATACGCAATGACTTTTTATCCCCACACAAAGATGTATTAACAGACGATGCTGAAACGGATGTTTTAGTGGATCAAACACTTGAAGCTGAGACGACAATAGCAGACATCCCCCTTGCAGATGAAATGCCTTCTGTTAAGGCAGTGGATATAGCAGCCCCTGAAACACCTGAAGTAGCAGTGGCACCCGTATTAGCGGTGGAAGAGGTTGAGCCATTAGTGGTTGAAGAAACATCAGAAGAGCCCTCGACTGAAACAATGGCTTCTCAAGAAGAAATGCCAGCGACTGAGACCCCATCAATGTCACTACCCGACGAGCTAAATGCACAAATAGACTTTACCGCCGTTTTAACGGCCGCTAATTCAATTAGCGGCCAAGCATTGCATGTAATGGTTAAGGATATATTAAAAGAATTGGGGGCAATTGTGATGCAACATGGTTTGGACAAAACTGGCATTTGGCATCGAATCGATGATAGGAGTAGTCAGAATGATGTATTTGAAACGATTGCTTGCAGTCTACAGTTAGTCGATCGTCGTGGCCCTGTTGCTAAGCCCTTGATTAATAAGTTTGAATATGCGGTGGAAGCCATCGGTTTAGAATTTGATGCAACAATTACATGGCAAGGAGAGGGAGATGTGGCGCAACGCGCTGTCGAGCTAGATCAGTTTTGTATTGAGGTGGATCAGCTAGTGAGCGTGCATGTATTACAAGGCGATACCCCTATTCATGGTACAAAATTTAGAGGGATGGCTGAAGCCAATGACTTGAAGTTGCGACATGGGAAGTTTTATTGTGTCGACAGTGAAAATCCAGACTTAGATAAATTCGTACTATCTAGCGCAGATGAGCAGCCATTTTCATCAGAATGGTTACGTCAAAATGTGGTAAGAGGCATTGTTTTTCAAGTTGAGATACCCAAGGTCAAAAATGTTGAGCTTGTGTTTAACCAAATGATTATCGTCGCGCAAAAAATGGCGGACCGTTTGGGCGCTAACATGGTTGATGGCAATAAAAACCCATTAGGTGATGTGAAGATTGATGCAATTAAACAACAACTTAAAGTGATTAGTAGCAAAATGTCTGCACGTGGCATTGCTGCAGGCAGTGCTAGCAGTATGCGTTTATTCAACTAGTATGTTGGATCTAGCAACAGCGCAAGAACAGGTAGCACAACTGCTCACTAAAATTGCACAATATGATTACGAGTACTACGTCTTAGATACACCTTCCATTAATGACAATGAATATGACGGTCTGTATCGCCAACTAGTCGAACTAGAGACACAATTTCCAGAATTGGTTGCGCCAGACTCACCGACGCAAAGAGTGAGCGGTGGCGCGTCAGGTGTATTCAAAAGTGTGATCCACCGCCAAGCCATGTTGTCACTGAATAATGTGTTTGCAACAGATGAGCTGACTGCTTTTGATAAACGCATTCGTGATGGCTTGGGCATTGAATCGGTTGAGTATGCCGTTGAACCAAAGTTTGATGGCTTGGCTATTACGCTAAGCTATGCAAATGGTGTGTTCGTACAAGGTGCAACGCGTGGTGATGGCTACACGGGTGAAAATGTTACCCACAATCTGCGCACGATTAGAGCGATTCCTGCAAAGCTAGCCAGTGCGAACCCGCCTACGTTATTAGAAGTCCGCGGTGAAGTACTAATGTTTAAAGAAGATTTTGCGCGATTGAATAAGACGCAGGAAAAAGCTGGTGCTAAGCTGTTTGCCAACCCACGGAATGCGGCCGCGGGCAGTCTGCGTCAATTAGATCCTGAGATTACAGCAACAAGGCCATTAAGTTTCTTTGCTTATGGTTTAGGTGAGGCGCAAGGCATCCCTGAACTTAAGTCGCATACTGAAGCGATGGATTATCTTGAGCAATTACGCTTCCCCGTCTGCAATTTGCGCGCAACGGTATCAGGCAGTCAAGCCGTGCAAGCTTATTACGATGATATTGGTGAAAAACGCGCTAACTTAGCGTTTGATATTGATGGTGTCGTCTACAAAGTGAATGCCTTCTCTCAGCAGAGCGAGCTTGGCTTTGTTTCTCGCGCACCACGCTGGGCGATTGCGCATAAGTTTCCAGCAGAAGAAGCCATCACGACGGTAGACGACATTACCGTGCAAGTTGGTCGTACGGGCGCTATTACACCAGTCGCACGCCTTAAGCCAGTGTTTGTTGGCGGTGTGACGGTGACCAATGCGACGCTACACAATGAAGATGAAATGCTGCGTAAAGATATTCGAATCGGCGATACCGTAATTGTACGTAGAGCAGGTGATGTGATTCCTGAAGTGGCTTCAGTTGTACTAGAGAAGCGGCCAGCAGATGCGAGAGTTTTCGCCATGCCTACCAACTGCCCTGAATGTGACTCTCATATAGAACGTCCAGAAGATGAGGCTGTGGCGCGCTGCACAGGTGGTTTGTATTGTCCTGCACAACGTAAACAAGCCATTACGCACTTTGCATCAAGGCGTGCCATGGATATCGAAGGCTTAGGCAATAAATTGGTTAGCCAGCTCGTTGAAGCTGATTTACTCAAAGCTGTCAGCGATATGTACAGCCTAACCGTTGAACAATTAGCAGATTTAGAGCGCATGGCTCAAAAATCAGCAAAAAATGTAGTAGATGCTATTACCAAAAGCAAACAAACGACGCTAGCGCGCTTTATTTACGCCTTAGGCATCCGCAATGTTGGGGAAGCAACGGCTAAAGACCTCGCCAACCACTTTGGCAGCTTAGGTAAGCTGATGGATGCTAATGGTGAAGCATTGCTAGCGGTAAATGATGTTGGGCCCATTGTTGCGGAGTCTATCTTGCAATTTTTGGCTGAACCGCATAATACACAGACCATATTGGCGATGAGAAGCATGGGTGTGGTTTGGGGAGAACATGATGGACAGCAGCAAGCTGACGGCGTCTTACAAGGGAAAACACTGGTATTAACCGGTACGCTACCTACGATGTCGCGAGATGATGCAAAAGCATTGATTGAAGCGGCTGGTGGCAAAGTGAGTGCCAGTGTTTCTAAAAAGACACATTATGTGGTGGCAGGAGCGGAGGCAGGAAGTAAATTAGAAAAAGCCATCGGTTTAGGTGTTACTGTATTGGACGAAGAGGGTTTGCAGGCGCTTTTGAAAGAGGCTGCAACTCACTCAGTGCCTGAAGCGTCAGGATCAACAGAAACAGTAGATGATGTAATCAGTAGTGAAGAAATGAATGACCAAGTAAACGATAATCAACAAAAGGATTTATTTTAAGATGAACATTAAATTTGAAAACGCTTTAACAGTTTTATTTACTTCATTGTTTTTAATGAGTTTTAATGCTCATTCTGCAGAGGTTTCTGCGGAAATAAAAGCATGTAATGCAGCCGTCAATAAGGGTGATGCCAAAACTGCTTTGATGCAGTCTGAAGTGATCTTGAAGAAAAACAGTACAGATTATGAAGGTTTGTTATGCAAAGGTAGAGCTTTAAAACAACAAGGCAACTATGCTGATGCACTAGTGGCGATGGAGTTAGCTGAGCAATCGACTCAAGATATTTTTGCTAAAACAGTTTCCTTTATGCTGATTGGTAATTTACATCAAGCAAATAACAAAACAGAAGCGGCAGTTGCTAGCTATGAAAAAAGCATAGAAATGTGTGGGAAAAATGCGAATAAAACCTATATATTTATTAACTACAATTTAATTGGTGATGCTTATTTTTCCGCTAAAGATTTACAGGCTGCTTTAGAAGGCTACCAAAAAGGCCTACGTTTAGCATTCAATGATAACGAACGCGCTGAGAGCTTTGAGAACTTAGCAAAAACCTATAATGCGCTGGCCGATCATGAGAAAGCGATTGAATTCCAACTGAAAGCAACCGTGATGCAAAAACAAGCAGGCGATCTAACTGATTATGCTGATTCGAGCTTGTTGCTTGGACAATACTTCATGGATGCAAAAGAGTACTCTCATGCAGAAAGACACTATAAAAAACTGGTTGAGTTTGCTAAAGATAATGGCGGCGCTTATTACGAAGCAGCGGCTAACTATGGTTTAGCAGAGGCTATGTTCGCAAATGGAGATAAAGAAGCTGCAAAAATGCTATTTTCCAATGCAAATAAGCAGGCATCTAAGATTGGTGCGAAACAGCTGGCAGCCGAAATACAGGCTAAACAGAAAGCCCTGAATATCTAAAAGCTACATTTAAGCATTATACTGAGCAAATTTATTGTAAGGTTTAATGCCGCTTAGCGACTAAGTAATATCTGAAATTTACAACTCAAGGCCTTATATGATCATTGTTGACAAGTCTAAGCAGAATCCAAGCGAGATTCAGCCATCAGAAATTACGTCTAAAGCTGTATTTGATAACCGCCGTCAGTTCATCAAAGTGGCGGCTAGCTCTGGTTTAATCGCTGGGGCGGCCTTGATGAGTTTAAAAGCCAAAGCAGCGAAAATAGTTGGTGGCGTGACTTCAGGTGATGCAAGGCTTGTTGGTCCCGGCAATGCGCCGTCACAACCCTTTAAAGCGCTTAAAAAAGGTGAGATTTACAATCCTCGCCAAAAGCTAAAAGGGGTTAAGAAAACCGCTTATGGTGAAGATTTAAAAATCGACACCTATAAAAACATCACCACTTACAACAACTACTATGAGTTTGGTACTAGCAAGTCAGACCCTGCTGTACAAGCCAGAACATTTCAACCGCAGCCTTGGACCATCAGTATCGAAGGTGAAGTCAAAAAAACGAAAACCATCGGCATAGAAGACTTAATGAAGCTCGCGCCACTAGAAGAGCGCATCTACCGTATGCGTTGCGTTGAGGCTTGGTCTATGGTCATTCCTTGGGTGGGCATTCCTCTAGCGAGTATCATTAAATGGGCTGAGCCAACAGGTAATGCAAAGTATGTCGAGTTCGTTACTGCAAACGATCGTGAGAGTATGCCAGGCGTGACTACGCCATTGCTAGACTGGCCTTATACCGAAGGCTTACGCATGGATGAAGCCATGAACCCATTGGCTTTAATCGCTGTTGGACTATATGGTGAATTACTACCAAATCAAAATGGTGCACCCGCCCGTTTAGTAGTGCCATGGAAATACGGCTTTAAAGGTGGTAAGTCCATCGTTAAAATCCGCTTTGTAGAAAAGCAAACACAAACAACATGGATGAAGTCAGGTCCGTCAGAATATGGCTACTATGCCAATGTAAACCCTAAAGTGTCACACCCTCGTTGGACGCAATCCTCAGAGCGGCCAATTGGTGGCGGTTTATTTGGTGGTCGCATCAAAACCAAAATGTTTAATGGGTATGAGTCTGAAGTAGGCCACTTATATGCTGGCATGGATTTGGAAAATAATTTCTAATCGGCTTTAAAAAGAACAGCTATAAAATGAAAAAACCAAATATTACCGCAGTCAAAGCGGTTATCTGGCTGTTAGCCTCCATTCCAATCGCACGTTTGTTTTGGTTGGGCTTTAATAATGACTTAGGTGCTAACCCTATTGAGTTTGTAGAACACTCTACGGGACTTTGGGCGCTTATTTTTCTATTATTGAGCCTAACGATGACGCCAACCCGATTGCTGACTGGTCAAGTATGGCATATTCAAGTGAGAAGGCTAATCGGGTTGTGGATGTTTTTCTACGCAACCTTGCATGTGGTGACGTATGTGTGGTTGGATTTCAACTTTTTATTTGATGTCATGATTGATGACGTGCTTGAGCACCCTCGAATCCTAGTTGGCTTTGCCGCTTTTCTATTAACCATTCCATTAGCAGCTACATCGAATCAATATATGATGAAAAAGCTAAAATCCAAATGGAAAGCCCTACATAAAACGGTATATCTGGTTGCTATCTTAGCGGTCGTACACTTTTTGTTACTGGTCAAAAAAGACCTGACAGAGCCGCTTTATTATACCGCCGTGCTACTCATCTTGTTTGGCATACGCATTTATTACAAACATAAAAAGAAACCTGTAATGAATACAGCGCAATAACGAATAAAGATAACTGTTAGATAAAAACCATAGATAAAAAATCAAGATTTTCGGGAGCAACACAATGAAATTCGCAACAGTTTATAAGGGCTGTGAATGGGTTACCTCACTACTAGAGTCTATTGGCACATGGTTTCCACAGCTTGTATTAAGGTTAATTTTAGCTTGGGAGTTTGGTGAAGCAGGCATTGCAAAGTATACGGGTGAAAACTGGTTTGCCAATATTACCTTTCCATTTCCATTCAACTTGGTCTCGCCAGAATTTAGTTGGGCGTTGTCGACATTCTTTGAGGTATTCGGCGCTGCGGCATTAGTCATCGGCTTTGCAACGCGTTTCTTCTCAGTTTCGTTGGTTGTGTTAACCACTGTTACGGTTGCTTCAGTACATTGGCCAGAAAGCTGGAGGACCCTAGGCGAGTTGTAGCAGGCTTATGCTATTTCTGACAAAGGGTTTGGTAACTACAAGCCAGCACTGTTATTGCTATCTCAGCAAAAAAACAGTTTTTTTGACAAAAAAATGGATACACTTTTTTCTTAGGAGTAAACTTTTCGTGCGAAACAAGCTCCATTTTAGTGCGCGCTCCCTAAGGCCGAGCATTGATGTTTTTCTCTGCATCATCTAGTGGCGAACCCTTCACTATCTCCTTAAGTGATAAATAGTTTAAGACTTGAGAGTCATAGCATAAATTTCTCTTATTAATTAAGGTGGATTTCACCAGTTTTATAAGCTACTAATTAATTATCGGCACTTCATATTAAATAATTATACTATTAATTATTTTATTTTTATAAGTGGTGCGGAAATTGCATATATAATCCCGACGGTTTGGTTGAATTTAATTTACCAAGAACACGTACTCATGAAAAAATCATGGTAAATCTAAGTAAAATTAATAAGGGATGTAACTCAGTATGCCTTCTAGTAAAAAATTGGTCCTAGGACTATTACTCTTAACTGCATCCTTTTCTGTGTATGCAAATAATTGCATTATTGGAGATGGTGTAACTGATTGCTCGGCGGGTAATGTAGATATTTCCGTAGTAAGCACGGGCATCTTAAATAACGGCACTATTTTAGGTGACGAAGCAGGAGCATGGGCTGGTATTTCCCATAATAGCAGTACAGTCGCCGTGAATGGAATTACTAACAACGGAACTATTACTGGTTGGGTTGAAGGAGTAGCTCTTTGGAGTCCTACAGATTTTTCAGGGGGAATAACTAATAATGTTGGGGCTCTTATTTCTGGTTTTAGAGCTATTTCTACCGAGTACGCACCAACTTCGCGTATTAGTTTCATAAATAATGCAGGGTCAATAAAAGGATTTAATCTGAATGTTAGCGCGCCCTCAACAGATGCATTTTATGGTATTTACAATAAAGGAATTATAGACTCCATAACTAATACTGGGACCATTTACGCTACTAGAAATTTAGCTGTGAGTTATGGAATTTATAATACAGGCACCATTACAACCTTCAACAATGATCAAGGATCTAGTGGATCAAACCCTGTGACCTACAAGGGTATATTGCCTACAAACTACAATAGTATTGTCAATTCTATCTCCGATTTCGGTCAGATTGTTTTTAGTTCAGTTTCAGGTACGACTAACTTTGGAGTGCATTCAACCTCAATTGTAGATACTAGTGCGACTTATTCCAGTGTTGTAGATGGATTAACTTCAGCTGAATTAAATGACACAACCACCGGCACAGTTGCATTATCCGGCACCTCATACACATGGACTCTAACAGATGCTGATAGTGATCTTGCCTGGGACTTGAATTTTAATTATCTCAGTGGTTCTGGCAGTAGTTCTGGCAGTGGTTCTGGCCCCTCTGCCGCCGATACACAAACCTCCATTCAAAGTGCAAGTTACGGTATCTCCTCCCAATTCGCTGGTTTTGCCATAACGACTAACTACGCCAACCTGAACACCTACGACTGTGGTTTATTTGATGCTAAGGGCGGCTGTTTCTCTGTCGGTGGTAGATATTCCGATGTGAATGGGAGTAACAGTAGTGATTCATCCAGTTCTGCTCTTGTTGCTGTCGGTGGCTTTAAAATTAACGATAATTTAAGAGTGGCAGGCTTCATTGATCAACAGGCGAATAGCAGCACACCGAAAGGTATTAACTTAGACAATAAGGGTCCGATGGTCGGTATGAGCCTGGTGTGGAATCAGCATCCGGACCACCTCGGTTACCAAGTAAAGGTAGCGAATGCCTACCAATCCAAAGACCTTACTATTACCCGAACTACCACTGGGGATGCGGAAGCCGGGCGAGGGGACACCAGCGTGGAAGTCCAAAGTTATGTTGCCGAAGTATCCTACCAGTTTAGTGATGGAGTCAAAACTTCTTACCGCCCTTACTTTGCGTTGCGTCGTGCCATCATCAAACAAGATGGTTATACCGAAACAGGAGTCGACAACCCGCTGACCTTTAACACGTTAGAAGATAAATCCACTACTATCATTATGGGTATGAAGGCGAAATACAAACTCAATGCTCAAGTCACCTTTAATGGTGCCTTAGGTTTCGAACACGATGTGAATCGTGACATCGATAAATTGCAAGCGACTTCGTCCACTATTACCGGACTGACCGCGGTGGGCATCAATAGCAGTATCAATAAAACCAGGCCGGTAGCCACCTTGGGTGCGACCTATCATATCAGCCCTAACCAGACACTATCCGCCCAAACGCAGTACCAAGAACTGGCTTACACCTCGACCAGTGCAAAGACTGCTTATTTTAATTACAGTATTGGGTTCTAATAAATAATTACAAAAATCCACTTACCACACCTCCTGAAGGTGGGTGGGGGGAGGTAAGGTGCTTTCCCTAACACCCCTTTATAACTCCTTTTTACTCATAAATCACCAGAGTTTGTCTTCATAAATTATTGATTTTTATAAACTTATTTTTTGCTAATTAATCGCTGCGAACTGCATTAAATACTACTTAAATTGGTCTTTAATCATACTTAAAGTAATGTGCATATCTAAGCTTAATGGTTTATCTAGCCACTTTGAAAACCCAAAGCCTAATACTGGGTCATAACAGATAGACACACCAACTGATTGATTACTCTCATCTAGAAACCCACAGTGCATTTCTAGATCTTCCATAAAGTCTTTATCAAAATGTTCTGTATCGGCGCAGCTCCTTTGAGTGTTGATCACTGGATGAGTAAGTCCTGTAAAGAGAAATATGCAAAGCGATCCAGTCCAATAGCAATTAAAAAAGCCCAGTCGTCACTGGGCTTTTTTAATATTAATACAACGTGTTAAAATGCATACTGATATCCCGCTGTTAACGTCCAGTCAGTTTCTAATTGAGGGCCATCTAAATGTTGATACACAGGAGCACCAACTTCTAAAGCAAACCGGTGTCCTGCCTGGGTTGCCCAGTTAACTCCTGCATATAGATCTAGACGCTCTTTACCGTAGTTATCAGGGTCTGTTGCTTGTACTGGCGCCATCATTTTTGGGTCTGCACCATCAATATTATCAACATCCAAATACGCTAAACGTACTGACGTACTTAAATCATGACGCCAAGCATAGCTTATCCAAGCATTCAACTTATGCTCATCACCAAGCGTATAGTCTTCACTATTTTCACCGGTTCTAATGGTGGCCATGTATTGTGCGCCATGATTCCACTTGCCTTGGTAGTGCTGATAAGTGATACCCGGGAGCACATCATAGGTGCCAGAACCCATTTGCATGCCGTATGGTAGGCGCAATTCAGGTCGCATACCCATAGGGGTTAGTACACGGTCTTTTTTGCTAATAGAGCCTGTTGGCAAGCTGAGGCCAAGGTTGACGTGTACTTTATGGTTGCCATCGTTATACAGGCTGTATAAGCCAGATACTTTCGTATCGCCAAAGCCTTCTGATTTTGTCGTGAAGTTACCTAAACGATTTACCCCCATCATCCCACTAAAAGTAACGTGATCCATCTCCTTTTTTAGGTAGTTCACCATCACCATCACGGTGAGGTTGTCTGTTGGCGCGTACATACCGCCAAACATATGCATATCCATGGTCATTTTTGTCGGCACAACGCGCAGAGTAGGCGGTTGCATAGGCTGGCCTGCAAAATGGTTGGGTACAGTTGTGGCAATTTCATTCGCTGAAAGTGAGCTAGAGCCTGAACGATTACCTTCCATTTCCATCGTCATGAAGCGATAAGAAAGCATCCATTCATTTGTTTTATGTATATGGTCACCCATCACGCCAATTGGTGCATGTGTATTGGCTTGCGGGCCTGTATGGTTGTGTCCCGCAAAGCCTAAGGGCGGAAAAAGTAGTGCGCCTAATAGCGCAGGAATAAGTTGCTGCTTGACCTTCATAGAGCCTCCGAATTTATAATATTTTTTATCTATAGCGATTTGTTTAAATCGAGCTGATTTAAATCGAATATATCGCTGGTAGCTGGTATTAAAGTGAATTAGGCGTACGTTGGAGGTGCTCTGATGGATTGGGGGCCAATAGCATCATTGGAGAATGATGCTATATGAGTGGTAAAAAAACGATTGCTTTCAGTAGGAAATACAAGTGAAGGCTGCGTAAGAATATTGGTTAGTGTGTCTTGCGCAACAGTCGAGCAAAGAGGGCACTTTTTGTTGTTCTTAATACTGGACGCTGTTTGGTCTTTGTCTGTCAGGTTGATGGTAATTAGCACCTGATGCCCAGAGCAAAGTCTTGCAAAAAAGCTTTTTTGATCGCTAGCGGCGGCATGCGCAATTGGCACCATCATTTTTACCATGATCGCGACAATCACAAGCAGCGTACTGAAGCTGCCTATATTTTTATTTCTAAATTTAGCTAGCATGGTGAAGTGGGCGTCATTTTTAAAGTAGTGCTAAGACGCATTTTCTTTTGAGGTTAAAATCGCCGCACGTTTTTTGAGCACAATGACTAGCGTAATTGCACCAATGATCAGCATAATAAATGGCCCAAACCACAATAGTGCGGTACTGGCATTGACAGGCGGCCTAAAAGTAACAAAATCACCATAACGCTCCACTAAGTAGGCAACAATCTCCTCATCTGTTTTGCCAGCCTCCATCAACTTACGAATTTCTCTACGTAAGTCTTGTGCAAGAGGGGCGTCAGAATCCGCTAGTGTACTGTTTTGACACACAAGACAACGCAACTCAGTAGACAACTGTCTTAACCGTGCATCAATACGCGAATCCGTGACGATTTCATTAGTAAAGCTGCTTGTCGCAAAAGCCAATAACAGCACTAATGATAGGTTGCGAATCATACTGCAAGCTCCTTCAATAAAGGCAATATCGTATCGCGCAATGCTTCAGGTGTGATTGGCCCAATTTGCTTGTAGCGAATAATGCCTTTTTTATCAATTACATAGGTCTCTGGAACACCATAAACACCATAATCAATACCAATTGTACCATCTGCATCATTTGCCGTAGTAATATAAGGGTCTCCCATTGATTCAAGCACTGCAAGTGCATTCGTTTCTACATCTTTATAGGCAAGGCCATAAAGGGGAATGTCATGTTTACGCATTTCTACTAATAGCGGGTGTTCTTCACGGCAAGCAACACACCAAGACGCCCACATATTCAGTAACCAAACTTTCCCTTTCATCTCTTCCGTATAAAAAGTTTTACTAGAATCACCCAACACAGGCGCTTCGAAAGTAGGTGCAGGTTTGCCAATTAAAGGTGAGGGCACTTCTCTAGGGTTTAAAAATAAGCCCTTACCAAGGAATCCAACCAATACAACAAACAACAAAAGCGGGAGAATGAGTTTTAGTTTCATGTGGCCGCACTTTCGTTATTAGTGACTTTCTTTTTTAAACGGTAACGTTTGTCGACCATGGTAAGTAAACCACCTAAACCCATTAGTAAGCAACCAAGCCATATCCACTGTACAAAGGGCTTGAAGTAAATGCGAATACTCCAGCCACCTTCTTCTAATTCTTCTCCAAGTGAGATATAAATATCACGCACTGGGTTAATCGAAATAGAAGCTTCAGTCATGACAGCGCCTTGCACAGGGTAATAACGTTTTTCAGGCGTTAACAAATCAATTTCTTTACCGTCTTTTGTTACGTAAAACTGACCTTGTTTCGATTTGTAGTTAGGGCCCGTTACAGGCAGCGTGCCTTTAAAGGTGAAGTCATAACCATTAATGACCGTTGTTTCGCCACTGTGCATGGTGATGTCATACTCTTGTTCGTAGCCTTTGACCATGGTGACGCCGATAATAAAGATGGCTAATCCAAAATGCGCTAACAACATACCGTTAAAAGCAGGACCAAACGTTTTGAATTTTTTCACTACATCATTACCAGGAATTGCTTTCAAACGCGTTTTAATCGCCACAAGCACCGAGCTAATCACCCAGAAGGCCATCAATAAACCCACAAAAATCATCGGACTTAATCGACCCATGACACTTGGCACTAATAGCGCACTAATGATGCTAATACCTAACGCCCATTTAAGCTTGCTGGCCAAATCAGGCACAGATGCTTTTTTCCAGCTAGCAATAGGACCAATACCCATTAAAAAGATACCTGGCACCATAATCGCGACAAACACAGTATCGAAATAAGGTGGCCCTACTGATATTTTTCCCATGCCCATTGCATCTATCAGCAACGGATATAACGTGCCCAATAAAACAGAGGCAGTCGCTGTGAATAGCACCAGATTATTACTGAGTAAAAAGGATTCACGCGAGACTAAGTCAAACTTTTCACCTAACCCAACGGATTGCGCGCGCAAGGCGAATAATGTCAGTGCGCCACCAATAACGACGACTAAGAATAGCAAAATAAACAATCCACGGCTTGGATCCGTTGCAAACGCATGCACAGAAGTCAGCACCCCAGAACGCACTAAGAATGTGCCTAATAAACTCAGTGAAAAGGCACAAATCGAAAGTAAAACCGTCCATGCTTTAAACGCATCACGTTTTTCAGTCACGGCTAACGAGTGAATTAATGCTGTACCAATCAACCAGGGCATAAAGGATGCATTTTCAACCGCATCCCAGAACCACCAGCCGCCCCAGCCAAGCTCGTAATAAGCCCATCGGCTACCCAAAGCAATGCCTAAGGTTAAAAACACCCATGCAGCCGTTGTCCAAGGGCGTGTCCAACGTGCCCAAGTCACATCTAAACGACCATCTAAGAGTGCAGCAATCGCAAATGCAAAAGCAACAGAAAAGCCAACATAGCCCATATAAAGCAGAGGCGGGTGGAACACCATGCCTGGGTCTTGTAACAGTGGATTTAAATCACGCCCATCGAATGGCGCAGGGAAAATACGGTCAAATGGGTTGGATGTAAATAAGATAAACATTAAAAAGCCAACAGTCAATAAGCCCATGACAGCTAACAAACTACTTCTAAAGCGTAATGGAAGCTCTTTGGCAAAAAAGGTCACTGCTAATGTCCAAACCGCTAAAATCGTGACCCAGAACAGCATTGAGCCTTCATGACCACCCCATACTGCCGCTAAACGGAAAATGAGGGGTAAGTGTGAGTTAGAGGTGACTGCAACGTAATAGACGGAGAAGTCATTCGCATAAAAAGCATACGTTAAGATTAAAAATGAAAAAATGATGAGCGCAGACTGTATGCGCGCCATTGGTGCTGCAAAAGCAAATAGCTTTTCATTGTTTTTTGACAAACCAGCTAGCGGTAAAGCGGCTTGGAGTGCAGCAACGAACAAAGCAAGGATAAGGGCGTAATGACCAATAACTGGATTCATTTCACTTCTCCTTTCATTGTTTGGTTCAACTTAGCTTTCTCTAAAGCTTCAGCGGCCTCAGGCGGCATGTAATTTTCATCATGTTTTGCTAATACTTGATCCGCAACAAATACGCCATCAGCTCCTTGTGCGCCTTGCGCCACAATGCCTTTACCTTCTTTAAATAAGTCTGGCAAGATGCCGGTATACACCACACCCATGGTGTTCGCAGTATCGGTGATTTTAAAAGCGACTTTTGTACCATCTCGCTTAACGCTACCGGCTTCAACTAAACCACCAACGCGGAAATTACCCTTGCTAGGTGATTTGCCCTGTATAACTTCAGTAGGCGAGAAAAAGAACACTAAATTACTTTGGAATGATTGCAGCAGCAATGTCGCTGCGATAGCGAGTAAAGCGATACCTGCCACAATAATGGCAATGCGTTTATGACGTGATTTCATTTACAACAAATCCTTTATTTTTTCATTACTGAGTTTATTATTTAGCCTTCTTGAGCGTAAGAGGATTAGCTCTACCGCCATGCTTGCAAAGGTGATGCCAAAAGACGCCCAAACATAGAGGCCATAACCGCCCATATGCAAAAAGTCATTAACACTTTCCCAATACATATTATTCCTTAACCTCGTTAATCCAAGCAGTATTACGCGCTCTATCTTCGATTTCTCTGCGTACGCGCGCGAAAATCACAGCAGCACTATAAAACCAAAAACCAATCGCCATTACTAACATAGCTTGCAGCATAATGGCCGCCATACTAGATCCACTAGTGTTAATTGATGAGCCTTGATGCAAGGTATTCCACCATTTAACTGAGAAATAGATAATCGGCACATTAATGACGCCGACAATAGCTAAGACAGCGCTAGCGCGGTCTGAGCGCCTAGTATCATCAATCGCTGCCTGCAAAGACATATAACCTATGTACAAAAATAATAGAATAAGTTCAGAAGTGAGCCGCGCATCCCATACCCACCAAGCGCCCCAAGTTGGCTTTCCCCAAAAAGCGCCCGTAATCAATGCAACAAAAGTAAACATCGCACCCGTTGGCGCGATGCTTTTGGCCAGCATATAAGAAAGTTTGGCGTTGAATGTTAACCCCAAAATGGCATAGCCTGCCATGACGATATATAAGAACATTGAAAACCAAGCTGCAGGGACATGGATATAAATAATGCGATAAGAGTCACCCTGCTGAAAGTCCGTTGGTGCGACGAGCAGGCCAATGTATAAGCCGACAATGATGAATATTGCCGCGCCAACTGCAAACCAAGGAATCAGTTTTCCCGCTAGCGGGAAAAAGGGTTGTGGTGATGCGTACTTAAATAAATTCATTCGGTAATAACGTTTCCAAAACAATCAAGATGACCATTTTTCAATAAAATATAGCCTTATTAAATGACACTATTCAACAGCAATTTTTAACGCATAACTGGCCGTTAAAGGTGCGAAAACAAGCGCCAAAGCTAATACTGCGCCTAACAATGATAGTCCGCCACTCGCGCTCATGCCAGTAGACACGGCGTTAACAGCGCCCGCGCCAAACACCAGCACGGGGATATAAAGCGGTAATACGAGCAGTGCAATCAATACGCCGCCAGCACGTAAACCCAAGGTTAACGCTGCACCAATACCACCGATTAAGCTTAACGTTGGCGTTCCTAATAGTAAGGAGAGGGCAAGCATTTGCAACTCATCCATACTGAGATTGAACTGCAGGCCAATCAACGGTGCAATCAATACCAATGGTAAGCCAGATAATACCCAGTGCGCTAACATTTTCATTAGCGCAGCTAACAATGTTGGCTGTTTCGATATTATAAGCTGTTCTAAGGTGCCATCAACATGATCTGTCGCAAACATGCGCGGCAAAGACAGCATGCAAGAAAGCAGGGCAGCGACCCATAAAACACTAGGGGCAATCGCATGCAGAAGCTTAGGATCTGCGCCTAAGCCTAGTGGAAACAAACTAGCCGCGATAATGAAGAAGAAGAACACGCTCATCACATCGGAACGACGGCGCCATGCTACGGCAATATCGCGCTTAAAAATACGAAACATCATGGAAATGGTGCCGATTGAATGGTTATTTATTTGTTGACGATTACTCATGCATCGCCTAACTCTAAATTCTGCATAAATTTGACATCAAAACTCGGCTTTTGATGAGATGTAAAGACAACTATTCCACCAATTTTTACATATTTTTCAATATGTTGCTCCAGCTTCTTAATCATGTTTATATCAAGTGCGGTAAATGGCTCATCTAGTATCCACAATGGCGTTAACTTGGGGTTATCTTGCAACCAAAGTTGCGCTAAGGCGACGCGTCTTCTTTGCCCCTGCGATAACACTCTTGTCGGTAAATCAGCACAGCGTGCAACGCCCAAGCTATCAAGCGCAGCAATGACTTGTAATCGATTAACAGTATTACCTGACATTGCAAGTGAGAATTGAATGTTTTCTACAGCGCTTAAATCATCTTTAATGCCCGCTAGATGACCAATATAAAGCACTTGTCCGAAATAATCCTCAGCAAGTGTTTTGATATGTTGCTGATTCCACAACACGTCCCCAACCGCTGGCATCGATAAGCCACACAACGTACGCAATAACGTAGTTTTTCCACTGCCATTTTCACCTTGGACGAAAAGTATTTTCCCGCTACTAAGCTCAAATGAAAGGTTTTTAAACAAGATGCGCTCACCACGGATGCAAGCTAAATTGCTTACGCACAGGCGATTGTTTAATGCCGTTGATACCATGCTGACCTTGTTCTATGAATAATGCGTTATTTTAAACGATTTTCAACCGTTTTTAGACGTTTGATGCCCATGCAAATAACCTGAAAGGGCATCAGAATCCACATTCGTGATCAAAAGCTTAGCTTTCGTGCCAACCTTTAACCAGATTACTCAAGATAAACAAGCCTAAAACCGTACCAACAGGAAAGGCCGCCAACGCAAGAATAGCAAGAAATCCACCTAAGTATCGTGCCCACTGTTGGTGAAATTTAAGTCCTCTAGCCGTTACGAGTAAGGCAGTAATAAATCCGACAAAGATGCCGATTATTGGCCAAAAATAAGTATCTGGATGTTCAAGCTCTGCACCCAGCATATCAACTACGAGTACAGACAACATTATGGTCACGACAATAAAGATAAGCACCCATGAAAAGATGGCCAATAAATGTCCCGCATTCTGTGTATTCGTTTTAACCTTACTGTCTGTCATTTCTGCCCTGTTATTTGTGCTGTTAAATTGAGGTTATATTGTAATAGATAATGTAGTAGTGAGAGAGTTCAATTCACATCCACTTAATCACTCGCATTATCTATTTAACATAATATACATTATACGAAGTAGTGCAGCTTCATAGGTCTCGCGTTATTAAGTTGTTTAAATCACCTCCCTATACATAACATGTATATTAGACCACCCCTTTCTCGCATACAACATAAATACGCTCAACAATTCAATAAAAGAATAGAATGCTGGAAGTGTATTACACACACTAAAAACGATGTAATAACTCTGCTTTTTTTGGATGGTATTGATGAATACGATATTAGGTTTATTTTTATTGATTATGTTATCTGGCTTTTTTGCTTTAGCAGAAATGGCTTTGGCTTCTGCTGGCCGTGCAAAGCTAACCAAAATGGCTGAGTTAGGTGATCGTGGCGCTAAAATCGCCCTTAGAATCAAAGATAAGCCCAGCCGTCTATTAGCAGGTACGCAAACAGGAATTACGGCTGCTGCGCTGTTGATGGGCATTTATGGTGAGTCGGCCATCTCGACCTCACTAGCCACGTCTATTCCTGATGGGTTAGGTTTGATTAGCGATTTTAGTCAAGTCATTGCATTTGTGATTACGATTATTGGCATTACCGCTCTATCAATCGTATTAGGTGAGATTGTGCCGAAACGAATAGCGATTGCTGACCCTGAGAGAGTGGCGGCTTTTTGTGCGCCATTCATGACTGTTTTCTTAAAGCTAATCTCCCCTGCCATCAGTTTACTCTCTTTCTTGTCAGACCAGATACTGAATCTTTTACCTGTTAAATCGGCTCCAGCGGTGACCACGGTAGAAGATATTATGGCTTATCTGGATGAGGGTTCTAAGGCTGGTGCATTAGCACCTGAAGAAAGTGTCTTGTTAAGCAATGTATTACGCTTGGATGATCGCACGCTACCTGCGATCATGAGCCCAATTGCAACGGTGACTTATATCGATGTGCTTGCTAGCAAGGAACATAACCTTAAAAAGCTATGCGAAGAGCCTCATTCGCAACTGCCAGTTTGCAAAGGTGATTTACAAAATGTCATCGGCATTGTAGAAAGCCACGACATTTTGCAGCTAGCCATTAAAGGCGAAGTCGACTTTTTGGAAATTCCTTTAGAAGCGCCTATCTACGTTCCTGACTCACTATCACTAATTGAATTGCTGCGCACTTTACGACAACAAAAGACCACCTTTGCCTTTGTGGTGAATGAATTTGGTCGTACAGAAGGCATTGTTACGCTAGATGATGTGATGCTTTCACTCGTGGGTGACATGATGCCGTTTGCAGACAACCCTGAAGAAGCCTTAGCAGTAAAACGCGCTGATGGCTCTTGGTTGCTAGACGGCTTATTGCCAATTGATGAACTCAAACAAAAGTTAGCGATTCAGTCACTCGGTTCAGAAGAAAGCAACAACTATCATACAGTTGGTGGTTTCGTCCTTTTTTCACTAGGCCGCATCCCAATGAAGTCTGAGTTCTTCCATTGTGGCGATTGGAAGTTTGAAGTGGTGGATGTCGATGGTAATCGCGTAGATCAAGTGCTAGCGATTAAGCAAGCACCGTAAAGCTTAATCAGCTTTACGGCAATGTCACTTCTTCAATTCCGTATAAGCGGTCTTCCACAATATTGCTTTTATGTAAGGCGATTTCACCTTCAACGTCGCCTGCTACTTTGAATCGTGCAATATGAAATAATGCCTCACCAGCATTCACTAGTGGCAGCTTGCTCACGCAAATAATAATGCCATCCGTTTCAGCGACCAAAACTTCCTCCACATCACTAAATGGCGATGAAATAACGCCCAATGTATCACCTGGCTTCACTCGCATGCCTAACTTACATAGCGGCCTAAAGATGCCATCTAACGGCGCTCTAAACCAGCTGCTTGATCGTGCAATATAAGGCTCTGCTCTAACTGTCACAGCCTTCCCTGTTGGCAACATGCCTAAGTGGCGCATCACGCTGACAATACCTCGCACGCCAGTCACAATACATTGCTCAGACAAGCGTAGCGCTTCACCCGCTTCGTAGGTGATGACAGGGATACCCAGTAAACCAGCCTCATATCGCAAACTGTTTTTAATCAACTCGGAATTGATAATCACAGGGATAGAAAAGCCTTGTGCAAGAGCTTTAACTTCACCGTTCTCTAATGCAGCGCGTACTTGTGGCAAGTTATCACGGTTCACCGCTGCCGTGTGTAAATCAATCACGTGCGTGCAGTGTTGTACTACTTCAGTGAAAAACTTATAAGCAATACGAGAAGCAATTGATCCATTTTTGCTACCAGGAAAGCATCGATTCAAATCACGACGGTCAGGTAAGTAGCGTGATTGATGAATAAAGCCAAATAGATTCACCACTGGCACAAGTACTAACGTGCCGTGTAGATTACCAAGACCACGTACGCCACGCATCCGTCGAATCACTTCTACGCCATTAAGCTCATCACCGTGAACTGCTGCACAAATTAGCAGTACAGGGCCTTCGTATTTACCATGAATCACTTCTACAGGCATATCCAATGGTGTATGGGTGTATAAATTCGCGGTAGGCAAGTCAAACTGAAGCCTTTGTCCAGGCTGAATCAAATGACCAGCCATTTTGAATGGCTTGCTTTTGACTTTAGTATTGCTCAATGCAGCTACCTCTACCGTTAATACAACTGATATTAAACATCATGCTTGACGTCAGCCGTATCACCAGCTTCATTTGTTTGTAAATCTTGTACTTTAGGACGACGGCGCTTTACTGTTTTAGCGGGAATCATGCCGCGCATCGATTCTAATTTACCAAAGCAGAGCAACTTGTCATCTGCTTGAATCACGCGGTCGGTACGAGGATTCGGGATGACTTTATTACCCCGGTACAATGTCAGCACATTGATGTCTTTTTCTACATCTGTGATTTCTTTAATCGTTTCACCAATAAACTTAGCACCTTCAGGAATGTAAATTTCACTAACGCCATAGCCTTTACTCACCGTCAAACGCTGTCGAATATCAATTTCAGGGAAGTCGACTTGTGCGGAGATGTAGTCAATCACAGAACCTGCAATATCCAAGCCTGTTGCGGCTTCAATGCCTTCTAGTCCAGGGGAAGAGTTCACTTCCATAATTTGCGGCCCATCTTTGCCTTCCAGCATATCAACGCCAGCTACTTGCAAGCCTAATATTTGTGCTGCACGTACAGCTGTTTGTGTATATTCCTCATCTAACTCTACGAACTCGGCAATACCACCGCGATGCACATTACTACGAAACTCTTGCCCTTGCGCGACACGACGCATGGCAGCTACAACACGATCACCCACGACAAACGCACGAATATCTTTACCTTTACTTTCGGCCACAAATTTCTGTACTAATACATTTTGCTTCTGGCTTTGCAGTAATTCAATAATAGACTCTGCCGCATTCATAGACTCAGCTAATAAAACACCAATGCCCTGCGTACCCTCAATAAGCTTAATCACGACTGGAGCACCGCCGACACGCTTAATCGCAGGGATCACATCTTTTTTATCTCTGACAAAGGTCGTTCTAGGAATGCCGATTTGATGGCGGCTTAAGATTTGTAAGCTACGTAGCTTGTCGCGTGAGTTAGAAATGCCGTGAGCGGTGTTTGCACAAAACACGCCCATCTCTTGAAATTGACGTACAACAGCTGTACCAAAATAGGTAATCGATGCGCCAATTCTGGGCAACACAGCATCGTAGTCACTGAGTTCATTTTGGCGGTAATACAGATCAGGAATACCCTTTTGCAAGTCAATCGCAAACTTTAAAGTATTAAGAACATTGACTTCATGGCCTCGTTGCAATGCCGCCTCTCTTAAGCGCCTCGTACTGTAAGAGTTTGGTCCACATGACAAGATCCCAAGTTTCATACTGCTCCTTAAATGTGATAAAGATAGCTTTATATTGCTACTCTTAATATACTCTACACTATAAATGAAGTTGGCTTTATCTAAGTTTAAATATTTGAAATTAAGATAACTTTAAGGTGAATGGTTTGAAAGAAGATCAAAGCGATGTATTAACATTCGGTTGGCGAGAGTGGGTAAAACTACCTGATTTAGGCTTGGCAGTAATTAAAGCAAAAGTGGATACTGGCGCACGTACTTCTGCCCTGCATGCTTTTGACCTGCACCCATTTATTGAAGATGGCAAACAGCGCATTGAATTTAGCATTCACCCTAAACAGAGAGACTTTGATACCGTCCAAATATGCCAAGCAGATGTGTTAGATGAACGGATGGTCACTGACTCAGGCGGCCATCAAGAAAAACGCTGGGTAATAGAAACAGGCTTGGTCATTGGTGAACATACATGGCCAATCGAAATGTCGCTAACGGCAAGAGATAATATGAAATTCAGAATGTTGTTAGGCAGAACGGCTTTGAAAAATAAAGTATTGGTTGATGCATCAGCCTCTTACTTGGTTGGGAAAAAACCGAGAAGATGAGTCTGTGAAATCCAGTTAAAGGCAAATGATGGGAATTGAAAACTTAACAACAATATTTCATCAGTCAACTGATCAGTTGGCAATACTATTGACGCAAACAGACATCTTCCATCAAGTCGCTGCTATTGTTTCCATTTACCTACTGGCTTACATGATTGCTCGCCTTTTGCGTAGTAATATCTCCATGCTCAAGGATGATGCCTCATTGTCATTAGAAAGTACAATGGCTCAACTATTTGAACGTATTGAGCTGCTCTTCCCTACTGTCGTCATCATATTGCTCAAGCTTTCATTAGCGTTCAGCCCATATTTCATTGCAGATGGCTGGGTGATGAAAACTGCGCTGGTCATTGCCCTACTATTGCTCTTCTACGCTTTTATTAGTTTGCTTGTGACGAACCGATTTGCGGTTAAACTATTCCGTTGGATAGGCATGCCAATCTTATTTTTCTATCTAACAGGCATGCTCGATAACATCGTTACTGTGTTGAATGCCATGAAGATTGAGGTTGGCGATCTCAAATTAACGGCATATGGGGTGTTGCGCACCCTTGTTTTAGGCTCAGTACTCTTCTGGCTAGGTCGCGCATCAAATAAAATTGGTCAAACCATTATCCGTCAGCAAGCATCGCTTGATATAAAAAGCAGAGAGTTATTTGCTAAAATTTTTGAGATTGTGCTTTTCTTCATTGTTTCAGTCCTTATTTTGAAGCTAATGGACATTAACCTAACGGCATTAGCTGTGTTGGGTGGCGCAGTGGGTGTTGGCCTGGGGTTTGGTTTGCAAGCCATTGCTTCCAACTTCATTTCAGGTGTGATTATTATCATGGATAAATCAGTCTCGGTAGGCGACTATATCGAGATGGAGGATGGAAAATCCGGCCTTGTAACACAGCTTAACCTGCGCTCTACATCACTAGAAACGTTTGATGGTAAAAACATTATTATTCCAAATGAAAAGTTTATTACTAGCGCTTTTACTAACTGGACACATAAAAACAGCAAGCAACGTTACCGAATTGATTTCTCTGTCGCCTACAATACGGATGTGCGTAGTATGGTGCCATTAATAAAAGAGGCGGTGGCGCAACACCCTCAAGTACTGAGTGGCGAGGAGAGGCTGATTGAAGAGCGGCCAGATTGCGAGATCGATAGTTTTGGCGACAATGGAATCAATATGTTTGTCGAGTTTTGGATAGAAGGTATTGATGATGGCAAGAACCGAGTAGGCGGGGATTTATATTTGATAATTTTAGAAACATTACAAGCGAATCATATCGAAATTCCATTCCCACAACGTGATGTACACATCAAACAATAAATATAAAGGTAATATATGGGTACTTCAATGAGTTTAATCGCAGTCGTTCTTTTACTAGCGACGAATGCTTTCTTTGTCGCAGCAGAATTTGCATTGGTTAAAGCGCGTGGATTTCGTATTGATGCGCTGGCTGAACAAGGCAATGCATCAGCCATGATGACCCAGAAAATACAACAAAATTTAGAAGCTTACTTGGCCGCCTGTCAGCTAGGCATTACGATGGCCTCCTTAGGTCTTGGCTGGGTAGGTGAGCCAACTATCGCCGCACTGCTGGAGCCCGTACTGTCATCATTTGGGCTTTCTGAGGCGATGGTCCATACGGTCGCCTTTTTGACAGGTTTTCTAATTTTTTCATCGTTACATATTATTGTCGGTGAACAAGTCCCTAAAACCTTTGCCATTCGCAAACCTGAAGCCATGTCACTTATGGTGGCCTATCCTCTGCACTGGTCGTATATTGCTGTTTACCCCCTCAACTGGATGTTGAATAAAGCATCAGGCTGGATTTTAAAACAATTTGGTGTAGAAGAAGCTGGCCATGGAGAAGTACTGACTGGTGATGAAATCAAAGGTCTCGTCAAAGCTTCTCACGAGCATGGGAAAATAGAAATGGGCAAGGCGCGCATGCTACGCAACCTGCTTGAATTTGATGAGCGCCGCATCGGGCGCGTCATGATTCCAATCAGTACCACATACAGCCTTGATATCAATGGAGATTTAAATAAGAATCTTAGAATTATTCGAGAATCAGGTCACTCACGGTTTCCTGTCATCGATAGCAATCATGATGATGAAATCAAAGGAATTCTGCTGGTAAAAGACATATACAGTGCATTACTCGATGGTGTGAAAGAACCTTGGAGCGACCTTGCAAAGTACTATCGTGAGCCGCTTATCATTCCTGAAACACAACGCGTCTCTAAATTATTTGAACTGATGCGCTCACGCAGGGCTCACATGGCGTTGATTGTCGATGAATATGGCAATTTTAGCGGCATCGTCACACTAGAAGACCTGCTGGAAGAAATCGTCGGCGAGATTCATGACGAAACTGATACCGAAGAAAACACGATTGATATCCAGAATATCGCCGAGAACCAATGGGAAGCTTATGGCTTAATCTCGATTACCGATTTGGGTCGTGCGACTGGTTACCGCCCAGAAGACTCAATGGATGCTAATACTATCTCTGGCTTGTTTTTACAGAAACTGCAGCGCATGCCTAAAGTCAATGACAGTATCGAAGATCGAGGCTATGAGTTTAGCATTCTCACAATTGAAGACCGTCATATTGGCAGAGTCACGATTGAAAAAATAGTTGGTGTTGGCGTAGAATGATCAATTTAGCGTATAAAGTATTTGTTGGTCTCTTGGCGAACACTTGGTTGGTGAAAGCCGCCCGAAAAGTCGGCCTACACAGAGCGACGTCTTTGTAACACCCTTCAAATGAAACGTCATTGCCTAGATTGGCGCATGCAAGCACACTAAAGCGCCCCCTTACTTTGTATTAAGCCTTTACATGTATGATTGACTACGAGCAGGCGTAAAAAAACCGTCTATTAAGACGGCTTTAAATGACTGTTAAGTCGTATTGGTATTACCGGTTGTTAAAGAATGCAACGTTAGCAACGTGATTGTTAACAAAAGTCACTTCAACTTCTTTGTAAGTATGCTTAGGATCGTAGCTGACGATACCTGCGTAATACCACATTTCAACTTTAACTGGTTTTGATTTAGATTTTTTAGCACCATCAAATGTTTTGCCTGTTACTTTTTCAGCATTACTCGGCTTAACGGAAACGTGCTGTTTAACTGGCTTACCTAATTTTTCTAAAACAACTTCCTTCGTTTTACCGCTGAAGTTACTTAAGAATTCATTTTCGGTGTATATCTTATCTGCTGCATTTGCTAGACCTGCGAAAGCAAATGAAGCAATGGTAAGACTAAGAGCAAGCTTTTTAAATGCATTAAAATTCATAGTATTTTCCTAAATTGATAGCTGTTAAACGATTTCACTGCAGTTGCGTTGACATCAGTTGGTATAACTTAGCTGATGTGATTTATTCGCTAATTTGAATGCTCATCCCATCATAGCCAACTGCAACGTTATTCGGCAGCATTTTTGTTAAGGCTTCGTATTCTAATTCATGTGTCATGTGAATCAAAACACTTTGTTTGGCTTTAATCTGACCAATGTAGTCTAGACTTTGTTCAATATTAATATGCGTTGGATGTTCTGTGACGCGTAAACAGTCGATTAAGAGCAAATCCAAGCCTTCCAGTAATGGTATAGATGTCGCCGGAATTGATGATACATCGGTCATATAGGAGATATTGCCGATACGATAAGCGAGTATTGGCATGCGGCCATGCATCACGGGAATGGGCGTAATCGTTGTGCCAAAAAGATCAAAGGGCGCGTTAACCTCATTGATGGCCAATACAGGTAAATCCCAAAAGTCACATGGCTCGCGTAAGGTGTAGCCAAACTTATCTTTGATATGCGTAACGGCTTCTTTGTAGGTGTAAAGCGGTATCTGTTGTCTATTGACTTGGCAAAAGGCACGCAAATCATCAATGCCATGTATATGATCAGCATGCGTATGCGTATACAGTACGGCATCGACATGGGTAATACCTTCTCGTAGCGCTTGCAAACGTAAGTCTGGGCCAGTATCTATGAGTATATTTTCACCAGAATCTAGGGTAATGATGCTAGAACAGCGCGTTCTTTTGTTACGTGGATTGTCTGAGGTGCAAGTATCGCATTGGCAGCCAATCGCAGGCGTGCCAGCGCTAGAGCCTGCGCCTAATATCGTTAGCTGCATACCGTACCTAATTGTTTTGTATGTTTAAATAACTTGAAGAAATTTTCTGTTGTCGCTTTTGCAACTTCTTCTACGCTAATACCGCGTAAATTCGCAATCTCTTGTGCCACATATTTGACGTAAGCAGGTTGATTGGTTTTACCGCGGAATGGCATAGGTGCTAAATAAGGCGAATCGGTCTCGATTAACATGCGCTCTAGCGGTATTTGTTTTGCCACTTCTTTAAGTTCTAAAGCGTTTTTAAAGGTAACAATGCCAGAGAATGAAATATAAAAGCCCATTTCTATCGCAGCAAGCGCCATTTCTAGGCTTTCTGTAAAGCAATGCAACACCCCGCCTGCGCGTTCAACACCCTCTTCTCGCATAATACTCAGCGTGTCATCTACGGCTTTTCGGGTATGAATAACCAATGGCTTTTGGGTGATAATCGCTGCGCGAATATGGGTGCGAAAGCGTTCGCGCTGCCATTCTAAATCACCTGTTAATCGAAAGTAATCCAGGCCTGTCTCACCAATCGCAACCACTTTGGGGTGATTAGCGAGTTTAACGAGTTCTTCAACAGTAGGCTCTTGTATATTTTCATAATCCGGATGTACGCCAACAGAGGCATAGAAGTTCTCATACTGCTCTGCAAGGCCAAGCACTTCTGGAAACTTATCCAAAGTGACAGAGATGCATAGGGCATGACCTACTTTCTCATCATGCATTAACTGCCTGACGGATTGAATGTTTTCAGATAACTCTGGAAAGTTAAGGTGACAGTGTGAATCAACGAACATGATGACCCTGCATGGTATTAGTGGAACGAGTGGATTTGAGTGCGCTACCCAGTACAGTTTCTATTTTCTTTTTCACGTCTTCACCGCCATTTTTTTCGCTAAACTGCACCCCAACACCTTGCGGACGGGTGTTATGAGAGACAGGACAAACCCACACTACTTTGCCGACGACTTTCAGCTTAAATGGGTCTTCCATCAAACTTAACAGCATGAACACCTCATCACTCATATTAAAAGGCTTATTCGTTGGGATAAACAAGCCGCCGCCTTTTACATAGGGCATATAGGCAGTAAATAAAGCGATCTTTTCCTTGATGGCTAATGGAAGCACACCTGGCTTATTGCTGACTAATTGTTCGGTAGTAGGATCTAAACTCAATGGAATGTGTTCCCTGATTTATTATTGAAATATCTTTGTATATTGTAAAAGTAAGTTCTCTAACTGCATTTCATTGCTGAGCGGATGATTCGCCGCTCTTTTTGCCTGAACTAAGTTTTTTTGAAATTGCACTAATGCACTCAAGTTTACGCTTTTACACAAGGCTTGCAAAGTAGCCGCTTGCGGTGCGTGATAATGTGCACTTTCAGCTAACTTACAGCTCATTAAATCAAAAACCCATTTTTGTATGAGCTGAATAGCGCCATCCATACCCGCAGATAAGAATAAAGGTGCTGAAGAAAAAGGATTTAGCTTGCCGCCCATTGATAGCTGCTTAAGCAGATTGTCATTGGTTTCTAGCTGCGATTGCATTTGCAAGGCGACTAATGGCGCACCGCCAGCATAGGCAAGAGTCGCTTCTGGATTACTCATGCCCTGCTCCGCTAACCAAGCCATGGCATCAGCTTTTGCTGGAATAGGAAAATCGACCGCTTGGCAACGGCTCATAATGGTTGGTAATAAGCGCTGCGGTTGGCTCGCTACCAATAAAAACAAGGTATTGGCTGGCGGTTCTTCTAGCATCTTAAGCAAAGCATTGGCTGAGGCAAGGTTTAATGCCTCTGCTGGCGCAATCAAAATGATGCGACGGCCTTTTACCTGATGCGTAGAAAGGCTTAAATAATCATTCAGCTGTCTAATTTGATCAACGGAAATTTGTGTTTTCTTACTTGTTTTCTTCTTAGTGGATGACTCGCTATTGCTATCATCCTCAGGGCTAATTAGCCTGAAGTCTGGATGTGTTCCCTCATTTAGCCACAAACAGCTTGCACAGGCGCCGCAGGCTTGCTCTGCGTTTGATTGTTCAGTCCGTGGTTGCTGACATAACAGCGCATGAGATAACTGCGTAGCAAAATCAAGCTTACCAACCCCTGCTCGACCTCGTAACAATAACGCATGTGGCAGCGAATTCTTTCGCTGCATAATAGTCTGCCACTGTGGTTTATTCCATAAGTATTTCATTATAAAATCAACTTCTTAACAGAAAATCTTCAATTGTTACTTTAACTTCTTTTGCAACGGTTTCCAACGGTTGGTTAGCATTAATAATACGGAAGCGTGTTGGGTATTGCTTGGCTCTTGCTAAGTAAGCATTGCGTAGCTTCTCAAAAAACTCAGCATCTTCACGCTCAAACTTATCTGGCGTTCTAGCTGAAGCTAACCGTGCAATACTCACCTCAACAGGCACATCAAACAAGATGGTCATGTCAGGTTGCAGTTCATCTTGTACCCATTTTTCTAACGCGGTAATTTTATCGACAGACACAGATTTTGCACCTGCTTGGTAAGCATAGGTTGCATCTGTAAAGCGGTCTGAAATGACACAATCGCCTCTTGCCATTGCTGGAGCAATCACTTTAGCAATGTGTTCCCTACGTGCCGCAAACATCAACAAAGTCTCTGTTTCTGCATGCATCACTTTGTGTAGTAAGATTTCTCGCAACTCTTCTGCTAGCGGTGTACCGCCTGGCTCACGTGTGCAAACAACAGTTTCACCGTGCGATTCTATTTGGCTAACGATATTGGGGATGTGGGTGCTTTTTCCAGCGCCATCCATGCCTTCTAGGGTAATAAACTTGCCTACTGCCATTAATTAATCACTTTAATCATTTACCTTTTAAGCTGGTATTTTGCCACAGCACGGTTGTGCTGGGTTAACGAATTAGAGAATGCATGACTCCCATCACCCCTCCCGACAAAGTAAAGTGCTTTAGTCTTTGCAGGGTGCAATGCGGCTTCAATCGCGGCTAAGCTCGGCATAGCGATTGGCGTTGGTGGTAAGCCATCTCTGGTGTAAGTGTTGTACTCAGTATCGGTATGTAAGTCTTTGCGGCGAATATTGCCTTTAAACTTACTGCCCATACCATAGATTACCGTTGGATCAGTCTGCAGCCGCATACTGATTCTGAGTCGATTGAGAAAAACGCCTGCAATCATTGGTCGTTCAGATGCTTTACCTGTTTCTTTTTCGATAATAGAAGCCATTATTAATGCTTCGTAGCTATTTTTGTAAGGCAAGCCAGCTTCTTTCTTTTCCCAAGCAGCGGCTAGTTTAGCCGTCATTGCTTCATAAGAGCGTTTTAACAACTTGATATCTTTGGCGCCACTATCAATGTGGTACGTGTCAGGAAAGAATAAACCCTCTGGGTGTTGTTGCTTTGCGCCGATCAAGGTCATGATATTGGCATCAGTTAAATCTTGAATGGTGTTTTTTATCGAACGATTTAATGCCAACTGCTCACGTATTTCTTTAAATGTCTTGCCTTCTATTAAGGTGATTTTACCCTGCGTCGTTTTGCCTTCATTCAGCAACAGCAAGAGCTGGAATGGTGTTGTTGATTGATCAAGTTTATATTCGCCAGCTTGCAATGACGATGCTTTACGCAGACTACGCCCTAATAATACAAAGGGCTTAGCCTCAGTAAGCACACCTTGCACGACCAATTGATTGGCTATACTAGACAAGCCACTCTGCGGTTTAATGACTACTGTTTGGGAGCCATTAATATTGAGTGGCGTTTTAGCGTAATGATCTAACCACGCAATAAAACCAATTGCGCCGAGTACAGCGACAAATAAACTGAATAAAATAAACCGCTTCATGCGTGCAATGCTTTCCGCAGTTTTTCTGCTAATGATTGTTTCGCCCACTGCTGACCTGCTAGCTTACGGACCTGCCATGCGCCAAACAAGCTATTACAGATGACGACTTCATCTGCGGAGTGTAAATCCTTCAAATTCATTCTTTCTATTGCGGTATTCAATTCCAATCGTTTGGCATGTGCCAGAATTTGCTTACGAGTAATACCTGCAACACCACATTGATCCAGTTTTGGTGTGATGAGCGTATCTCCATAGCGCGCAACAATATTAGCCGCAGTGCACTCAATCACATTGCCTTCCATATCTAACATAACGCCTTCTGCAACTTTCGGATCATGCCACTCCATACGCGCCAGTACATTATCGAGGCGGTTTAAGTGCTTAATACCCGCCAGCTTCGGCTGATGGGTAATGCGCGTATCACACAAATGCAGTACAACCCCTTCTGAAAAATTCACTTCAGGGTAATCTGGCATGCTGGATTTAATCATGACACGCATCGGCGTGGTAACGGCAGGTGGGTTGTATCCACGCTCACCTTCACCACGAGTGACGATGATTTTTACAACGGCAGAAAACTCATCAATATCAAATATTTTCTTGAAGTCTGAGATGAAGGTATCGGCACTTGGGCAAACAATCCCGATGGCACTGCAATCTGCAAATAAGGTTTGATAATGCATAGGCCAATGTTCTGGGAGGCCATTAATAATCTTGATGGTTCTAAAAACACCATCACCATATGCAAAGCCTCTATCAAGTGGTGAGATAGGTGCGCTAAAACTGCCGTTAACAAGGCTTGTGTGTTTGATTTGCATAGCCAACATTAAAACATAGGCAACAGTAACAAAAAAGCCTGTGACAACAATTGCACAGGCTTTTTTTGATTGTTTCTGTTTTAAAGACTCGTCTTAGACTTTTTTAAATACTAGCGACCCATTTGTACCACCAAAACCAAAGTTATTTTTTAAGGCGTATTCTATTTTCATATCACGCGCCGTATTAGCACAATAATCTAAGTCGCAATCAGGATCTTGATTAAAGATATTGATGGTTGGTGGAGACATTTGATTATAAATAGACAAGACAGTAAACACAGACTCTAAGCCGCCTGCACCGCCTAATAAGTGACCTGTCATTGATTTGGTTGAGTTAACCACGAGCTTATGTGCGTGATCACCAAACGTCACTTTAATCGCGTTAGACTCATTCGTATCACCCAGGGGTGTCGAAGTACCATGTGCATTCATAAAGTTAACTTGATCAGGGTTCACGCCAGCATTATTAAGCGCATTATTCATTGATCGGCGCGGGCCATCTATATTCGGTGCAGTCATATGAAAAGCGTCAGCACTCATACCGTACCCAACTAATTCTGCATAAATTTTGGCACCACGTGCTTTTGCATGCTCATACTCTTCTAGCACCATGACGCCAGCACCCTCACCCATCACAAAGCCATCACGGTCTATATCCCATGGACGGCTAGCGGTTTCAGGATCGTCATTTCTAGTGGTAAGCGCTTTTGCAGATGAAAAGCCACCAATGGAAAGCTCTGTAATCGCCGCTTCAGCGCCACCGGCAACCATGACATCTGCATCACCATACTCAATCATGCGAAAGGCATCACCGATGCAGTGTGTACCTGTTGTACAGGCCGTCACCACAGCTACATTTGGACCTTTTAGCCCAAGTTTAATGCTGAGGCTCCCAGAAATCATATTAATAATGGTACCAGGAATGAAGAACGGAGAAATTTTGCGAGGCCCACCTGCATCAAAGCTATCATTGGTCGCTTCAATCGTGCCTAAACCACCAATGCCAGATCCAATTTCAACGCCAATACGTTCAGCATTCTCTTCAGTGACAACAATACCACTGTCATTAAATGCTTCCATACCTGCTGCCATGCCATATTGGATAAAAGTATCCATACGTCGTGCCTCTTTTGCGGAGATAAAATCTTCGACATTAAAATCGTTTACTTCACCCGCTATTTGACAAGGAAAATTGCTAGGATCAAACTTTGTAATACGCGTGATGCCGGACTTGCCAGCAATTAAATTTTTCCAAGCAGTGCTAACACCTGTACCAACAGGAGATACCACGCCCAAGCCAGTAATAACGACTCTACGTTTTGACATAATCTTTAGGAATCAGCTCTTTTACAAGGGCTGATTATTTTGAATTTATTTGAGGTTTGTGTTGATGTAATCAACTGCAAGTTTGACTGTTGTGATTTTCTCAGCTTCTTCATCAGGAATTTCAGTATCGAATTCCTCTTCTAAAGCCATTACCAACTCAACTGTATCTAGTGAATCAGCACCTAAGTCATCTACGAAAGATGATTCAATTTTTACGTCAGCTTCATTTGAACCTAATTGTTCACATACAATTTTCTTTACACGTTGTTCGATGTCAGACATCCATTTACCCCTTTAGTTAAAAATTAGCTTATTCAGCTAATTGCGTATTCTAGCAAAAGTCTGCAAGAATACAATAAATTAATTTTTGCTATTTTACGCCATGTACATGCCACCATTCACATGAATGGTTTCACCTGAAATATATGCAGCGTTTGGAGATGCTAAAAATGCGACCGTTGCTGCGATTTCATTGACATTGCCTAAGCGTCCTAATGGTACTCGCGCAAGCATCTGCATTTTAATATCTTCTGGCAGCTTAGCTGTCATATCCGTTTCAATAAAGCCCGGCGCAACACAGTTGACGGTGATACCACGACTACCGACTTCTGACGCCAATGACTTAGAGAAGCCTGTCATTCCTGCTTTTGCAGCGGCATAGTTTGCTTGGCCAGCGTTACCCATGTGACCAACCACGCTAGAAATACTGATAATACGACCTATTCTCGCTTTCATCATTGGACGAAGCACAGCCTTGCTCATACGATAAATTGAGCTTAGGTTTGTTGAAATTACCGTATCCCAGTCATCTTCAGACATACGCATCATCAGCGTATCTTTCGTGATGCCCGCATTGTTGACCAAAATGCCAACAGTACCATATTCCGCAGCAATTTCCTTTAATACCGCATCAATTTGTTCAGCATTATTCACATCCAAGGCAATCCCCTTGCCTTTAACGCCCGCTTCTTTAAGCGCGGCTGTAATTCTATCTGCTCCAGATGCGGATGTAGCTGTACCAACCACAACAGCGCCTTGTTGACCTAGCGTTTGTGCAATGGCTGCGCCAATACCCCGACTAGCGCCAGTCACTAATGCGATTTGATTTTCTAATGACATGAAAAAACCTTTAAATATGTAGTTAAATTATAGCTGGGTTAATGATTTGTACTCAGCCACTGCATCAATATTGATGAGTGCTGTACATGGTAAATCTTTCACAATACGCTTGGTTAAGCCTGTTAAAACTTTACCAGGGCCGCATTCTGCAGATTGGCTAATTTGTAGTTTGTGGATAAGACGTACCGTCTCTGCCCACCTTACTGGTGAATACAATTGGCGAACCAATGCATCTTTGATTTTTTCGCCATCATCATATGCCACAACATCAGCATTATGAATCACGGGAATGGTTGGTGCGTTCACTGTTACGTCTTTCAAATACTCAGCCAGCTTCTCTGCCGCTGGTATCATTAATACACAATGCGACGGTACGCTGACAGGAAGTTGCAATGCGCGCTTAGCGCCCTTCTCTTTTGCTAGCATCATTGCACGCTCTACAGCGGCTTTATTACCTGCAATCACGACTTGACCTGGTGAGTTTAAATTCACTGGCGTCACGACTTCACCTTTTGCACTTTCAATACAAACAGCATCAACCACTTCATCCTCAAGACCTAGGATTGCCGCCATTGCGCCAACACCTTCAGGAACGGCGCTTTGCATGGCCTCTGCGCGAAATTTAACCAACGGTACTGCATCCGCAAAAGAAATCGCTTCTGCTGCTACTAAAGCGGTGTATTCACCTAGACTATGCCCTACCAAAAACGCAGGCGTAATACCTTTCATAGTTTGATAAACACGCCATGTGGCAACACCTGCCGCCAGCATGAGCGGCTGTGTATGCTCTGTTTGGTTAAGCATGGTGTTTTCTTCTGTCACCATGCTCCAAAAATCCACACCGAGCAAATCAGAGGCTTCAGTGAATGTTTCTTTAATCAATGCAATGCCTTCAAAACCAGCCATCATGCCTATTGATTGTGAACCTTGTCCTGGAAAAAATAATGCTGTTTTAGTCATAATCTACTTTAAATAACCCAATTAAATAATTGATAATATTAATCTTTAAAGATACAAAGTTCTAATACTTAACCAATGCAGAACCCCAAGTGAACCCACCACCAAACGCTTCCATTAATATTACGTCACCACGCTTAATGCGTCCATCTTGCACGGCTACATCCAAGGCTAACGGGATAGATGCTGCCGACGTATTGCCGTGCTTATCCACTGTCACTACCACCTTGCCCATCGCCATATTTAGCTTTTTAGCTGTTGCTTTCAGAATGCGAATATTTGCTTGATGTGGTACAAGCCAATCAATATCTGATTTTTGCATGTTATTGGCTGCCAATGTTTCATCTACAATTTGATCCAGTGTATTCACTGCCATTTTAAATACAGCGTTGCCTTCCATCGCAATGGTATCTGGCCCTTCTGCATTTCTAGGCACATGCAACATCGCTTCATAATTACCATTGGCATGAAGGTGTGTTGAAATAACTCCTGGCTCTTGGGATGTCTGCAAAATCACTGCGCCAGCACCATCACCCCATAGAATACAATTACCTCTATCCGTATAGTCTGTAATTTTTGACATCGTGTCCGCACCAACTACTAACACGCACTTGTTTGCACCTGCTTTAATGAAGTTGTCTGCAGTACTGAGGCCGTACACAAAGCCGCTACAGACTGCTTGCATATCAAGTGCTGGGCAGTTGTTTGATATACCTAGCTTTCGTTGGACCATGGTTGCCACGCTAGGAAATACTTTATCTGGCGTTGTTGTTGCCACAATAATAAGGTCAATATCAGCTGCATTAATACCTGCGCTAGCAATCGCCTTTTTAGCAGCATGCGCTGCTAAGTCACTAGTCATTTCATCTGATGACGAAATATGGCGTTGACGTATACCTGTGCGTGTAAAAATCCACTCATCTGTCGTGTCGACCATTGTCTCTAAGTCTTTATTAGATAGTATCTTAGTCGGTAGATAGCTACCTGTTCCAGCAATTCTTGAGTTAATCATATTGTGTTAATCATTCAGTCGTTTTGCTTTCAGCTTCTAGCGCCACTGCTTTAGCAGATTGGATATGCTCAATTTCTAACTGTTCAGTAATGCGTTTAAGTACGCCATTTCGCGCCTCTTCTATCGCAACGTGTATCGCATGGTAAAAACCAAAGCTGTCAGTACCTCCATGGCTTTTCACTACAATACCACGCAAACCTAAAAAGCTTGCGCCGTTATAGCGCCTTGGGTCTAAGCGTTTCTTAAATGCTTTTAAAACTGGCATTGCAAGTAACGCCATTAGCTTGGTCATCCAGTTCTTTTTAAACTCTTGGGATAAAAACTTACCCATCATATGAGCTAAACCCTCAGTTGTCTTTAATGCTACATTACCAACAAAACCATCGCACACCACGACATCAACCGTTCCTTTGAAAATGTCATCACCTTCCACATTACCGTAAAAATTCAGGTGGCTTTCACGTAACAGCTCTGCTGTGCGTTTAATAACGGCATTCCCTTTAATATCTTCCGACCCAATGTTGAGCAAACCGACTGTAGGGTTAGCCTTATGTTCTACACTACTCACTAACATCGCCCCCATCACTGCAAACTGAAGTAGCTGCTCAGCTGTACAATCTGCATTTGCACCCAAATCCAACATGTAAGTACTACCATGCTCAGATGGCAGCACTGATGCAATCGCTGGACGCTCAATACCCGGCAAGGTTTTCAGTACAAACCGCGCAGTAGCCATCAAGGCGCCAGTATTGCCGGCACTAACACAAGCGCTCGCTTCACCCGTTTTCGTCAAATTAATAGCAACGCGCATTGAAGAATCTTTTTTGTTCTTCATGGCACTTTGTGGAGACTCATCCATTAGCACCACCTGACTGGCATGGTGAATACGTAATCGCGAGTTAGTTGTGGCTTTATTCGCTTTCAACTCAGCCTGAATAGCATCTTCTAAGCCAACCAAGACAATATTAAGCTGGTCGTCTTCCGCCAACGCTTTGAGTGCGGCAGGCACCGTTACATGCGGCCCGTGATCGCCACCCATTGCGTCAATTGCTAGTGTGATATCCATATTTATGCACTCATTGATTTACTGATAAGGTGTATTTGAAGTGATGAGAAGTTAATTGTCAATTGCTGAACCATATTTTTCTTTTTGATTTCTGCATTGGCTTCAGATAGACAAACGCCGCGCTATAAAAAATAGTCGCGGCGTTTGTAACGGCATTAAAAATTGATTTAATTCTCAATGCCGCTAATGCGTAATTTACTCGCTTTTAGTTACCATTACTTTACGGCCACGATAAAAACCGCTTGGGCTTATGTGATGACGTAAATGTGTTTCGCCAGTTGTAGGCTCAACGGCTAAAGGTGGATTCGTCAAAGAATCATGTGAACGATGCATGCCACGTTTTGAAGGTGACTTTTTGTTTTGTTGAACTGCCATGTTAATGCTCCAAGCTTAAAAATTAATTCCTGTTTGTTTCTTATACAATTGTTATTCAAACAGCTAATTAAGCATCATAATCTATTTACCCCTCTGCTGTAAACAAAAACACACCTTAAATGTTTTATTTAATCAAATCTCTCAATACAGCGAAAGGGTTGGGCTTTTCTACATCCTCTTTAACGAGTGGCTTGCATGCATGTTCGTGTAAAGGACCTAGCGGCATTGCTATCAGCAACTCATCTTCAACCAACTCATCCACATTCATTTCACGTGACATTTCCAACCAGTCCACCTCTTCATCGCCCTCAAATGACTCCGGCTCAGTTTCAGCAATCACATAGGAATAGTCTAAAGAAAGATCAAGCTCCATCGTTTGTAAGCAGCGTTGACATAAAACGGGAAGTGTCGCCTCAACATGCAAAGCCAAGCTTGGCAAATGAAACTGTGAAGCAACCCCCGTTAATGTATACCTAATTATTTTTGGTGATTGCTGCCCCACATCCAATAGATCAAGCAGGCGTTCACAGTTTTTAACATCGATTTCCTGCGACATTTCATCTTGATTTTTTGCAAAATCCAGATTGTTAATCAGTAATGGTTTCATATTTGCAGATACTACCAAAAAGTAAATAATACCGTCATATTACTTGCTTTAGTGTTTTGCAGAAAGAGGGTGCATGATATAATTAGGGTTGTTAGAAGTTTAAGAGAAAGCAGTAAGTGTGTTCAAAAAAATCCTAGTGGCAAACCGTGGGGAAATAGCCGTGCGTATCGTACGCGCCTGCTCTGAAATGGGTATTAAATCAGTGGCTATTTATGCTGATGCTGATCGGCGTGCTTTACATGTAAAGAAAGCCGATGAGGCTTATAGCCTAGGGTCAGACCCTGTCTCAGGCTATTTAAATGCACATAATATCGTTAACATCGCGACCGCTTCTGGCTGCGATGCATTGCACCCTGGTTATGGCTTTTTATCTGAAAATCCTGAATTAGCTGAGATTTGCGCCAAACGCGGTATTGCCTTTATTGGGCCATCCGGAGCGGTTATTCGCAAAATGGGCGATAAAATTCAGGCTAGAATTGCCATGACAGCTGCTGGTGTGGCCTGTACGCCAGGGAGTGATGGTAATTTAGCTAGTTTAGATGAGGCTGTCATCTTAGCGAAAAAATTAGGCTACCCAGTCATGCTAAAAGCCACCAATGGCGGCGGCGGTCGAGGTATTCGTCGCTGTGATAGTGAGGGTGATTTGCTGAACAATTACGATCGTGTGATTTCAGAAGCGAGTAAAGCTTTTGGTAAGCCTGAAGTGTTTTTAGAAAAATGTATTGTTAATCCACGCCATATCGAAGTGCAAATTTTGGCTGATAGTCAAGGTGATGCGATTCACTTATATGAGCGTGATTGCTCTATTCAGCGTCGTAATCAAAAATTAATTGAGATTGCACCTTCTCCACAGCTATCAGAAACACAACGTGAATATATTGGCAACCTAGCCGTCAAAGCGGCAAAAGCTGTTGGCTATCGTAATGCAGGTACGGTTGAATTTTTACTTGATGTCGATAATCGGTTCTACTTCATGGAAATGAATACACGATTACAAGTTGAGCATACAATTACCGAAGCGATTACGGGTGTAGATATTGTGCAAGAGCAAATACGTATCGCGTCTGGCTTACCTTTAAGTTATAAGCAGAGTGAAATTAGTTTCCGTGGCTTTGCGATTGAGTTCCGTATTAATGCGGAAGATCCTAAAAATGACTTTCTACCGAGCTTTGGTAAAATCACACGCTATTACTCACCGGGCGGCCCTGGTGTACGCATGGATGCCGCGATTTATACAGGCTATGTTATTCCGCCCTACTACGACTCAATGTGCGCCAAGTTAACGGTTTGGGCCTTGGATTGGGAGCGTGTAATAGAACGTGGGCGCCGTGCATTAGATGACGTAGAAGTCTACGGTATTAAAACAACAATCCCTTATTATCAAGAAATTCTGAAACACCCTGACTTTAGGGCTGCCAATTTCAATACGAGCTTTGTGGAATCACATCCAGAATTAACCAACTACGCAGTAGAACTACCTCCAGAACTCATTGCTGCAGCGATTTCGGCCGCAATTGCAGCACATAATGGCATTTAATTTTTAAAGATTTTAATTATGAAAAAAGTAAATATTACCGAACTAGTCCTACGTGATGGTCACCAATGCATGATTGCAACGCGCTTGCGTACAGATGACATGCTCCCTATTTGTTCCAAACTTGATTCTATTGGCTTTTGGTCACTAGAGGCTTGGGGTGGCGCAACATTCGATGCTTGTGTTCGTTTCTTAAAAGAAGATCCATGGGAGCGCTTAGCCAAGTTACGTAAAGCATTGCCAAATAGCCGCATTCAAATGCTGCTACGCGGTCAAAACTTACTAGGCTATCGTCACTATTCGGATGATGTTGTACAAGCTTTCGTACAAAAGTCTGCTGATAATGGCGTAGATGTGTTCCGTATCTTTGATGCGATGAATGATATGCGCAACCTTAGAACCTCTATCGAGGCAGTTAAGAAAGCCAAGAAAACGGCGGAAGGCGCGATTAGCTATACCACTAGCCCAAAACACGATGTCGCGCACTTTGTTGCCTTAGCAAAGGAATTAGAAGAAATGGGGTGTGATACGCTTGCCATTAAAGACATGGCTAGCTTGCTAACACCACAAACAACCGCTGAGCTAGTTAAAGCACTTAATGAAGCGATTAGCATCCCTATTCACTTACATAGCCATGCAACATCTGGTTTAGCCAGCATGAACTTGATACGAGGCGTTGAAAATGGCGCGACTATTATCGACACGTGTAACTCTGCCTTTAGTGAAGGTGCTAGCCACCCAACAACGGAAAGTATTATCGCTGCGCTACAAGGTACTGAATATGATACTGGTTTAGATATTGGTGCTGTACAAGAAGTGAGTGAGTATTTCCGTGAAGTGCGAAAAAAATACTGGCAGTTTGAAAGTGCTTTTACTGGTGTCGACACACGGGTATTAGTGAATCAAGTGCCGGGTGGAATGATTTCCAACCTAAGCAATCAACTAAAAGAACAAGGTTCATTAGATAAAATGAATGATGTTCTAAAAGAGATCCCACGTGTGCGTGAAGATTTAGGCTATCCACCATTAGTGACGCCAACGTCGCAAATTGTTGGTACGCAGGCGGTATTAAACGTCATGACTGGTGAGCGTTATAAAACGATTACCAATGAAGTGAAAAACTATTTCTTAGGCCAATATGGTCAACCCATTAGCCCTGTGAATGCAGACATACAAAAAATGGCGATTGGCGATGCAGAAGTGATTACTTGCCGCCCTGCTGATATGCTGAAGCCTGAAATGGAAAAACTAAAAAGCGATGTTGATCGCCTAGCGAAAAGTGAAGAAGATGTTTTAACTTATGCTATGTTCCCAGATATTGGTGAAAAATTCTTACAAGAGCGCAATGCAAACTCTTTAGTACCTGAACAGCTATTATCGAAAGAAGATGTTCATGCAAGTGGCCCACGTTATGCACCAAATGAGTTTAACGTAACGCTGCATGGAGAAACCTTTCATATCAAGCTAACAGGCACAGGCCATGAAGGTGATGAAGTACGTCCTATCTATGTATCTGTCGATGGTATTGCTGAAGAAGTCATGGTAGAAACACTGAGTGAAATTGAATTACCAGGTGGCGCGCAAAGTACAGGTGCTAATGTTAAAAAGAAAAGCACTTCATCAAGTGGTCGCCCTCGTCCAAGCCATAAAGGTTGCATCACAACCGCAATGCCAGGCAGCATTGTTGATGTTAAGGTAGCAATTGGTGACAAAGTGAAAGCTGGCGATGCTGTCCTAGTGATTGAAGCAATGAAGATGGAAAATGAAATTGAAGCTTCTACCTCAGGTACTGTTGTAGCGATTAATGTACAAAAAGGTGACAGTGTGACGCCAGATGAATCATTACTTGAGATCCAGCCTGATTAACTTCATCACATCCTCGAAAGAGCCGGCAGCCATCCTGTCGGCTTTTTTATTGAATTAATACTATATTGATGAGTCTTTATTAAAATGAAACAAACACTTATTCTAGCTTCATCTTCTATTTACAGGCGTGAGATTTTACAACGCTTGCAGATGAACTTCAGCACGGTCTCTCCACATACGGATGAAGCAATACTGAAAGGTGAGAAGCCGCAAGAAACTGCGCTACGATTATCACAAGATAAAGCCAAAAAAGTAGGTGCTGAATACCCGCATGCACTTATTATTGGTTGTGACCAAGTCGCCACACTCAATGGCAAACAGCTAGGGAAGCCGCTCAACCATAATAATGCAACCAAACAGTTACGTGCCATGCGTGGAAAAGAAGTCACTTTTCACAGTGCTTTATGCTTATACAATGCTGAGACAAACAATATTCAGGCAGAAGTCGTGCCTTATTTGGTCAAGTTTAGAAAACTAACAGACGAGCAGATTGAAAACTATTTAACGAAAGAGCAACCTTATCATTGCGCAGGCAGCGCAAAATCGGAAGGTTTAGGTATCGCGTTGATTGAAAGTATGACTGGTGACGATCCAAATGCACTCATTGGATTACCCCTAATCAAACTGATTACCATGCTGAAAAATGAAGGTGTCAACATAATATAAGCTTAACCTTTATCTCACCAACATAAGGAGATTTACATGCTTAAACCACGCTTTATCGCATTAGCACCTAGCTTTGTAGTATTAACTCTCAGCACACTTATCCCTATGTCAAGTTTGATGCCATTGACCATACACCTAAAAATGAAGCGATCCGCTTAAAGCTAGGCAGTGCATTTAATGTCACCGCAGATAAAATACAAACTGACTTCAAAAAAGTGTCGAATAGAGAGTATAGAACCGCATTTGAAATCAAACTTAAAAATGCAAATAAAGAGGTAGTTACCGTCACCATACAAGAGCCAATTGGTGGTGATTGGCGTATTCTTTCAGAGAGTGCCAAACACACCAAAGTGAATAGCCGCCTTGCACAATGGAAAATCAAAGTGCCTGCTGAAGGTGAAACTAAACTCACTTATAGTACCATCGTTAAATATTAATCATCTCAATACTAAAGGCTACTATGCTCACTAATGCTAAATATGGAACTCTCTATTTCATTCCCGTTACAATGGGCGCCGACAATATGAGTCTAGTCTTACCGCCAGACGTCATTAGCATCACACAGGGTTTAGATGAGTTTGTCGTTGAGAATGAAAAAACAGCACGACATTTCCTAGGTGCCATCAAGCACCCTAAAACGATTCGTGACATCAAGTTCAGCACGCTCAATAAGCGCACAGATGAAAAAGACATTCCAGAATTGTTAGATTCATTAATCGCAGGTAAGGATGTCGGCTTAATGTCAGAAGCAGGATGTCCTGGCATTGCTGATCCTGGTGCTAAGCTAGCAGCATTAGCGCATAAAAAAGGCATTCGTGTAGCGCCTTTAGTCGGGCCTAGCTCGCTTTTCCTTGGCTTGATGGCCTCAGGCCTTAACGGACAGCGCTTTAGCTTTCTAGGCTATATAGCCGTCGAAAAAGCAGCACGAGTCAAAGAGCTTAAAACCATTGAACAAAAATCAAAAACACATCAAGAAACACAGCTGTTTATTGAAACGCCATTTCGCAATCAACATTTATTAGAAGATATATTATCTAATTGTGATGGCGAGACGGAGTTATGTATCGCTTGCAATATTAGCTTACCTGACGAATTTATTGTGACAAAACGTATTCGGGCATGGAAACAAATGGAGTTACCTGATTTGCATAAGAAACCAACGGTGTTCTTGTTGCTAGCCTAACAACTTTTTCACCGGTGCATAACTACGTCTATGCACCGGTGAAACACCGTGCTCTTGTAATAAGGCCCTGTGCGCTTTTGTTGGATAACCTTTATGTTGCGCAAAGCCATACATCGGATACCGCTTATCTAGCTCATAAAGGTTGGCATCACGTGCCGTTTTAGCCAAGATAGAGGCGGCAGATATGGCTTGCACTTTACTATCCCCTTTGACAATTGCTTCACAGGACAAGCTAATGTTTAGACGTTTGTTGCCATCTACTTGTACGTGTATCACCTGCCCGTTCAACACCTCAGCAAACTCTTTTTGCATCGCCTCAACAGCACGCTTCATTGCAAGCAGGCTGGCCTGCAAGATGTTAATCTCATCAATTTCTTCAACGCTACTAGTCGCAATAGCCCATGCCAGTGCTTGCTGTTTGATTTCGATGGCTAACGTATCGCGTCTTTTTTCTGTAATTTTTTTGGAGTCAGTAAGGCCTGAGATTGGGTGGGCAGCATCTAAAATGACAGCAGAAGCATAAACAGCACCGGCTAATGGCCCTCGCCCTGCTTCATCAACACCGCAGATGAGTTGGTTTGCATGCTGATTCATCACTGGAAAACAGTCATGGCAAATAAGAAATTACTACTTCAGCCGCCTTTTTCGCTGAATTTTGTTTCAGTGTTCGATGAATATCGGTAAAAGTTTCTTTAATTTCCTTTAACCTTTTTTTATCTTTCAACATCGCAATCATTGTTTCATTTAGCTTTTCCGGCGTTGCGTCTTTTTGCAGCAGCTCTGGCACTATATATTTATTTGCCAATATGTTGGGCAACCCAACATATTGGATATAACGCATGGCCTTAAGTAACCACCAGCTGATTGTCGACATGCGATAGGTGATAATCATCGGCTTCTTTAACAATGCAGCTTCTAATGTTGCTGTACCAGAAGCAACCACCACAAAATCAGCCGCTTCCATTGCGTCATGCGCATGGCTAAATAACAACTTCATTTCAAGTTCATGATTACTACTTTTAGCCAATGCTCGATCAAAAATGTCACGTGTTTCACGAGTAATCAACGGCACAATAAACTTAGCGGAGGGATGATGTTCAGTCATTAGTTCAGCTGTTTGAACGAAAAACTCAGCATGTTGCTGTACTTCTGATTGGCGACTACCTGGCAACATCGCAATCACCAATTCATCTTGTCTTAACTTTAATAGCCCACGTGCCGCTCTTTTGTTAGGCCTTAGTGCTAGCTCATCAGCAAGTGGATGCCCGACATAGGTTACTGGTAAATTAACTTTTTCATACAACGCTGGCTCAAATGGAAAAAGTGCCAACATATGAGTAACAGCTCGTTTGATTTTATGAATCCGACCACCTCGCCATGCCCAGATGGATGGGCTGACATAATGAATGGTAGGGATGCCATACTTTTTCAGCTTTCGTTCAAGCCAAAAATTAAAATCCGGAGCATCTACGCCAATAAAAATATCTGGCTTTTCTATCAGGATTTGCGCTAATAAGGCTTTTCTTAATTTAAGCAACCCATGCAAATGCTTGATTACCTCAAAATATCCTCTAACAGATAACCGTTCCATCGGGTACAAAGTCTGCACGCCTTCGCTCATCATCTTTGGACCAGCAATGCCAAAAAAACTTAAGTTTTTACGTTGCTTCTTAAGGGCACTAATTAAATGTGCGCCAAGCATATCACCTGAGGCTTCTCCAGCCACGATTGCAATTTTGGTCATCTGTGTGAGTCTTTTAGCGGATAATGCCACGAGTTGATTGGTTTAGAAAATCTGACAGTAATTGAATCTTGCCACACACTCCATGCATAGCCGCCAATTCATTTTTGGCATCTTCAAAGCTAAGGCTTTTACGATATATAGTCTTATATGCACGCTTAATAGCGGCAATTTCATCTGCGGAAAAGCCACGCCTTTTTAGGCCTTCTGAATTAATACCATAGGGTTTAGCATCATTGCCAGCAGCCGTCACATAAGGTGGAATATCTTTAAAAACCATTGACCCTAAACCTGTGATGACATGTGCTCCAACTCGAATAAACTGATGCACAACTGTGAATCCACCAAGAATAGCGTAATCATGTATATCAACATGGCCACATAAGGAACTATTGTTAGCCATAATCGTATTGTTGCCAATCGTACAGTCATGTGCAATATGCACATACGCCATAATCCAATTATCACTACCAATTTTTGTTGTGCCTTTATCCTGGATGGTACCTCGGTTAAAGGTGCAAAACTCGCGAATGGTGTTGTTATCACCAATTTCTAGCGTCGTTGGCTCATTCTTGTATTTTTTATCTTGTGGCTCTTCGCCCAAAGAAACGTATTGAAAAATATGATTATTCTTACCTATGGTCGTTGGGCCTTTTATGACAGCATGGCTACCTATACGTGTATTGGCACCAATTTTGACACCAGCTTCAACAATAGAATAAGCACCGACTTCTACACTACTATCTAATTCTGCTTTTGGGTCAACTATGGCTGTTGCATGTATTTTATTTTGCATCAATATCTACTTTAATCGTTGGATTTTACTTAATCTCTTTCAAAATACACATCATACTGGCCTCAGCAACGACTGTACCATCAACAGTAGCCACTCCATTATATTTCCAAATACCCTTCAAAACACGATCAATTTTGACATTAAGCTCAATTTGGTCGCCCGGGGAGACTGGCTTCTTGAAGCGTGCACTATCAATCCCAGCAAAATAATAGACTGACTCCTCAGTTGGCTTCACATTCATGGTTTTGAATGACAATATAGCGGCAGCTTGTGCCATTGCCTCAACAATGAGCACACCTGGCATCACAGGATGGTGTGGAAAGTGTCCTGGAAAAAATGGTTCATTAATGGTTACATTTTTAATGGCGGTAATTTCTTTACCTAGCTCCATGGAAATCACTTTATCAACCAACACAAATGGGTAACGGTGTGGAAGATGCTCAAGGATCTCATGAATATTCATGCTGCTATCAGTTGTATCAGTCATTATGAAACTTTCTTATATTACTTACGATAATTTTTTTAAATGCTCAACAGCACTTTCTAATGCTTTTATTTTACTGGTTAATTGGTCTAAATGACGAATATTTGCAGCAGATTTAAGCCACTTTCCATGCTCTTGAAATGGCATTAATGCCGTATAAGTACCTGATTTAAGTATTGATCGCGTAATCACACTACCAATTGAAATAGTAACATTTTCAGCAATACTGAGGTGCCCTAATATGACTACTGCCCCCCCAATTTTACAGTGCTTTCCAACTACGGCACTGCCTGCGATACCCACACAAGCCGCAATCACGGTATGCGCGCCTATACGGCAATTGTGTGCAATCTGTACTAGGTTATCAATTTTCACGCCCTCTTCGATCACGGTATCATCAATCGCACCGCGATCGATTGTTGTGTTGGCGCCGATATCCACATGGTCATGAATGATAGTGTTGCCTACTTGTGGTATTTTCACCCATTGTTTAACCTGCGTTTCATCAGTTTCTTCAGCATAGCCAAACCCATCACTACCAATGACGGCTCCTGAAAAAATATGACAGTGCCGTCCGATTTCACAGCCGTGTTTAATCGTTACATTCGCTTCTAGAACAGTAGCGTCACCAACCGTTGTCTCTTTCTCGACAACACAACCAGCACCAATCACAACGTCATCGCCTAAGATAACGCCACGCTCAATAACCACATTCGCACCGATATGACAGCTTTCAGGCACCTTTACAGAATCATCAACACTCGCACTGGTATGTACACCCGCTAATTTTTCATCTGCTGGGTTTAACAATTGAGAAACCTTTGCAAAGTAGGCATATGGGTTTTCTGTAATGATGGCAGGCAATGGTGTTAATGCCGCATGTTCGGATTTTAAGATAACGGCACTTGCATTTGTTGCATGAAGCTGCGTGGTGTACTTGCTATCATTAAAAAAGCTAATAGCCCCATCGCTGGCAATAGCCAAAGAGCCAACATGAGAAACCGTTAGATCAGCGCTTTCTTGAGATAGGCGGCCGCCCAATTTATCGGTGATTTGTTTAAGAGATAGGTAGTTGCGCATAGAAATTAAGCAGGTGCTACTTTCCGCTTAATAGCTTCAGCACTTTCGCTGTCAGGTCAATTTTAGTGCTAGCATAAGCAACGCCACTATACATCACGAGGTCGTAACCGTCTGACTCTGAAACAGACTTTACCGCATCATTGATGAGGTCTTGCAACACAGCTAACTCTTCATTTTTGCGAATATTGATATCTTCACGCAACTCTCTTTGTTTGCGCTGGAATTCAATTTTAAGGGTAGTCGCCTGGCGCTGCTTGCTACGGCGCTCCACCCTGCTCAAACCAGAGCCCTCTTTTTCCAAACTCTCCTCGATTCCCGAGATTTGTTTTTTCATCTTGTCAAGCTCTAGTGAGCGCGGACTAAATTCACGCTCGAGTTTCTTACCGCTTTCAGCTGTTTGAGGTGCCTCTTTCAACAGCCTATCAACCTGAACATAGCCGATTTTTAGTGTCGCCGCACTGATATTAATTGACAGTGCCATCACACATGCAAAAAGTAGTGTTTTTAATAGTTTATGCAATTCCATCTCCAAGTTGGTATACCAGCTTACACTTATATTCTACTATTAAAAACATGATATTTAATCTCTACTAAAATTGCTGGCCAAACTGAAATTGCAAGGATTGTGTCTCATCACCCTCTTCATCATTTAATGGTTTAGCCAGTATTAGCTTCAAAGGGCCAAAAGGAGAGAACCAACTAAGTCCAACACCAGTACTATACCTCCACTCATCGAAGCTTTTCGATTGATCCTCACCATAAACAACACCGCCATCTAAGAATGCACTAATTCTAAACTGTGATGAATCTTTAATCAGTGGTACAGGTACAAACACCTCAGCATTGCCGACGACACGCGTTGTTCCGCCAACTGAGAAATTATTACCAGTTGCTGGATCAATATCGCGAGGACCAAGCGTGCCGTTTTGAAAACCACGAACAGAGTTCACACCGCCTGCAAAAAAGTTTTTAAAGAAAGGATATTTTTTGTCGCCATAGCTATCTGCATAACCAAGCTCACCATTGAGCATAAAGACTGTATTTTTGAATATGTCGTCCTTAAACAATGTATGTTGATATTGAAGCTTATAGTATTCCAAGTCCAAACCCGGCACACCAATTTCCGCAGTCAACCGTTGCAACGTACCTCGGTTTGGAAACAGTAGGTTGTCACGTGAGTCATAGGTCCAGCCCGTTCTGACTTGCAGAGAGTTGGCGTCACACCCAGTCGTATTACCACAAAAATCTAAATACTGTTTAGGACTGTCTACTTCTAAATCAATACTGGTAACATCACCTGTCAAACCGAATGAAAAACTACTTTTTTCTGTTAATGGGACGCCAAAGCGAACTCCTAAACCATAAGAAGAGCTGCTATAAGTACCAATTTGGTCTGTTTGCTGTGTACCTGTATCAACATCTCGTCGATAAATGTCAAAACCTCGACTAATGCCATCTGGGGTAAAGTAAGGGTCGGTATAAGAAAGTGAATAAATGGTATTCACTTTACTAGTATTCAACTGCGCGTTGACACGATTTCCTGTACCCAAAAAGTTATCTTGATTAACAGTAAAGCCAAGTACAACACCATCATTACTAGATAAGCCAGCACCGAACTGAACACTACCTGTTGACCTCTCAGCCACACTAACATTCAAATCAACCTGATCTGTACTGCCTGGCACGGATGGCGTCTCAATACTCACATCGTCAAAAAATCGTGTTCGATCTAAGCGTTCTTTAGACCGCTTAATTTCATCACCCGAATACCAGGACGATTCTAGCTGGCGCATTTCCCTACGCAATGCCTTGTCTTTTGTGTTGACATTACCTGTCAAATTGATGCGACGTACGTAAACACGACGCCCCGGATCAACGAAGAATGTGAATGCTGCAGTCAGCGCTTTTTTATCAATATCAGGAACAGGGTTTACATTAGCGAAGGCGTAGCCTTCATTGCTCAACTCTTCACTAATGGCTTTACCTGTTTCTATAATCGTTTGGCGGTTAAACGTATCACCAGGTTTAAATTTAATCAATTTTTGCAGCTGTGCTTCTGGCACTTTCAATTCGCCAGCCAACTTAACATCACTGATGGTGTATTTTTCACCTTCTGTAATATTGATAGTAATAAAAATATCTTGCTTGTCTGGTGAAATAGCAACTTGTGTAGAGTCCACTGCGAACTCTAGGTAACCTTGGTTTAAGTAAAATGACTTTAAGGTTTCTAAATCAGCCGTTAGTTTTTGTTTCGAATATTGATCATCTTTATTCCACCAACTCATCCAATTAGGTGTTGTTAGCATGAACTCTGTGCGCAGGTCTTCTAAGGTAAAGTCCTCATTCCCGACAATATTGATGTCTCGGATTTTAGCAACTGTGCCCTCTTCAATTTCGAACCTAACCGCTACACGGTTGCGTTCCAATGGACTCACAACTGTTTTGACCTTTGCTCCATATTTACCTGTGGAAAGGTATTGTCGCTTAATCTCTTTCTCCGCCCTATCTAATTCAGACTTATCAAAAATCAAGCCTTCAGAGATACCAACCTGCTTCAACCCCTCTGTCATTTTGTCTGAAGGAAAGGATCGATTGCCGCTAAATTCTATCTTAGCAATGGCTGAGCGCTCTTGAACGGTAACAAGGAGTATGTCGCCATCAGCTTCAACGCGTACATCTTTAAAGTAACCCGTACCATATAATGCCTTAATCGCCCGTGTCGCTTTCGCTTCATTCATGGTGTCGCCAACCTCAACGGGCAAATAATTGAATATCGTACCTGGCTCGGTCCGCTGCAAGCCCTCTACACGAATATCTTTAATAACAAAAGGCTCTAATGCCAATGCAGTTTGATGAAATAGTGCAAAAACTAATACGAGAAAAATGTGCAATTTAAACAAATGGTTATCCTGTAACGATGCGATTAATGTCATTGAAAATTGCTAAAATCATCAGCAAACCGAGTAATCCAAATCCAATTTTCTGCCCCAATATCACTGTTTGCTCGGTCACGGCAGAACCTTTAATAATTTCTGCCATATAATACATTAAATGGCCCCCATCTAAAACAGGGATTGGCAAAAGATTCAGTATACCTATACTAATACTTACAAGCGCAAGAAAGCTTAAAAAAGGCTTCATCCCTAACCCAGCACTCTCTCCAGCGTAGCTTGCAATCGTCACTGGGCCACTAATGCCCCGCCATGAAGTTTTTCCCGTTACCATATACCACATCATTTTCAAACTAAAAGCAGACGTTTTCCACGTTTTTTCAATCGCCATTCTCAAACTTTCAACACCTGAATAATGTTGTTTAACGAAAATAGCATCTAGCTGTGCTTTATCTATTTTTACAGCAGCCCCTATTATGCCAACTTCAAGCTTATTTTCCTCCACTGCCCTTGGTGTCACGGTTATTTTAACCGTTTCTTGATTGCGTGCGATGGTAAACTTCAATGCTTTACTTGGACTTGCTTTAACCACATTAACAACATCATTCCAAGTCTCTATTTGTAGCCCATCAATATCCACTATGGTATCTTCAGCTTGCAAACCAGCTTTTTCCGCAGCACTATTTGGCAATACTTGTGACAAAACTGGCAACACATTTGGTCTAAAAACAGCTAAGCCAATTTTTTGAAGAATGTCACCTTCTGCATCTTGCCCCAACCCTGCTAAATCAAGCTTATGCAGATGCAATTCATTGCTTTTTGCCGTTGCTTTAATAGAGACGATTTCGTTCTCTAACGCTGCTTCAAATAAAATAAAACTCGCTTCTGACCAAGTCTTGATTTCTTTTTCATTAATCGTCGAAACCACCTCACCCGCCGTCATATTAGCTTGTGCTGCAATACTATTAGGCTCAACTTGACCTATCATTGGCCGCATACCTGTCACACCTTGCATGAATAAAAACCAATAAATCAAAATGGCCAGTAGTAAATTAGCAACGGGTCCTGCCATTACAATCGCAATACGCTTATAAACAGATTGACGGTTAAAAGCGCGCGCTAAGTCTGTTTCAGAATAATGCATTTCATCAGCTTCATTAGCCTTCATCTCAGCCTTCAGCTCACGCTCATCTAGCATCTTAACGTACCCGCCGAGAGGAATGGCCGCTAATACAAACTCCGTTTGATCAGCACCAAAAGTTTTACGCCATAAAGGCTTTCCAAAACCAATGGAAAAGCGCAGCACTTTGACGCCACACCAACGCGCAACTTGAAAGTGACCGTATTCATGAATCGTTACGATAATGCCAATGGTGACAATAAATGCAAATAAAGTTAACAAAGGATGGCCTTAGATTTTATAGTATTAGACTGAGTAGCTATCCAGTCATTGGCATGCTGTCTTGCTAATAGATCCACTTCGTTCAAATGTTCAATGGACGTTACCGCTTCAATCGTCGAATGATTTAAGGTCGCCGCAATCAAATCTGATATACCTTTGAAACCAATTCGTTCCTTTAAAAATGCATTAACGGCCACTTCGTTCGCTGCATTGAGGATGGTTGATGCGGTACCTCCAGCATCAAGTGCATCGTAAGCCAACTGCAAACATGGAAAACGCTTTGTATCTGGCGCGTCAAACTCCAATTGGTTAATAGTCAAGAAATCCAAAGAGCTGACACCCGACTCTATGCGTTCAGGGTGACTTAAGCCATAGGCAATGGGTGTACGCATGTCAGGGTTTCCCATCTGCGCGAGAACACTACCATCCACATATTCCACCATGGAATGAATAATGCTTTGCGGATGAACAACCACATCAATCTGACTAGGTTTAGCATTAAAGAGCCAGTGCGCCTCGATTACTTCCAAGCCTTTATTCATCAAAGAGGCTGAGTCAATCGTTATTTTGGCACCCATCACCCAGTTAGGATGCTTAAGTGCCATAGCTGGCGTTACTTGTTCTATTTCAGCTTGCGTATGCTGTCTAAAAGGACCACCTGAGGCCGTTAAGATGATTTTACGCACACCTCCATCTGCTAATTCTTTTAACCCTTGAGGAGGCATGACCTGAAAGATGGCATTGTGCTCACTATCAATCGGTAGCAGAGTAGCTCCACCCTGCTTAACCGCGTCGATAAACAAACTGCCGGCCATCACCAAGGTTTCTTTATTCGCAAGTAAAATACGCTTACCAGCCCTTGCAGCAGCCATTGCGGGCTTCAAGCCCGCCGCACCAACAATCGCCGCCATGATGGTGTCTACCTCGGCATCACTAGATACTTGCTCTAAATACGACATACCAGATAGCACAATCGTTTTGCTATTATGTTTAGCCAACTCATCTAACAGTATGGCAGCAGCAGCCACATCTAACAATACAGCGTACTTTGGCTTAAAGGCTAGACATTGCTTCAGCAGCACACTGACATTGGTATTAGCTGTCAATGCAAATACTTGGTAACGTTGTGGGTGACGTGCAATCACATCCAAGGTTTGCGCACCGATAGTCCCTGTGCTGCCTAAAATAGTAACGTTTTGCAATTAACTAACCGCCTGAAAGTAGTAAAACAGATAAATCATGAGCACCGCAATCGGTAAGCTTGGCAACAAGCCATCAATGCGGTCTAAAATACCGCCGTGCCCAGGTAATAAAGTACCACTATCTTTTTTACCAAATTGTCTTTTGATTAAAGACTCAAACAAATCACCTACTACCCCTGATCCGGCAACAAGCCATAGTAATGGAAAAACCGCTAATGATGTAACACGCCCGCTTATCATTAAAACAAAACCCAAAACAGTCACTGCTAACAAGGCCCCTAATACGCCCTCCCAGGTTTTTCCTGGACTAATATTAGGTGCGAGCTTATGTTTCCCAAAGTTTTTACCTGCAAAGTAAGCAGCACTATCCGCTAGCCATATCGTCGCCAACAAAGTCAATAGTAGCCATGGATCAGCGCCTTTAGCAAAAATAAGCGCTAGCCATAATGGCGCTATCAGTAAAAACCCAATGAGCATTAGTAGTACTTTATTTTCAACTACAACACACTTTTTCATTAAGAGTGGGACGACTAAAAGCCAAAAAAAAGCACTACCCACAAAAACGATAAATGACAGACTCATCAGCCAATGAAAACCAAGTGTTGATATTGCCATTAATAATGCAATACCTAAAGCAGCATAAACCAGCGCGTAACCAATTGATACTACTTGGGATAAGTTGACTAACTTCGCCCATTCATAAACAGCTAGAATAGAGACAACTAGCATCATGGCCGCCCAAGTGAAGCTTGAAGCCATAAACATTGCTGGCAACAATGCGGCAATCAGTAATGTGGCGGTAATAATGCGTGTTTTAAGCATAAAATAAGGTCAATCAGGACTAGTCACTTGTTCGCTAGTACGCCCAAACCGACGCTCCCTTTGTTGATAGGATCCAATGGCTTTGTCAAAACAGGTTTGATCAAAGTCTGGCCACAAAGTATCCGTAAAATAGAATTCGGCATAAGCTAACTGCCACAATAGAAAGTTGCTAATACGTTTTTCCCCGCCCGTTCGAATAAAGCAATCAGGCTCTGGCGCGTAATGCATAGAGAGAAAAGGGGTTAAATCATCCTCTTCAAAGCCATCAGCCTTTTCAGGAAGAGCTTGAATCATTTGATTAGTTGCCTGCAGCACGTCCCAACGGCCACCGTAATTAGCTGCAATCGTTAGTGTGAGGCCCGTATTGTTTTCAGTTAGTTGTTCTGAGAACTCAATTTGTTGTACTAATTCCGGACTGAAACGCGAGCGGTCGCCAATAAGCATCAGTCGAATGTTATTTTCATTCAACTTCACCACTTCACGCTTCAATGCTGCCATAAAAAGCCCCATTAAAAAAGAGATTTCTTCAGTTGGTCGTCGCCAGTTTTCACTACTAAATGCAAATAGTGTGAGGTATTTAATATCAAGCTGTGCGCATTGCTTAACCACATCACGCACCACTTCAACGCCCCGTTTATGTCCTGCAATGCGCGGCAAAAAGCGTTTTCGCGCCCAACGCCCATTGCCATCCATAATGATCGCAATATGGTTCGGCAGCTCTCCTACCGTTGGTATTTTCTTGGTCGAGCTAGAGAAAAAATCTTTAGAAAAAAGACGGTTTGTTGATTTAACCAAAAGAAATCCTGTTAAACAGACATCAAATCGGCTTCTTTAGCCTGTAATAATGCATCAATGTCTGTCACCGCCTTATCAGTTAATTTTTGCACAACATCTTGTGAGCGACGCTCATCATCTTCACTAATTTCTTTATCTTTTATCAGCTTTTTAAGCGAGTCATTGGCATCACGTCTAATATTACGGATCGCGACTTTTGCACTCTCACCTTCGGTGCGAACGATTTTTGTCAAATCACGACGTCGCTCTTCAGTCAGCATCGGCATTGGCACTCTAATGAGGTTGCCATTTGTTGCTGGATTCAAACCTAAATCACAATCACGAATGGCTTTTTCTACGACAGAAACCATGTCTTTTTCAAATGGCTGCACATTAATCGTATGCATATCACCCAAGGTCACATTGGCCACTTGATTGACAGCGACAGGAGAACCATAATATTCAACCATCACATGATCTAGCAAGCCAATATGTGCACGTCCTGTGCGAACTTTTTGCAAGTCCAACTTTAAAGCTTCAAGTGACTTATGCATTTTCTCTTCGGCTGTTTTTTTTACGTCGTCCAACATTTGCTTCTCCAACTTATCATTCAATTATTATGTGGCTTTTTACACTTTATTAACTACTCGCGTACCTTCATTCTCACCCATGACCACACGCATCAAAGCACCTTCTTTAAAAATACTAAACACACAGATAGGCAAGCTCTGGTCGCGGCATAGAGTTAATGCTGTTGCATCCATCACTTTTAAATTTTTATTAATCGCTTCGTCAAAAGTGACTGTTTCATAACGAGTCGCATCTGGGTTTGTTTTCGGGTCTGCCGTATAAATACCATCTACTTTGGTGGCCTTCAATACGATTTCAGCATCAATTTCCATTCCGCGTAACGCTGCTGCCGTGTCTGTTGTAAAGAACGGGTTGCCCGTTCCCGCACCAAAAATCACGACACGACCTTCTTCTAGGTAACGAATGGCCTTGCCGCGAATATAAGGTTCAGCCACTTGCTCAAGCTTCAATGCTGATTGCACTCTAGCGACTAACCCAATGCTACGCATCGCATCTGACAATGCCATGGCATTCATCACCGTTGCCAACATACCCATATAATCAGCCGTGGCTCTGTCCATTCCTTCTGCTGCAGGTGCTACACCACGGAAGATATTGCCACCTCCAATGACAACCGCAACCTCGACACCTAAATCAACCACTTCTTTAATCTGTCCCACGATATTGTCAATGGTCGCGCGGTTAATGCCATAAGCATCACCTCCCATCAATGCTTCACCTGAGAGCTTAATTAATATGCGTTTATATGCTGCTTTTTCCATTTCATTCCTTATTTTACGACTTCCGACATTTAATCACAAATGACCTTAAGCTACAAAGAATACTAGGAAAATTAAAGAGTACTAGGCCAAATTTTGGACAAAAAAATAGCACAGCCCAATTTCGTAGGGTTGCGCCATTTTTTAGTGCTGCTTTCGTATTAAGCTGCTCGATTAAAGCAGCCTGCGTACTTAAACTGCCGCTGCCGCTGCAGCGACTTCAGCTGCATAATCAACTACTTCTTTCTCAATACCTTCACCAACTGTGAACATAGTAAATGAAGCGATTGAAGCATCTTTAGATTTCAATAACTCTGTAATTGTCATTTTGTCATTTTTAACAAATATTTGATTCAACAAAGTCACTTCTTTTAAGAATTTCTTCACTGTACCATCAGCAATTTTTTCTAACATTGCTTCAGGCTTGCCCGCTTCTGTAGCTTTTTCGATCGCAACGCGTCGTTCAGCTTCTATCAATGCAGCATCGATACCGTCTTCACTCAATGCTTTTGGTTTCGCTGCAGCAATGTGCATCGCAATGTCTTTACCTAGCTCGTCGTCACCGCCAACAACATCAACGATCACGCCGATTTTGTTACCATGAATATAGCTAGCCACTTTACCTTCAGCCGCAATACGTACAAAGCGACGAGGAGTGATGTTCTCACCAATCTTGCCTGCAAGTTGCGCACGCGTTTCTTCAACTGTCGCGCCTTGCATTGGCAATGCAGCCAGTGCATCGATATCAGCAGGGTTGCCTGCGTTAACAATAGCAGCTAACTCACCAACATAAGCAAGAAAATCTTCATTTTTTGCGCAGAAGTCTGTTTCAGAGTTAACTTCGATCAATGTTGCTGTTTTGCTATCCGCTGTTAAGCTAATGCCAACAACACCTTCAGCAGCCACTCGGCCTGATGATTTGCTTGCTTTGTTACCAAAACGAACGCGAAGAATTTCTTCTGCGCGGTCCATATTTGCTTCAGCTTCTGTTAATGCTTTCTTACAATCCATCATTGGTGCGTCTGTACGCGCACGTAATTCTTTTACCATGCTCGCTGTAATTGTAGCCATGCTAAGCTCCTTAAATTTAATCTACAACTTGTTAAGTTAACACTTAGAGTTGTATAAGTAATCTGTTGATTTTAATGATAAAAAGCTGGGATATACCCAGCTTTTTATTAGTTGTTATTACGCTGCAGGTGCGGCGTCAGCAACTTCTACAAACTCTTCTTCTTCAGCTGCAGATTTTGCAACATCTAATAATGCATTTTCGCGACCTTCTAATACAGCATCAGCCATACCACGCGCATACAATCTAATTGCACGGCTAGAGTCATCGTTACCAGGAATCACGTAAGCAACACCTTCTGGAGAGTTGTTTGTATCAACCACACCGATCAGTGGGATGCCTAATTTCTTAGCTTCAACAACAGCACCGTTCTCATGACCAACGTCAACGATAAAGATCGCATCTGGCAAGCCACCCATCTCTTTAATACCGCCGATAGAACGCTCTAGCTTCTCAAGCTCACGCTTGTAGCCTAATGCTTCTTTTTTAGCGAATTTTTCCATGCTACCGTCTTCAATCATTGCTTCGTAGTCTTTCAAACGTTTAATTGATTGTTTAACAGTTTTGTAGTTAGTTAACATACCACCCAACCAACGGTGATTCACATAAGAACAACCAGCGCGTTGCGCCTCTTCTTTAATGATGTCACGTGCTTGGCGTTTTGTACCAACGAAAAGAATACGACCTTTATTAGCAGCTAAAGTACGCACATATTTTTGCGCATCTTCGAATAACGGCAATGTTTTTTCAAGGTTAACAATATGAATTTTGTTACGATCACCAAAAATGTACTCAGCCATTTTAGGATTCCAATAACGGGTTTGATGGCCAAAGTGAACACCGGCCTCAAGCATCTGACGCATAGTTACAGACATAGTAATACTCCATGTAAGGGTTAAAAGTTACACTTGCCCAACATTATTCACATTCTGTGAACACCCTGTACGGGGCAGTGCAGTAATTTAGCTAAGCATTTATTAAAATGTTAAAATAGAAACCTTAGCACTACTTAGCGGCGAGTATAATACCAAATTACGTCGTTAACATCAACTTAATTCAAACGAAGCACAATTAAAAATTATGTCCATTTCTATTAACAACGCAGATGATATCGCAAAAATGCGTATTGCTGGCAAACTTGCCTCAGAAGTCCTTGATTATATTACCTCTTTTGTCGTTCAAGGTGTCACCACCGATAAACTTGATAGTCTGTGTCACGATTACATTGTGAATGTGCAAGAAGCCATTCCAGCACCTTTAAACTATGCTCCAGATGGCCACACACCCTACCCCAAGTCTATTTGCACCTCTGTGAACCACCAAATTTGCCATGGCGTGCCAGGAGAAAAAGTGCTTAAAAATGGCGATGTCGTCAATCTTGATATTACCGTCATTAAAGATGGCTACCATGGCGACACCTCTCGTATGTTCCATGTGGGTGAGGTTTCTATCCAAGCCAAGCGCTTATCAGAAATCACTTATCAAGCCATGTGGATTGGAATCAAGCAAGTAAAACCAGGTGCTACTTTAGGTGATGTTGGGCATGCGATTCAAACATTCACAGAAAAAAACGGCTTCAGTGTTGTCAGAGAATTCTGCGGGCATGGCATTGGTAAAAACTTCCATGAAGACCCTCAAGTATTGCATTACGGCAAACCAAATTCTGGCGTCAAGCTTAAAGAAGGCATGATTTTCACCATCGAACCGATGATTAATGCAGGCAAGCGTGATATTAAACACATGCCGGATGGCTGGACAGTGGTGACTAAAGACCGCAGCTTATCAGCGCAATGGGAACATACCCTATTGGTAACCAGTACAGGCTTTGAAGTGTTGACTGTGTCAGCAGGTACTCCCGCAGCACCTGAGCTATCATAAACACCAACCTTTTATACAGGACCCTATCTAAAAATGTCGCTAGAACAAATCAAAGCATGGCGGAATGATCTTAAAGAACAACAAGCCCTGTTGGAACAGGATTTCTTAAAAAACAAGAACCCAGCAAGCTTACTCAAGAAACACACGAAACGCATTGATGATTTGCTCAACTTGGTTTGGGAGCAGAGTACACTAAACAACGAAATTACATTAATTGCCGTTGGGGGCTACGGTAGAGAAGAGTTGTTTCCTTATTCAGATATTGATCTGTTGATTTTGCTGCCAGACAATGTGACTGACGAGCAAAACAAAGAAATCGAAGCACTAATTGGCGTTTTATGGGATCTGGGTCTTAATATTGGTCATAGTGTGCGTACCTTACAAGAATGTATAGACGAGGCAACAAGCGACCCGACTATCCAAACTAATTTACTAGAGTCGCGTTTACTCTGTGGTAGCCAAGTTATTTATACCCAGTTTTTTATTAAGGTAAAACAACAGCTTGATCCAGCCAACTTCTTAACAGCCAAAATTGCTGAACAGAATAATCGCCATGCAAAATTCAATGATACTGCCTACAATTTAGAGCCCAATATTAAAGAAAGTCCAGGCGGTTTACGCGACATTCAAACGATTTTATGGCTCGCGCAAAGCCAAGGGCTTGGTAACACTTGGCTTGAACTGGCCAAAAATGGTGTTATTAGCCAAGAAGAGCTGACTGATATCAAACGGCACGAGCGTAATTTATACACCTTACGCATTCGATTGCATTACCTCGCCAAACGTAGTGAAGACCGGTTGCTATTTGATTTCCAAAACGAGCTTGCCGCTAACTTAGACCTTGTAAATACAGAAGGTAAGCGCGCTAGCGAACAATTAATGCAAAGCTACTATCGTAGTGCGCGTTTCATCACGCTAATTAATGAAATCCTACTCAAATCCTTTGCCCTCACAAGTGCATCTAGCGAACCTATCACGGTGATTAATGAGCGATTTTTCTCACAGCATCAATTACTCCAAACGAGCTCTCCAGATTTATTTCAAGACAAGCCTAGTACGATTTTAGAGTGCTTTTTATTATTACAACAACACCCTGAGATTGAAGGCTTTAGTCCTTCACTGCTGCGCCAATTACAAGATGCAACTAAGTTAATTACTAAGGAATTCCGCGAATCCTCTGACAACCAACAGTTGTTCTTAGCCATATTGAAACAAAAATATGGCGTACATCAAAGCTTAAGGCGAATGAACCGATATGGCGTGCTAGGGAAATACATTCCAGCCTTCGACAAAATTGTCGGGCAAATGCAACATGATTTATTTCATGTCTACACCGTTGATGAACACACGTTAAAGTTGCTAGGCAATTTACGCCGCTTTAGCAAGCAGCAACTGGAGCACGAGTTTCCACTATGCAGTCAACTATTTACTGACTTTGAAAAACCGCATTTACTTTATCTAGCCGCCATTTTTCACGACATTGCTAAAGGCCGTGGCGGTGACCATTCAGAGTTGGGGAAAAAGGATGCCAAGCGTTTTTGTAGTATGCACCAACTGCCCGCAGAAGATACTGAACTCGTCGTTTGGTTAGTCGAAAAACACCTACAGCTATCTAAAGTCGCTCAAAAATCTGATTTATCTGACCTCGCAGTGATTGAACAGTTTGCGAACTTAATGAGCGACGTAGTACATTTAACCGCACTGTATCTACTCACAGTCGCTGACGTGCGCGCAACTAGTCCGTCGGTTTGGAATGCATGGAAAGCAAAACTGCTAGAAAGCCTGTTCTTAGAAACGCGTCATGTGCTGAATGACCCCTCGTTTACCGTTAAAAAAGCGATTGCTAAACGCCAAGAAAAAGCCAAAGTCCAACTTCAAAAATATGATTTAGAGCCAGAAGCTTATGCTGAGTTTTGGCAGAATGCAGGGGAAGGCTATTTCTCCAAATACAATAGCAATGAAATTGCATGGCAAACAAGACGGCTAATACCACATGTGTTTACCGAAACACCGATTGTTCGAGCGCATCTAAGTCGAGATGGTAATGGCATTGAAGTCATGATTTATATGCGCAGTTATCAAGATTTATTTGCTCGCATTTGTAACTTTTTCGACCGTATTGGCTACAGTATTGGTGAGGCTAAAATCTTCACCACCAGCCACAATTACGCACTTAATAACTTCATTGTGTTAGATGAGTCGACAACAGAAATTAGTTATACCGGCTTACTTAAGCATATTGAAGAAAATTTATGCGACAAAATTATCAAGACGGTAGATGTAGATGAGCCAATTAAAGGCCGTGTTGAGCGCCAAGTGAAGCATATGCCAATCACAACAAAAGTAATGTTTGATGCGCTGCCAGACGGCTCCCATCAAATGCTCGACATCATTGCCTGCGACCAGCCTGGCTTGTTAGCTAATATCGCCTTCATTTTGATTGAACACAACGTCAAAGTGCATAATGCCAAAATTAACACTTTAGGCAACCGTGCTGAGGATACCTTCTTGATTTCAGATCACAATGACCAAGCATTGACTAGCGATAAAATGCAACAGTTACAAGAGGCTTTGTTGCAACTTTAACCACCTTGATCTGAAAAAAAAAGCCTAGCATTTGCTAGGCTTTTCTTTTAACTCTTATTTAATTTAAGAGTGTTTGTAGTGCTTTTTCAGTTGTTTAACAACTTCCCAGTTAGATTTCAATCCTTTTGGAAACACCACTAAGTCACCAGCTTTTACAACTACCTTCTCACCACCTTCTGGATATACATGAAACTCGCCTTCTAATACATAAGCAGTTTCTGTCATATCAAAATCAAGTGGAAATTTTGATGGAGAACAATCCCAAGTAGACCAGCTAGTAACGCCTAGCTCTTTTAACTTTTCTTCTGATGGATTGTGATCTAAAACGATTTGACTCATTGTTAATTCCTTATAATTATACATATGGTGATAGCTAAATAAAAAATGTCGCATCAATAGCGATAACTTGGAATAGCTTCCGCTGGAAATTATACAACAAGTTCTAGCGAGTTGAAGCTCATAAATATGACATTTAACTATATTGATACATTCATTTAGACAAACAGCCCATCATCAAAATTGCATTTCAATTATTTCTTAAGGTGCTCTTATCTCATACACCCTCTCAGACTAGCCTGATCTTTTTCAGAAAAGCCAGCAATTATGGTATTAGTGTTTCTAATGAGCACGCGCTCAAAACAGCTAATGATTCATCAATTAAGACAGTAACCTTTATATAGAATATCCGACAAGAAAGCCAAGTAAAGCGGCAACAATCATCAACGTCCATACATGATCTTTTGCATAGGAATTTGTCATCTCAACAGCAATTTTTTCTTTATTCAGCAAGTCTTGTTCTGTTGCACGAAGCTTTTGTTTTGCCGTCTCCAGCTTTTCCATTAATCTTTCTTGTAAAGCTGCAATCTCTACACTGGTTTTCCCCTTAGCTTCATCTAGAACCACTTCTAAATCTGACAATACAAGCTTGATATCTTTCATTAATTTTTTATTAGCATCTAACATCATGTTCCCCTTTTTTGAAGTAATCTAGTTTTTCATAATATAGCGTTGCTTATTAACAATATGTCGGTTCAAACACCTATACCTATACCTATATAGTGTAACCATTACTTAATCGAAACATAGCATTTCAGAGTAGCCAACCAAACCAACCGTCAACTTAACTAATCCATATACTGGCCAAGAAAGTGGCAGTTTAAGATGGTAATGGTGGTACCAATCAGCTACCGTAATAACAGTAGCCCCATACTCAATAGCAAATTGTAAATGCTGCCTTAATTGATTAGAAAAAACTTAATTGTGCACAGTACGGATTAAATAAAGGCCGAAGCAGCCATCGAATGGTCTTATTGTGGCGCACTAATCTAAGTTGCTTGTGCCAATCTGCGCCCATAAATTTTCACTCATCAGCGTGTAATTATTTCCATTTTTTCGCTCAGCTGCAGAGGGCTTTTAAAGTGAAGCCGCAAATTCATCAATCGGCAACGGCTTACCAAACAAGTAGCCTTGAAATTGCAAACAACCCTTGTTCACAAGTAGCTGCTTTTGCTCCTCGACCTCTACTCCTTCAGCAATCACATCTAAATCCAAACTATGCGCCATGGCGATAATCGTACTTACGATGGCAAGATCACTTGCGTCGTCAGTAATGTCACGCACAAATGACTGATCGATTTTCAATTGACAGAAAGGTAGTTTTTTTAGATATTGCAGTGATGAGTAACCGGTACCAAAATCATCTAATGAGAAGCGAACACCTATCTTGCTTAGCGCATTCATCTTATTAATAATGTTATCAACATTATCGATCAACATACTCTCCGTGAGTTCTAGCTTGAGCTTTGTTGAGTCAATGCCGTGACGCTGTATTGTTTTTTTTACTTGTGTCACAAAATTTTCTTGAGAGAGTTGTTTGGCACTAACGTTCACCGACAGTATGAAGTGCTTTCTATGTGAATTTTTCTGCCAAATGGCCAGTTGGGCGCAAGCCGTGTCTAACACCCATTGTCCAATGGGTAAAATCAGTCCTATTTCCTCTGCTTGCGGAATGAATTCTAGAGGTGGGATCGTATTACGTTCAGGATGCTGCCAACGTATTAAGGCTTCTGCCCCCAATGGACGATTCATACTATCTACCTGAAGTTGGTAATACAGCTGAAACTGTTGTTGCTCTATAGCTTGGTGTAAATCACGTTCCATCTTAACTCGATTGGAGATGACCTCTTGCATTTTTGGGTCGTAAAAACGGATGGCATTACGTCCTGCATTTTTTGCTTGATACATAGCAATATCCGCTTGCTTGATGATGGTATGTATTCCTGTTTTATTATCACTAAATAGCGTAACCCCTATACTCGCAGTGCTAAGCTGCTCATACGTACCTAGTTGATAAGGTAGGTTCAATGCGTTCAATAATTTTTCAGCAGTTATTTTGGTTTGCGCTGCCGCTACAATGGGCTGTTCACTTAAGTCTTCTAGTAAAACGATAAATTCATCGCCACCTAAACGTGCTACGGTATCGCTACTTCGGATGCAGTTGTGGAGACGATTTGCCACCTGTTTTAGCAGAGCATCACCCATGTCGTGTCCCAATGTGTCATTGAGAGATTTAAATTGGTCAAGATCTAAAAACAGCACAGCGCCGCTTCCGCTTCTAGCTGCTAAGGCTTGTTTAAGTTTATTCATCAACATGCGGCGGTTAGGTAGGTGTGTCAATGTGTCATAGAATGCCAGATCCTTGATCTTATCCGAAGCGGCTTTGCTCTTGGTAATATCGGTCAACGTGGCGACATAATTAGTGACAATACCCTTAATATCCTTTACTGCTGTGACGCTTAGATTAAGTGGATATATTTCACCATTCTTACGCTTACCCATAGTTTGACCTGTCCACATGCCGGTGTTATTGATAATCTCCCAGCACTTGGTGTAGAAAGCTGCATCATTAGAATCTGGGCTAAGTAGCTCAAATTTTCGGCCTATAGAATCTTCAGCGGTGTGGATCTCAATCTGAGAATCTGGCCTAAGTAGCTCAAATTTTTGGCCTACAGAATCTTCAGGGGTATAACTCGTAATATCGGTAAAGGCTTTATTAATGCGTCGGATCACGGCATTGGCATCAGTGATAAACATACCTTCTTGAGACTCGAAAATGGTGGCAGTTAACGCCAAATCTGCATCACGTGCCGCGGCAAAAACACCTGCAACCTCACCCTTTGCATTGTAGTACACACTAGCGTTATAGATTACGTCGGTGATCTTGCCTGATACATGGCGGATCGCGAGCGGATAGTCGGTGACATAGCCTTGCGAGAACACTTGCTGGTATCCGTTACGGGCTTCTTCAGGATCGGTGAAGTAGTCAGCAAAGTCACTGCCAATGAGGTCGGCGCGGTCGGCGCCCGTGATCATCTCTGTCGCCGTGTTCAAGTCTGTAATCTTACCTTCGGCACTGATGGTGACCAAGGGGTCTAAGCTCGCTTCTATCAGGCTACGAGAATATTGCAAGGCGGCTTGCATCGCTTCTTCTGCGCGTTTACGCTCGGTCACATCGCGTGCCGCGGCAAAAACACCTGCAACCGCACCCTTTGCATTGTAGTACACACTAGCGTTATAGAGTACGTCGGTGATCTTGCTTGATACATGGCGGATCGCGAGCGGATAGTCGGTGACATAGCCTTGCGAGAACACTTTCTTGTATCCGTTACGGGCTTTTTCAGGATCGGTGAAGTAGTCAGCAAAGTCACTGCCAATGAGACTGGCGCGGTCGGCGCCCGTGACCATCTCTGTCGCCGTGTTCAAGTCTGTAATCTTACCTTCGGCACTGATGGTGACCAAGGGATCTAAGCTCGCTTCAATCAGGCTACGAGAATATTGCGAGGCGTCTTGGGTCGCTTCTTCTGCGCGTTTCCTACCTAGGTATTTCAGTTTCTGATTAATAAATCTTATTATTCTCATAATGTTTATTATGCACTTTTTTAATAAATAATAAAGGTTGCTATCTGGTTAGCACTTAAATCAGGTCAACAGCAGATTGCTTTTACATCAGGTGGTGTTCATTGCTCAAGCTATGGGGCTAATTTAGAGGAGGTCCAGGTTTTAGAAATTTCACCTGCATTAGCAGAGATTATTAATGATAAAGGAATCCCATTATTTGGTTGGTGGTAACTTTCTTACCCCTATACATCGAAAATCAGAGCTTTATAGACAATGTGCTTCAATGTTACATAATTTACTTTTATGCTTTGTCAGCAATATTGACCTCTGACATAAAAAAGAAGCAATGCTGCATTTTAATTGACTAATGGATAATAATTTTACTGAGCCATCGTTCATGATGAACAATAGGGACTAATTTTTGTGATAGCGTAATAATCAAGTCAACAGTTAGACAAATCTTTAATTGCAAATAACTTAAAGGAATTTATTATAATGTGCGCTACATATACATTGAAGTAAAGATTTAAATATGAATTTATTTGATGAATTTAGTGAAAAATCTCTTCCATTCGACATCCCAAATGAGGATGGATACTCATCAAAATGGGATGAAATAAAACAAGGATTCGTAATAACAATTCCTAATGGTGAACTTTTTTACGCTGAACATTTTTTTGATAGAAGAATTAGTGATAGAAGTGTTGAATATTTTTTAGAAAATAATACTAACAACTGGTCAACAACTAAGTGGCGTAGTTTAGAGCCTGAAGAATTTTCTTTAATATCATTTAAAAATATCAATTGGAAGCACGATAGTATTAATATGTATGGAAAAATAACTCCACTTCCGAGGCTTACTTCATGGTATGGAGACACAGGAAAATCGTATTCATATTCAGGAATAAATTCAAATCCAAACGAATGGAATAAAGGCTTGTTGTATATCAAATCGAAAATTGAGGAAGTAGCCAAAGTTAAATTTAACGGCGTTTTAATGAACTGGTATAGAGATGGTGAAGATTATTTAAATTGGCATGCTGATGATGAGAAAGAACTTGGTAAAAATCCTATTATAGGTTCTGTTAATTTTGGTGCCACGCGAGACTTTTTTATTAGAACTAACGACAAAACTCAAAAAATAACCATACCTTTAAAACACGGAACTGTGTTAATTATGAGCGGTAGGTTGCAACATTTTTGGCAACACTCCGTACCTAAACGAAAAAAAATAAAAGATGTGAGATTTAATTTAACATTCAGAGTTATTAACAATTAAACCACCTAACAAACGAACATAGGAAAAGGGGTCCGGTCTTGCAATCAATCATTTATGATGGAAGCTTGCGTGTGTGGCAAGACCTTTACTAATTGAATGTTTTGGTCAAGTCATAGTGGACACATTCAATTAGGGGCATCGGCGATAGATAGTCATTGGCTGAATACAATCTTGTGTATTTCTAATCCCAAACACAGAAGATGTTTAGTTTGAATGTCAGGAGCAGGGATAGAGCTGAGGCAAAATGTGAAGAAGGGCTTTAATTGCCAATTTTATTTTGGAGGGTTATTTGGATGGGTAGGAACAAAAAACGCCCCGTAAGGAGCGTTTTTATTGATGTATTGGCGGAAGAGGTGAGATTCGAACTCACGGTGGGCGTAAACCCACGACAGTTTTCAAGACTGTAGCATTAAACCGCTCTGCCACTCTTCCGAAGGCGGAATTATACCAAAAAATTATCGTTATGGAAGCGACTGGTCGGGAAAAATTACATCTGTATAGCCAAAAGTTGTTAAATCCGTCATTCTCATGGGATAAAGTATGCCATCAAGGTGATCACATTCATGTTGTACGACTCTTGCATGAAAGTCACTAACCGTTCTTTCAACCGACTTTCCGTATTGATCAAAACCAGAGTAATGCAAATGGGTATAACGTGTTACGATACCTCGCAAGCCAGGCACGGACAAACAGCCTTCTAGGCCATCCTCTTGCTCATAACCAAGAAAAGTCAGTTTAGGGTTAATAAGTACGGTATAAGGCACACTATTCGCATCTGGATAACGCGGATTTTCTGACCTACCCTCTTCTTGCCCAAAAATCACGACGCGTAAGCTAACCCCAATTTGTGGCGCGGCCAAGCCAGCACCATCCAATGCAGCCATGGTATCTTCCATGTCTTGAATTAAAGCGTGCAGTTCAAGCGTATCAAAAGCAGTGACTTCATCAGCAACAGCCAGTAACAAAGGTTCGCCCATGCGCAAAACGGAACAAACCGTCATACATCAGCTTTTTTGTGTAACTTAACAATTTCGCTTATCAATCCGCGCACTTTTCCCATCGTCTCAGCCAGTCGCTTCATCATCACTTCATACTGAATAGAGGCCTCACTCTCTCCGCGCCCTGCTGCATGATTAGCGATGGGACAAAGCGCGGCATAGTCCATACCGAGTTCTCGCGCCAATGCCGCTTCAGGCATCCCTGTCATGCCCACTAACCCAGCCCCATCACGTTCAAGGCGATTAATCTCTGCCGCTGTTTCCAGTCGCGGCCCTTGTACACAAGCGTAAACACTGCCGTCATGTAATGGTTGTTGGATATTAGCCGCTGCTTGCTTGCAGATAACCCGTAGTGCTTCTGTATATGGATGGGTAAAATCAATATGCATGACAGGCCGCTCAACGCCATCACAATAAGTGTTATCACGCCCATGCGTGTAATCAATAATTTGATTAGGCAACACAATCTCGCCAGGAGAGAATGCAGGATCAATGCTGCCTACAGTAGCAACAGCCAGCAAGCACTTCACACCGACTGAATGTAATGCCCAAATATTCGCGCGATAGTTAATCGCATGTGGCGGAATCGTATGTCCACCCCCATGCCGGGCCAAAAACACGACATCGTTACCTGATATTTTGCCGAAAATCAGCGGCTGAGAAGCATCACCATAAGGTGTTCGTACAATCTGACGTCTCACCACTTCTAAATTATCCAACTGTGTGAGACCCGTGCCTCCAATAATACCGATCATAATTACCCTTTACCTTTATTGTTTATTCTATCGCCTGTTAGCGCTGTAGCATAGCTCTATTCTATGGCATACTTTAACCATGAGATCACCGTGCCTATACAAACCATTTTACTATGCCTAATCAAGATAATACCGCACTGGCAAGCCAACATTATGAGAACTTTCCAGTGGCTTCATTTGCCCTACCGAAAGACTTGCGCTATCCCATTGCTTTGATTTACCATTTTGCGCGCTGTGCCGATGATTTTGCCGATGAAGACAATCATACACAAGCAGAAAGACTGGCCTTATTACAAGGCTATGTTGATGAACTGAACATTATTAAAGCCAATGGCAGCAGCCAAGATGCTTTTTTTATCGAGTTCGCACAGATGCTTCGGGATAGAAAGCTACCATTAGAACCCTTCTATGATTTGTTAGATGCGTTTAAGCAAGATGTGATGAAAGCGCGATATGTCAACTTTGATGAAGTCTTAGATTATTGCAAACGTTCAGCCAACCCGATTGGCGCTTTGTTATTACACCTATTCAACAAAGCCTCGCCTAAAAACCTCGTGTACTCGGATAATATCTGTAGCGCATTACAGTTAATTAACTTCTACCAAGATGTTGCCATTGATTTTGATGACACCGACCATCCTCGCCGCATTTACTGTTGCCAAGATGAGATGCAACAGTTTGGCATCACAGAAACCCAAATGGCAGCACAACAAAGCAATGTAAACTGGGAACGCTTTATGCGCTTTAATGTTGAGCGTGCCGAAACGATGTTGCAAAATGGAAAGCCGCTAGGTCGCATTTTACCGGGTCGTATGGGGCTAGAAATGCGTTTAATTATCGCTGGTGGTGAAACCATTATTCGTAAGCTCAAAGTGGTTAATGGCGATGTGTTTCACAAGCGTCCTACAATTAAGGCCTGGGACTGGCCTGAGATACTAATTAAAGCAATTTAACTTAATTAATAACATTAGACGAATAGTATAACTACATGACTCCACAGCAATATTGCAAAGAAAAAACCAAACAGAGCGGTTCTAGCTTTACAGTTAGCTTTATCTTTCTGCCCAAGGTTAAACGTGAAGCAATGATAGCGCTTTATGCTTTTTGTCGTGAAGTCGATGATGTCGTGGATGAGTGTACTGACTACGGCGTCGCACAAACCAAAATCGACTGGTGGAAAAGTGAAATTGAACGTTTATATGACGAAAAACCACAGCACCCTGTTAGCTTTGCATTGCAACCTGTCGTTAAGGAATTCAATCTAGCCAAAGAACTTTTCTTAGAAATCATTGATGGCATGGAAATGGATTTAAAGTTTAATCGCTATGAAGACTTCAAACAGCTCCAACTCTATTGCTACCGCGTTGCGAGTGTTGTCGGCCTACTTAGCGCGCAAATATTCGGCTTTAAAAACCGCAGCACCCTCAAATTTGCGCATGACTTAGGCATGGCCTTTCAACTCACAAATATCAGTCGTGATGTCGGAGAAGATGCGCGTATGGGGCGTATTTACTTGCCCCTAGATGAGTTAGCGAAAGCCAAAGTCACAGAAGAAGACATTCTAGCGAGTAAGAAAACACCCGAATTTAAAGCGCTGATGGAGTATCAAATTGAACGGGCGGAAAGCTTTTACGATAAAGCCTTACAACAATTGCCCACAGAAGATAGCAAGCAGCAAATGCCCGGCCTGATGATGGCAGCCATTTACCGCTCCCTACTGCGTGAGATTAAAGTGGATGGTGCAGATAATGTGCTCAGTCACAAAACATCCATCCCACCGCTTAGAAAGCTGCTATTAGCCCTTAGAGCCTATTTTAAATATGCCTAAGATCGCCATTATCGGCGGCGGTATGGCTGGCCTGGCTGCTGCAACTAAATTAACGCAGCAGGGTAAGCAAGTTGTCCTATTTGAAGCAGGCCCTACTTTAGGTGGTCGTGCACGCGGAATTAACTACAAAGGCACTCGCTTAGACAATGGCCAGCATATCTTGCTCGGCGCATATCATGAAACGCTTAACTTATTACAACTTGCTGGTGTAACCGAATCCGCAGTTTTAACGCGTTTACCGCTTAGCTTACAAGTACGTGATTTAAACAGCGGTGAAAGCTTTGTTTTAAATGCTAACCCAGACTTACCAGCACCACTGCATATTTTATGGGGCTTACTAACGGCTAAAGGCGTTATCGCTAAAGAAAAATGGGCAGCTATTCGCTTCATGGTGTGGATGCCATTAAACGGCTTTAAACTCAAGCAAGATCAATCCCTAGCCTCACTCTTAGCCGTGCATCAGCAGCCTCCAACGTTCATTAACCGTTTATGGGAGCCATTATGCCTAGCTGCGTTGAATACGCCTTTACAGTCGGCCAGCGCTCAAGTATTTTTGAATGTATTACGTGACAGCTTCGCGCAAAAGAAAAATGATTCGGATGTTTTGCTCGCCAAAACCGACTTAACTGCCTTAATCAGCGAGCCAATCGCCGCCTATTTAGGTAAAAGTGGCAGTGAGGTTAACACGGGGGCGGCAGTTGAAAGTATTACCCCGACTGCTAACGGCTATACCCTTCAAACAAAAGAACAACAATACCAATTTAAACAAGTGATACTTGCTTGTGGACCGCATCAACTAAAAAGCTTAGCTGAGTCGTTGCCTAAGCTAACCGTATTAACAGAGCATTTCACATATCAACCGATTACTACGGTCTATTTGCAGTACGCAGGTAATGTAGCATTGTCAGCACCCATGATAGGCGCGACGAATAGCTTATCGCAATGGGTATTTGATCGCGGACAGATATGTGGCCAACATGGCTTGATTGCAGTGGTGATTAGCGCACACGCGCCGTTTAAGCAAACGCAAAAAGCTTTAGCAGAAGCTGTAACGAAAGAGCTATCGACATTATTCCCACAATTATCACAACCGCTGTGGCATAAAGTCATTACTGAAAAGCGAGCGACGTTTAGTTGTAACGTGGCTTTAAAACGGCCAAAAAATATGACGGCCTATCCGAACCTTTTCATTGCAGGCGATTATACAGATAGTGATTACCCAGCAACCATCGAAGGCGCAGTACGTAGCGGTATTGATGCCGCAGCCGCGCTTAATTAAGTATTTCTAATTTTTTCCAGCGCCTGCTCTAAACGATCAACCGCGAACACTTCTAAGCCTTTAATCTTCGTTTTGGGCGCATTAGCTTTTGGTACAATCGCTTTCGTAAAGCCAAGCTTGGCCGCTTCTTTCAAGCGCACTAAGCCACCTTGCACTGGTCGCACTTCGCCAGCCAAACCGACTTCACCAAATACAACGAGATTCGCTTCTAATGGCTTGTCTTTTAGCGATGATACAATCGATATTAATACGGATAAATCAACGGCAGGCTCAGTAATTTTGACACCACCAACAGCGTTAATAAAAACATCTTGGTCAAAGCAAGCCACGCCAGCATGTCGATGTAATACCGCTAATAACATGGCTAAACGGTTTTGCTCTACGCCTACGCATAAGCGCTTAGGAACAGGTGCATGGCTTTCATCCACCAAGGCTTGAATTTCAATCAGTAAAGGCCGCGTACCTTCCATGGTTACGGTAATACAACTGCCTGCTACTTGTGATTCATGATGGGATAAAAATAAAGCCGACGGATTAGTGACTTCACGTAAGCCTTTTTCCGTCATGGCAAACACGCCAAGTTCATTTACTGCACCAAATCGGTTTTTAAAGGCGCGAATTAATCGAAACGTCGAGTTTTGATCACCTTCAAAATAGAGCACAGTATCAACAATATGCTCTAACACACGCGGGCCTGCTAGCGCACCATCTTTCGTCACGTGCCCAACTAGAATTACCGTAATACCTAGCTGCTTTGCTAACCGCGTTAACTGCGCAGAACATTCGCGAACTTGCGCGACTGAACCTGGTGCGGACTGTAGCGCCTCTGAATAAACCGTTTGTATCGAGTCAATCACTGTAATATTCGGCTTATTGGCCTGCAGTGTTGCTAGTATTTTTTCAAGGTTAATCTCAGCCAACAAATCAAGCTGACTGGCATCTAATCCTAAACGCTTAGCGCGCATGGCAATTTGCTGAGGTGATTCCTCTCCACTCACGTAAATCGCTTGGCTCGATTTACCTAAATGACATAAGACTTGTAGCAATAAGGTCGATTTACCAATCCCCGGATCGCCACCAATTAAAATAACGCCGCCTTCAACCAAGCCACCACCCAATACGCGGTCAAACTCAGCAAGCCCCGTCGGCTGACGCTCAACATCCGCGGCCTCTATGTCATTTAGCTTTTGCAGCTGGCCTGTTGCTGCCAAGCTTTCAAATTTATTCGCATAGCGGTTAGTGCTGGCCGTTTCTGCCACACTTTCCACCAAAGTATTCCAAGCCATACAAGCTGGACACTGCCCCTGCCATTTCGGCTCATAAGTGCCGCATTCGGTACAAATGTAAACGCTTTTGTCTTTTGCCATACTTATTCGACCACTTTCTTCGGCACGCGCGGTGCAATTGCACATAACAGTTCATAGCCAATAGTGCCGCTGGCTTCCGCCACTGCATCCACAGGTATGGTGCCACCCCATAATTCGACAGGTGAACCAACGTCGGCTTCAGGTAAATCACTTAAATCACAAAACAGCATATCCATAGAAACACGGCCTAGTGTTTGAGTGACTGTACCATTGACGGCAATTGGTGTGCCTGTCAGTGCGTGCCGTGGGTAGCCATCGGCATAACCACAGGCAACAATACCGATACGTGTTTGTTTAGTGGCAGTAAACAGTGCGCCATAGCCGACACTTTCACCATTCTCTAAGGTTTGGACCGCAATCAGTTCAGAGGTGAAGTACATAGCTGGTTTTAAGTTGAAATCAGCTGCTGGTGTATCGCCTGCTGGTGTTGCTCCGTAAAGCATAATACCGGCGCGCACCCAGTCCGCATGCGCTTCTGGGTGTAGTAGGATGGTGGCAGAGTTTGCCAGTGAAACTTCACCACCAATCGTTTTTGTGGTTTCTTTGAAGCGTGATAATGGTTCGATGATCCCAGTAGGCTCATTCGCTGTTGCAAAATGTGTCATCAGCGTGATATTGGCTGCATTGTCGCATTGTTGTAAGCGTTGGTGTGCCGCAGCATAATCGCTAGGCTTAAAACCTAAGCGGTTCATGCCTGTATTCATTTTAAGGTAGACATTAATCGGCCTTGCTAGCTGTGTATTTTCTAACATGCTGATTTGCGACTCATTATGCACCGTCACAGTCATATCAAAACTAGCGGCAATGCGTAATTCCTCTTCGTCGAACACACCTTCTAATAGCAGAATGTCTTGATCTACACCTGCCTCGCGCATATCAATGGCGGAAGCAAGGTTCACAGTCGCGAATCCATCCGCTTCAGCCAAGGCATGCACCACATTGATTAAACCGTGACCATACCCATTGGCCTTAACGACAGCCATCACCTTTGCGGTTTTCGCATGTTGTTTCACCACATTAAGATTATGTTGTAACGCACTCGTTGAAATGGCTGCGCAAATCGGTCGCATGATTAACCTTCATCCATATAGGCGTTAGCATGATCCTCAAAGCGCGTATGTTGGCCAATAAAGGTGAGCCTAACCCGACCGATCGGTCCATTACGTTGCTTACCAATAATAATTTCTGCCGTGCCTTTGTCTTCACTATCGGGGTTATAGACTTCATCACGATAAATAAACAAAATCAAATCGGCATCTTGCTCAATCGCGCCAGACTCACGTAAATCACTCATCACAGGCCGTTTATCAGGGCGTTGCTCCAAACTACGATTTAGCTGTGAAAGCGCGACTACTGGCACATCCAACTCTTTCGCTAAAGCCTTGAGTGAACGTGATATTTCAGAAATTTCGGTCGCTCTATTTTCACTGCGCGTCCCTGCTGGCGCCGACATTAATTGCAAGTAATCGACCACAATCAGTCCTAACTTACCCGTTTGACGGTGTAATCGTCTTGCCCGTGCGCGCACGTCAAAACTGCTTAAACTGGCACCTTCATCAATAAAGATGGGGGCCTCGTTCAGACGACCTAAAGCCGTCGTTAGTTTTTCCCAATCTTCATCTTCCAAGCGACCCGTACGCATTTTGTGTTGGTCTAAGCGACCAATTGAACCGATCATTCGAGTTGCTAGCTGAGTTGCTCCCATTTCCATCGAGAATATCGCCACAGGCAAGCCTGTATCCAGCGCCACATTTTCCGCCATATTAATGGAGAAAGCCGTTTTACCCATCGATGGTCGACCGGCGACAATCACTAAATCACCTCCATGCAAGCCTGAAGTCATTTTATCCAAGTCTGTAAAACCAGTTGGGATACCAGTGACTTCACTTTGATCTTCACGTGAAAATAACTCATCAATTTTTTCAGCAACTTGCGGCAGCAGCTCTTTAATATCCTGAAAGCCTTCACTACCCTTATCACCACTTTCTGCGATTTTAAAAATCTTAGCTTCAGCTTCATCTAGCAGCTGTTGCGCATCACGGCCATTAGGACCAAATGCACTACCGACAATTTCAGTACCGACACTGACCAACTTTCGCATAATGGCACGTTCGCGGACAATCTCTGCATATCGACGAATATTTCCGGCACTTGGCGTATTTTGAGCCAATGACCCTAGGTAAGCGATGCCGCCAACAGCGGACAATTCCGCCGTACTTTCCAATGATTCTGCTACCGTCACAATATCAGCTGGGCGGTTACGCTCAATCAGCTTGGCTATATGTTTGTAGATGGTTTTATGATCATGCTGATAGAAGTCCTCAACATTGAGAATATCAGCCACTCTATCCAAGGCATCATTCTCTAGCAGCAGGCCGCCAACGACAGATTGCTCTGCTTCAATGGAGTGTGGAGGTACTTTTAGTGTATCTAATTGATCATCAGCCATAGCTTGTCATTATACCTAAAGCGGACTTCATAAGAAGACGTCGTTATTAAATAACGACATAAATAACGGGCAAGAAAAAAGGCGACCTGAGTCGCCTTTTTATCATTGCTACGTAAAGACTAGTTCACTAGCCTTCATCAACCACAGTTACCGTTACATCAACAACAACATCGTGATGTAAAGCAATGCTTACAGAGAACTCACCCGTTGTTTTGAGCGGTCCTTCCGGTAAACGTACTTGTGATTTAGCGACTTCAAAACCTTTAGCCATTAATGCAGTAGCAATATCGTTATTCGTAACAGAACCGAATAAACGACCATCTTCACCAGCTTTTTGTGTGATTTCAACTGTTTGACCAGTCAATTTCTCACTGGCTGCTTTTGCGGCAGCCAAGATAGCGGCTTGTTGCTTCTCTAAATCAGCACGACGTGTTTCAAATTCAGCTTTATTCGCTTCAGTTGCACGTTTTGCTTTACCTTGAGGGATCAAAAAGTTACGACCGAAGCCATCTTTTACTTTAACGATATCGCCCAAAGCGCCTAAGTTAGCTACTTTTTCTAATAAAATAATTTCCATTGTTATTCTCCTTAGCCTGGATGCTTATCAGTGTATGGTAACAATGCTAAGAAACGTGCGCGTTTAACAGCAGATGTTAATTGACGTTGATATTTAGCTTTAGTACCAGTCATACGTGCTGGAATGATTTTTGCGTTTTCTGAAATGAAATCTTTCAGTAAATCCACATCTTTATAATCAACTTCTGTAATGCCTTCTGCACTAAAACGGCAGTAGCGGCGACGTTTATACATTTCTCTTGCCATGATAAAACTCCTAATCTTTTTTATATGTTAGATATAAATTCAATTTATATCAGCTCTATATTCTTTATATGCATTACCAGTTGTGTGCTTTTGGCACTGCGCTTAGCTAAAAAACCTAAGGCATTCAGTTTTGTGCCTAGCTGAATATTCGTTGTGGCTAAGTCACCGATGGCGACCGCTTTTACTTCACACTCTACTTTTCTTTTTAAGCTAGCCTCTTCAACTTCAGAAACATGGCCAATCACAAAACTTAACAATGGCAAACCTGCTGGGGTATAACGTAGCGCCTCTATCTGAGTCACTTCTCCGCTAATCGCCAGCTTATTCACTAATTACTCAGCAGCAGCCTCTGCTTTAGCAGGTGCTTCTTTGGCTGGCTCAGCAGCCTTAGGTGCTGTTTTAGTAGCATCGCCATGCATGACTGATTTAGATTTCTCTTCTCTCATCATTGGGCTAGCATCTGTTTTAGCTGTTTTAGTGCTGAATGTAATATGACGAATAACAGCGTCATTGAATTTGAAACCATGCTCTAGCTCTGCTAAAGTCTCTTGGTCGCATTCGATATTCATTAGCACATAATGTGCTTTATGGATTTTGTTGATTGGGTAAGCCAGCTGACGACGGCCCCAATCTTCTAAACGGTGAATAGCACCTTTGTTGCCGCTAATCATTGTGCGGTAGCGCTCAATCATTGCAGGCACTTGCTCGCTTTGATCAGGATGCACGATAAATACTACTTCGTAGTGACGCATGAAATCTCCTTGTGGTTAAAGCCACCCAGCAAGCCCTTTCATGAAGGCAGCAACTAAAATAGTTGCTTCGTGGTGTGGCAAGGTTTGTGTAAGGGCGTGATTATAGTAAAAAAGCTTTTATAAATCAAATGCTTTATTGAAAGCAGCCCATTATATCAAGCAAAACGTTACAAAATAAATCAAAATCATTTGTGAGCCGTGCAAAAAGCAGTGCATAATAAGCATTCTATACGGATTACAAGTCACACACTAAGCCTTGTAGAACTATTATTAACCAACTAGTAAAAGGATTGAAAATGGCAGAAGCAAAAGGTTTAGCAGTTCCAGTTAAAATGAAAAGCGAATTAGCAGCAGTTTGTGGCGCGGATTCACTTCCACGTACAGAAATTACAAAGAAAATATGGGACTACATTAAAGCGAACAAATTACAAACTAAATCTGTAAACGGCGCTCCTGAAAATGCGGGTAAATATATCGTTGCAGATGCTACTTTACTTCCTATTTTCCGCAACACGAATTCAACAAGCAAAACAGGTAAAGTAACAAACCTAACTAGCATTAAAGAAGGCGAAACAGTAGACATGATGCAAATGGCTGCTATCGTTGGTGCTAACTTAGCATAAGTTATTGAGTGTTCGCCCGAACATGGGTAAACCGATAAAATGAGTCATTCAGCGCTTAATATAATTAGCAGCTAATGGCTCATTTTTTCATTTCTAGAAAGAATTAATGAAAATATCTGCCATTCTTTTTGACGTTGGTGGCGTTCTGATTGAGCTGAACGGCCTTCCTTCCATTGCCAAACTATTAGATAGTAATCAGTCGCTTGAAGATATTTACAAGTACTGGATGGCTGCACCTTCAGTGATTGGTCATGAAACAGGTAAGCTCACTACAGATCAATTTGCTAATGAAGTTGTTAAAGACTTAAAGCTCAGCATTACGCCTGATGCCTTTATGGAGAACTTTGTCACTTGGATCGTCGGCACATTTCCAGACACCTTTGATTTGCTCGACGCTATCCCAAACACACTAAAAGTAGCGGCTTTAAGCAATACCAGTCATGCCCATTGGCAAGAAGTAGAAGCCACTGGCCTGACCGATAAAATAGAATACTTATTTTTATCGCATGAAATTGGTCATTTAAAACCAAGTCCAGCATCCTTTCAGCACGCAGTCGATGGCTTAGGGTTCCCTGCAGAAGAAATCATCTTCTTTGACGATGTCATTGAAAATGTGCATGCCGCCAATGCGTTTGGCTTAAAAGCCCACCAAGTATTAAACCCCACACAAGCAAAAGCCATTTTAAACCAATACAAGCTCTTATAACCCACACACTGCTTGCATCTACTTAGCAGGCATTATAAGCTTCCAGCACGAGTAAAACGATCATCACTGGGAGCAAGTATGAAACTAGAATCTTTAGCACTACATCACGGGTACACATCTGAAGCGACAACAAAAGCAGCAGCAGTACCGATTTATCAAACCACTTCTTATACTTTTGATAACACCCAGCATGGCGCTGATTTATTCGATTTAAAAGTCCCTGGCAATATCTACACCCGCATCATGAACCCAACCACCGACGTACTAGAACAGCGCGTTGCGGCGATGGAAGGTGGCATTGCAGGCTTGGCGTTAGCTTCAGGTATGGCAGCGATCACCTACTCTATTCAATGTATTTGTGAAGTTGGCGACAATATTCTAAGTACCAGTCAGCTTTATGGCGGTACGTATAACTTATTTGCCCACGCCTTCCCTAGACAAGGGATCGAAGTGCGTATGCTGTCGCATGATGATTTTGAAGGCTTTGAAAATGCCATTGATAGCAAAACCAAAGCGATTTTCTGCGAATCTATTGGCAATCCAGCGGGCAATATCGTTGATATTCAAAAATTATCAGAAATCGCCCATAAGCACGGCATCCCAGTCATTGTTGATAACACGGTAGCAACACCCTACTTATGCAAACCATTTGAGCTAGGTGCTGATATTGTTGTGCATTCACTCACTAAGTATATTGGTGGCCACGGGACCTCGATTGGCGGCATGATTGTTGATTCTGGTACGTTCGACTGGGTCGCGAATAAAGACCGTTTCCCAGCACTCAATGAGCCAGACCCTTCCTATCATGGTGTGGTTTATACCGAAGCACTTGGTGCTGCTGCTTATATTGGCCGCTGTCGTGTTGCGCCACTGAGAAACACAGGTGCAGCCATTTCTCCAATGAATTCATTCCAAATTCTACAAGGCTTAGAAACATTAGGCCTGCGTATGGAGCGCCATTGTGAAAACGCTGAGCAATTAGCAACTTACCTACAAAATCACCCTAAAGTGAGCTGGGTCAATTACGCAGCATTAGCAGGCAGCAAATACAACGCAACTTGCCAAAAGATCACCGGCGGTAAGGCCTCTGGCATTTTGAGCTTTGGCATTAAAGGCGGCGCGAAAGCTGGCGAGCAGTTTATTGATGCGTTGGAAATGATCTTGCGCTTAGTGAACATCGGTGATGCCAAGTCACTAGCGTGCCACCCTGCCTCTACCACCCACAGACAACTGAATGAAGAAGAGCTAGCCAAAGCAGGCGTCAGTACTGATTTAGTCAGAATATCTGTTGGGATTGAAAATATTGACGATATTGTGGCAGATGTAACGCAAGCATTAGATAAAGTCTCTTAATCTGACAGTGTCTTAAAAGCAAGCCAAGTGATTATTGTGCCAACAGTATAATAATCACGATTGCCAATACCAAGGGCACACCCTTCCAAAAAGTAATGGGGTAACGCCTAGCATCTGGTAGTTTTTTGAAAAAATCAATCATGGTCTCAAAGCCTTTATGCATGAAGCTCCACCCTATGCTTCATATCCGTCAACTTATTTGATGTAAGTCAAAATTTCACCTTTTAACAAACTGACGAAACCATTAGAATGGGCATATGGCAGAACAAACACGCTTTAATGACACCATCGCTAGTTTTGATGCGATGAACGCACAAGATCCAAATCTACTCACGATTGACGGCAAACAGCAGCCCAAAGAGCTGATGTATGCACAACGACTCAGTGAAATGCTAGCGCGTTATGCACCTGGTGCTTCAGAAGCTCTTAATCTCGCCACGCGTGCGCAACATATCCAACGTTGGGTATCGCCCCGCAGTGATTACCCGATGACTAAACAGGGTTATATGCAGTGGCGTAGCAACTTAAAAAAGCACCATGCTGAAGTCGCGAGTAAAGTCATGCAAGAACACGGTTATGATGCTGAGGCGATCCTACAAGTCGCTAGCTTGTTACAAAAAGAAAACCTACACGCCAATGCAGATACACAAACCCTGGAAGACGTGATTGTCTTAGCATTTTTAGAACACGATTTGGATGCTTTTGTAACGAAATACAGTGACTATAGCGAAGAAAAGTTTTTAACCATCTTGCGTAAATCTTATATGAAGATGTCAGACAAAGGCCGGGCGGCAGCTTTATCATTAATTACCATTCCAGAGCACTTGTTACCAGTGGTACTCAAGGCCGTTGGGTAAACCAACACCATCAGCTGCCAGTCAGCAAGACAGCTTTAACCAATATACCCAGCGCTTTCCGCTAGCTAGAAAGCTGAACCGTCAGCACCACTTTTATCTCGGACCTACTAACTCGGGCAAGACTTACCATGCGCTGAATGCCTTAATCGAAGCTAAAACAGGCGTTTACTTAGCGCCGTTACGCTTACTAGCCATGGAAGTACGTGATCGACTGGTGCAAGCGGGCGTGCCTTGTAATTTAATTACGGGTGAAGAGCGAATTGTTATGAAAGGCGCGCAGCATACGGCTTCTACTATAGAGATGATGCATAGCACCAAAGCCGTTGATGTCGCAGTGATTGATGAGATTCAAATGCTGCAAGATCCTGATCGTGGTCAAGCGTGGACAGCGGCGTTAATTGGTGTGCCTGCTAGACAAGTCTTCGTTTGTGGCTCCAATGCGGTCACAGCGCTTTGTACTAAGGCGTTGGACGTATTAGATGAGCCGTACGAAATCACTTATCTAGAACGTAAAACACCACTGATATTTGAAGATAATAGCCTTTGTGGTACACGCTATAGTAAGCCAAAGCTGAAAAACCAGTTACAGAAAGGCGATGCAGTCGTTGCTTTTAGTCGAAAAGATGTACTCACCCTAGCCGCAAGATTTCGCCATTGGGGTTACAAAGTAGCCAGTATCTACGGCGCTTTATCTCCAGAAGTGAGAAGGCACGAGTCAGAGCGTTTTTTATCTGGAGACGCAGATATTCTAGTCGCCACCGATGCCATTGGCATGGGGCTTAATTTACCCATCAGACGCGTCATCTTTGCCAATATTCACAAATTCGATGGCATTGCATCAAGACCACTCAATGCAACAGAAGTCAGACAAATTGCAGGCCGCGCCGGGCGTTACGGCGTGTATGAAAGAGGCTATGTGAATGTGCTAGAAGATGACGAACAAATCCATATTGAACACATGCTTAATGTCGATGATACTGCCACCATTTCTCGCCTACCAATATCAATACAAATTGATGATTTAGAATTGATAATTAACAAACTAAATACTAATCGTTTAGCCGAATGTATTGCCTATTTAACGGAGCACCATCACAGCCAAGATGCACTATGCGAAAGTAGTTCCGCTGCCGCACAATATACCCAAGCTTTGATTGTGGATGAAGTCGCGCCTAATATGGCTTTTAAAGACAAATTCGCCCTAGCCTGCGCCCCGCTCTCGATTCAAGTGCCGATAGAGAAAGATTACTTTATTCAATGTATCCAAAGCATCTATACGGATAAAGAACACCCAGTACCATTTGCGCCTAATTGGTTGAATGGTGTCAGTGAAAAGCACTTGCAGGAGGCTGAAGTACTGAGTCAGCATATTAGTTTGTATGCATGGTTAAATTATAAGTTTCCGACGATATTCACTGAACGGGAAGCGATTCCTGCACTTAGAAGCAAAGTGGCTGGTTATGTGAAACAGGCTTTGTTAACCCAGAAGGGATATGGAGATACGAGTCGAGAGGTTGAGTTAAATATGGGGAGTGGTCGCTAGTATTGGTTTAGCGCTTACGCTGGTTGTGATATCTACTTAATAACCTAACAAAGGGTAAAGCTTGCCTTGGCGTATGCTTTGATTAGCCCGTTCTATTGTGCCATCTTGCATCCATTTTGCAATAATCTTGCGAATAATGGGCCTGACTTGTTGCTCACGCATACCAGCTTTAAGCCTAGAATGATAGAGTAATTTAAGCAGCAAACCATCTAAGCCAGTTAATAGTTCATTCGGACTGTTATCGTTAAAGATAGACGGGTATACGCTATCTGAGTCATTTGGCAACCCCAACACTTGTGTAATTTCCTCGACAATACAAGTCACCAAACTGCGGTGCATTTTCGCTTGGTCTACCGGTATGATCACCACCGCTTGACTAATTTCACCATGCTCCCCTAGGCTAAAATTAGCCATGCATACCGTATGATGAATATGCGCCAAGGACCGCTCCCCCATATACCGCAGAATATCAGCCGCCCATCGGTCTTGATTGCTTAAAATTATTTTGATATTGGCTTTTTTTGGATTCTCCTCAAAGGCAATATCGTGCCCAGTAATCACTGCCACATGTTGCAAATGCATGCTGATGAGATTTGCATAAAGCGGATCCTTAGGCACGCTATAAATCAACTGCACACCAATCGGCTGTTGCCATCGTCGCAATCGGTGTGTCATTTGATCATATTCATTATTTAAAGCAATATCGACAAAAGACTGTTCGATATAGTCTGGCTGTTGCCAACGTGCCAATGCTGTTTCGCTTATTGCCACAGTGGAACATAGCATCGCACTAGAAGCCAAGGTGATGATATAAAACATCGCACGTAAGTGTTTCAGGCTAGTGTTATCGCGATGATCATTTGGCATGGCTTTATTGTGCAGGATATTGCACACGTGGGCAACATGGTATTGCACACCCTACTTGACTGCCGCGCGAACCAGACGACATCAAAACGCCTGACGGCAAAACCGTCGGTCGTCACGAAGGGTTGATGTTTTACACTTTATTTCAGGGCTAAGGTTTAAAAATCGGTGGTAGCCGTGATAGCAATGGCGAACCTTTGTTTGTGGCGGCTAAAAAGATGGCTAAAAACGTGTTGACTTTAGTGCAAGGCCATGAGCATCCATTGCTATTAAGTGATGAATTAGCCGCAAGCCAACTCACTTGGATAGACAATGAAGCGCCTATGGCTAACTGGATGTACGCGGCTTAAACACGTTATCGTCAGCCTGATGCGCCTAGTGAAATTGACCGTTTAACGGCAGAAGAAGTTGAAATTAAATTCGGCCAAAAACAGTGGCAGTCACGTTAGGGTAATCTGCGGTGGTCTATGAAAGTAATGTTTGCTTAGGCTGCGGCATCATTACTGCAACTATTTAAATTAAGGGTTAAGTCATATTCATCGTGTTATTTTAAAGATGTAGTGTAAACACATAGTGTTATACTGGATTGATTATTGAATAATTTAAATGACCCAGATAAATATGGCGTATATACTTAAAGATGCTCAAGGACTTATTATTGCCTCAAGTGCAGAACAAAATTCACCTGAAGCGAGTGTTGAAAATTGGCAATTCGTTGAGAGTAATACTCCAGAATATATTGATTTTTTAGAGAGATCAATACTCGAAGCCGACTCTTTTAGGAAGAGTGACATTGAATTAGCTCGGGTACTGGAAGATTTAATTTCACTACTAATTGATAGAAATATTATTCGATTTACCGACTTTCCACGTGCAGCACAAAGACGCCTGAACGATAGACAATCTATGCGTATTAAAACCGAGCTCTCAAAACTGGTGGATTAGAACTAAGATATTATGTACTAGGTCTTATATATTGAGACCTTTGCACGAAGCAAGCCATTTCCCAGCAAACCCTGTGTTAAATGTGATAATACAGACTGTGTAATTTAGCTGAGAATTAACATCATAGCCTAGAAAAACACTCATAAATATGTCAATTTAGATTTTAAAAGTGAAAGCTGACCAAAGTGCGATGATTAATTGCTTCGTGCAAAGGCCTCAAGCCCTCCTTTAAGTCGCAAGGCAGTATAAATCAAAAAGCTTGGCACTAATCATAACCGCATGTGCGCCATAATTTGCCCATGATCTGAAGCCAATTTATTATAAGGCGCTTCCGCATGCGCATCATCGGTAATATGGTCATTAAATACGCTAAAGCAATCCATGGTGCCGATATTATTAGCTGAGCCCTTGACAAAATGTTGTGACATCAGAATCTGATCAATACTCTCGTAAACACCTCCAAAAACTGAGGTATAAATCATATCGCGTTGGCTTTTCTCAATAAATTGCATTTCTGCGCTTTGTAATTGGTACTGTTCTATTTGCGAACGAATCACGGTGTCATTTTGTTCTGTGTAACGGTCACCTTTATGTTCTGCATTATGTCGCCGCATCCATGCGTAGTTTTTAAAGGCTCTTTCGCCTTTAATCATAGAGGATGAGACGGAGTATTCACTGTCGTTAAAGTCACCTAACACCATGACTGGGTTGTCTTGCTTCAATTCTTCTGTAATCAGCTTACGTAATACGTATGCTTCGGCCGTACGGCGCAGCATGGCGCGTAATTCACCTAATGCTCTTGCCGCTGGTAGATAATGCACTAAATCGGACTCAGGGGCGAAGTCTGCGCCTTTTGGCTTGATGTATTCACCTAGTTTAGATTTCAAGTGACAGTTAAAGACTGTAACCACTTCATTGCCTATTTTAATTTTGGCTTTGATGATAGGACGTGAGATGCATTCTAGCGTGTAACTGCCGGCGCTTTCATCACTGTCGTAACCCGCAGTTGGGAAATCAATTACGAGTGGTTCGTCTAACTCTTGAATAATTTCAGGCGTGCCTTCAAAACCAAAGCGTGACAGCATAGCCAAACCTGGGCGGCGCTTCCCTGCTCTGCCGTCATTCACATTAGGCGCGAAGAAGACTTGCTCTTTGGTATATGGCTCGTAGCCTAGCTTTCTAAAGATGGCTTTGCGATGATAACGTTTGGATTTATCTGGAATGACATCTTCATTGAGTTCATTACTGGCTTCGTTGGTTTCATCAATGACGGATTGTAGTGCATCTTTATCGAATATCTCTTGAAAACAAACGATGTCGGCATTCATGGTGAGCAGTTGATTGGCTAGCCAACTTTGCTTCCAAGCGTGTTCTTCTGGCGTGTAGGATTCAAAGCGGTAGTACTCCTGATCTGCCCCAATGAGATTTTTAACGTTAAAACTGGCTATCGTAAATTCTGTCATTACATTCACTTCAGTGCGAGTCGTGACTGAATATTCTAGCAGATACGCTGGTTAAGCTGTATTAACCCATATACCGCAACGCTATTGCGGTGCGACTCTTACGGTCCTTTGACTGTTGCAAGTCCTTGTTCATCCCAGGCGAGAATACCACCTTTTAGATTAACGACCTTTGTGAATCCAGCTTTAATTAAGGTTTTAGCGGCAACATCTGAACGGCGACCACTTCTGCACTGCATCACAATAGCACTGTCTTTATACTGCACCAATTCACTCATTCGATCTTCCAGTTGTCCTAGTGGAATAAAGATAGTACCTTCAATTCGATGCTCGTTACGTTCATCTTGCTCACGCACATCAATCATCACCACTTGTTTATTGTTCAACAGCTCAGCAGCTTGCTTAGGTGTAATGGTAGGCACACTGCTTGAACAGGCCATGATTAATAAAGATAACAGTGTAATTAAAGCCAGTTTAAAGTCATGTAAAACTTTCATTCTATACTCCATTACTTTGAATTTAATGACAACTAATCAAAACAGATGACTATAAAAATCATAGGTGAAACTTTACTTCTTAAGTGTCCCCATGATTTTAAGTACGAGCATCATCGCGGATAAAGCCACAGTAATCGTATTGGCAATAATAATTGGCCAATCTTGCTTAAGTAAACCATATACCAACCACATCGCCACGCCAGCCGTAAAAATACTGTACATCGGTAATGAAATACCTGATAAGTCTCTGGTTTTGTAAGAATGGATAGCCTGTGGAATAAAAGCCAAAGTGGTGCAAGTGGCAGCAATGCTACCAACATAGTCTACAAATATCATAATATATTTACTTTAAAATTAAGGTTTAACCTATTACTTTATTATCTCTAATAAAACAATCTACCCAACTTCCAACATCCTCACTCTTAACGTTTTTAGTTGATCCCTAAAGTTTGCCGCTTTCTCAAACTCTAGATTCTTAGCTGCATCGTGCATGCCTTTTTCGATGCGCTTCATCTCTTTGGCGATTTGTTTTTCGCTCAAGCTTTCGTAGTTTGCCTGCTCTTGTGCAGCTTTACGCTCGCGACTACCTTCATCCATGTCATACACGCCATCAATAATGTCTTTAATCTTTTTAGAAACGCCTTTAGGCGTAATGCCATGTTCTTTATTGTAAGCCGTTTGAATCTCGCGACGGCGCGCGGTTTCATCCATCGCCGCCTTCATACTTTTGGTGATGCGATTCGCGTAGAAAATCACTTTACCGTTCAAGTTACGCGCGGCACGGCCTGATGTTTGAATTAACGATCGTTCGGACCGTAAGAAGCCCTCTTTATCCGCATCTAATATCGCGACCAATGAAACCTCTGGAATATCCAAGCCCTCACGTAGCAAGTTAATGCCCACCAGCACATCAAACTCACCCAAACGTAAGTCGCGCAGAATCTCAACGCGCTCTATGGTATCGATATCACTATGCAAATAACGCACTTTCACACCATGATCGCTTAAGTAATCAGTTAAATCCTCTGCCATACGCTTCGTTAGCGTCGTTGCTAACACACGTTCACCCACATCGGTACGCAGCTTAATTTCCCCAAGCAAGTCATCCACTTGCGTATCCGCGGGCTTCACCGTAATTTCAGGGTCAATCAAGCCAGTTGGTCGCACAATCATCTCAACTACTTGCTCTTGATGATTCTTTTCATACTCTGATGGAGTAGCTGAAATAAACACCGCTTGGCGCATGACTTTTTCAAACTCTTCAAACTTCAGTGGTCGGTTATCCATCGCTGAAGGTAAACGCCAGCCGTAGTCAACTAGGTTTGATTTACGCGCCCTATCACCCTTATACATCGCACCGATTTGCGGAATGGTAACGTGACTCTCATCCAAAATCATCAATGCGTCTTGTGGTAAGTAATCAATCAAGGTCGGCGGCGGCTCCCCAGCTGCTGCACCTGATAAATGTCGAGAGTAATTCTCAACACCTTTACAAAAACCAATTTCATTCAACATTTCCAAATCAAACCGAGTACGTTGCTCAATACGCTGCGCTTCGACTAGCTTGTTCTCTTTAACAAAGAAGTCGATGCGTTCGCGTAACTCTAATTTAATTGTTTCCACCGCACGCACAGTGGTATCACGCGTGGTGACATAATGGCTTTTTGGGTAGATAGTAAAGCGTTTTACTTTATCGAAAATCTCACCGGTTAATGGGTCAAATAAGGAGATGCTTTCCACTTCATCATCAAACAAACTCACGCGAACAGCGGTTTCGTTGTTTTCCGCAGGAAAAATGTCAATAATATCGCCGCGCACTCTAAAAGCACCGCGACTAAAATCAACATCATTACGCTTATATTGCATACCAATCAAAATATCAATCGCTTCGCGCTGCACCATCTTGTCGCCCTGTTTCAAGTTCAAGACCATGGCATGATAATCCTGCGGGTCACCAATACCGTAGATGGCTGAAACCGATGCTACGATAATAGCATCTTCGCGCTCTAGCAAAGCTTTAGTTGCAGAGAGTCGCATCTGCTCGATGTGGTCGTTAATACTGGAATCTTTTTCAATAAACACATCGCGTGATGGCACATAAGCCTCTGGCTGATAGTAATCGTAGTAACTAACGAAGTATTCCACGGCATTATTGGGGAAAAACTCTCTAAACTCGCTATACAGCTGTGCAGCAAGCGTTTTATTCGGAGCCATCACAATCGCTGGACGACCTGTTCGCGCAATCACATTCGCCATGGTGAATGTTTTGCCAGAGCCAGTGACGCCTAACAAGGTTTGATATTTAAGACCATTATTAACGCCTTGTGTCAGCTGTTCAATGGCTTGCGGCTGATCGCCAGCAGGCTCAAATGGTTGATGAAGCTGATACTTACTATTGGGAAAGGTAACAATCACGCATGCGCTCGCATATTTTCAATACAACGTTAGATTTTAACAGGCTTTACCTCTAAATACGTGGCCTAATGAGACGACTGGATGACATTCGCAAGAACTTTATAAACATCCCAAAGTCTTTTGTTATACGAAAGCAACCTGAAACTAATTAATGAAAGCCTCGATGAAAAGTCTATTACTCAGCGTCTTAATCTCACTAACAACACAAGCCTTTGCCTTCGATAGACAAGCTTTGATGCAAGCCTACTTTGGTGTGGTCATGATACAAGGCCATAACCAAAAGGGTGGCTTAACCTATGGCTCTGGGGTTGTGGTTGCTAAAGATAAAGTAATTACCAACTGCCATGTGCTTCGCACAACGAATAGACCTTGGGTTGCGCGTGGACAAAACAGCTATGAGATTACATCGGTCAAAGCTGACACATGGAATGACTTATGTTTAGTTACCACAGAAAACTTACCTCTCAAACCAGTTCAGCTAGGTAAAAGCAGTCATTTAAAACGAGGTGAAGAAGTCACTGGCATGGGTCATTCAAATGGCGCGCCCGCGCCACTAACCTCGACTGGCTTTGTTAACGGTTTATATTCTGACACCCAATCTAATGGCAAAGTTATTCGTACCAACGCTAAATTTAGGATGGGAGCAAGCGGTAGCGGCTTATTTGATATGGACGGTCGTTTGGTTGGCATTAACACCTTCAAAACTGCTGGAAAACATGGCAGCATTCATTTTGCACTACCAATTGAGTGGCTTGAATTGCTGGAAAAGCAATCAGCTATCACGAAATTCCCAATTAAAGGCAAGGCCTTATGGGAAGAGGATGAAGATAAAAAGCCATTTTATATGCAAGCCGCCGTACCCGAATCTCGCGGTGATTGGCCAAAACTCATGCAAGTGGCTAATAATTGGATAAAAGTAGATCCAAACAGCCCAGACGCTTGGTATGCGTTGGGATTGAGTGAAGAAAATCTAGGTGACATTGAAACTGCAACAAAGCATTATTTGCAATCATCATCTCTCGATGCAGATAATATGGATGTGTTGATTAAAATTGGTGAGCTAGCAAAAACACGTGGTGATAAGGCTGAATTAACTCGCGTGCATGCGGCTATTACCAAAATTGATGCGGATATTGGTCAGCAATACCAACAGTTTGTTGACTGTTCGATTGATTGCTAGCAGCATGCCTAAACTCTAAAGACTCATTTGAAAATTTTTTGCACCATGCCATCACACTTCCACCTAAACTGTATTTTTTTGCGTAAAATATCTATTAATAATTAAACGCATTAAGGAAGTCGATTTTGGCAAACTCATCACAGCTACCGTTATCAACACGCGTATTGGCAATTAAAGAATCACCAACTTTAGCGATTACGGCAAAAGCAGGTAAATACAAGGCTGAAGGTCGTCCGATTATTGGGCTAGCTGCTGGCGAGCCAGACTTTGATACGCCACAACACATTAAAGATGCAGCAAAAGCAGCCATTGATGCAGGCTTCACCAAATACACACCAGTAACAGGCATTCCGGGTTTGAAGAAAGCCATTGTCAATAAATTCAAAAAAGACAATGATTTAGATTACACAGTGAGTGAAGTGATTGTTGGCGTTGGTGGTAAACAAACCATCTTTAACCTTTGTCTAGCCGTGCTAAATAAAGGTGATGAAGTCATCGTACCAGCACCTTACTGGGTCAGCTATGCGGATATTGCCTTAGTGGCAGAAGCTAATCCTATCGCTGTGCAATGCGGTATTGAGCAAAACTTTAAACTCATGCCAGATCAGCTAGAAGCGGCGATTACGCCAAAAACGAAACTGGTGATGCTTAACTCCCCTTCTAACCCAACTGGTGCTGCTTATACATTGGATGAGTTAAAAGCATTGGGTGAAGTATTACTTAAACACCCACATGTGATTGTGGCGACTGATGATATGTATGAACACGTTAATCTAACAGGTGATAAGTTCTACAATATCCTCAACGCAACACCTGCGCTAAAAGACCGCTGCATCGTATTGAATGGCGTTTCTAAAGCTTACTCCATGACAGGCTGGCGTATTGGTTATGCTGCCGGCCCTGCTTACATCATTAAAGCCATGGGTATTTTGCAAAGCCAATCAACCAGCAACCCAACGTCGATCTCACAAGTCGCCGCACAAGCCGCGCTTGAAGGCCCACAAGAGTGTATTACACCCATGCTAGACGCGTTTAAAGAGCGTCACGCCTATGTAGTTGACCGTTTCAATAAGATACCTGGCTTAAGCTGCTTAAAAGCAGGTGGTGCTTTCTATGCCTTCCCACATGCAGTTGAAGCGATTAATAACTTGCAAAAAGCAGGTAAAATCACAGAAGCAACCGATTTAGCCTTAGCGGATTACTTCTTAGAGGAATTTGATGTTGCTGTCGTACCAGGCTCCGCCTTTGGTGCAGAAGGCTACTTCCGTATCTCATTTGCCACCTCAATGGAAAACTTACAAACTGCGTTAGACCGCATTGAAAAAGCGTTAAATTAAAGCAATTCAGGTTGTTTAATAAAAATTACATAGTTTATGTGTTCTAGTTATTGACCAACCCGCAGTTAGCCAGTATTATCACGCCTTCGTTGGTTGAGCAGCATTACCACCGATTCCCCGATAGCTCAGTTGGTAGAGCAATGGACTGTTAATCCATGTGTCCCTGGTTCGAGCCCAGGTCGGGGAGCCAAAATTCTAAAAGCCTCACAGCGATGTGAGGCTTTTTATTTTGTGTCATTCAATCGTCCTAGACTACACATAGACTACAAAGTCTTATTGTTTTATCTCTTCATATAGCAATAAATTCGATTTAATTATTCGTGTAGGGGGCATCAAGAATTCCCCTATTTAATTATTACTGCACCAGCCCACTGATGAAAAAGTGAAATATTCAATATTGGCAGTACTTGATATAGTGTTCAGAGTCAATTAAGGTGGCTTTATAGCCACCTTCCCATAAGGTGCCTGTTCGTTGGTAGTTATCATTAAAATATTGGACATAATAACGTCCTACCATTTGCATTACTTTGCCTAAGCTTTCTTCTGTGTGTGGTGTAATTAATAAGTGGACGTGACTAGTCATGTGTACATAAGCGTGTAAGTCACATGAATGTTTGTCGCAGGCTTGTTTTAACTTGTCGAGGTAAAATGCATAATCGTCATCAGTGATGAAGATGGGCTCACGGTTGTTACCACGAATAATCACGTGTTGGGGTTGGTCGGGAATAACAAAGCTAGTTAGGCGAGCCATGAGCTAGGTCTTAATAGTTAAGGTGTTCTCTGTATAAATGACTTAAGCTTCAGAATCAATCGAGTCTGACCCGATTGATTCTGCTTCATTATTTTGAATAAAATTTGGCCAAATAAAAGCATGGTTTTAACCTCAACTTATAGCTTCAATGCTAAGCATAAAATACTCGCAATCATTATTAAAATTGCAATCATAAAGAATTTGTATTGTATGGTAATTAAATGATAAGCTATATTAGCGTATGTAAGGGTAGTAACAAGTGTGGCGGCATAGATTAGTCTACCAACCCATCTACTCCTAGATAATGGCTTGCTTACTTTTATTATCTAACGAAATTCTCTAGGTAATGGTTATTAATGAAAAGCAACGAAAAGGTACAATACAAAAATGGTTTTAAGCAGATTAGTTGGAACGATATTGATAGCCTTAATTTTGTGGGGCACACTGATAATCGTTGGACGTATAAGAAATGTAAAATATAGCAATTTATTCGTAAAGTTAAGAGGCGGTGGAGCCTTAACAAAAAAAACATTGTTTGATCGTTTTTGGAAACAACATGCGACACTTGCGCGCCCAGGTAGCTCACATAAAGAGTCATTAGATGAAACCTATGTTTACTACTACAGACATTCAATGAACTACCTAAGTATCGCGTTGCTGAGTGTTATCATTTTGGCTCTTGTGTATTACTTTCCCTTAGTCCTGACTTCATTTTTTGGAGTTGATAATATATCAACTAGCCTTATGGCATTTAGAAAGTATGTACAAATTTTATTGATAGTGCTGACGTCTTTTGGTTTTTTTGCTCACCACAGGTGTCACTACCAAGTTGAAATGATGTACAAGGAACTTACTAAATAAGTCTCGATTCATTCCTGTTTAAATTAAAAGTCTCAAATATTAAATAGAATCAATGAGCCTTTTCATTATGAATATTTGAGCTTTAGTTTTATCGCTTGCATTTATTAAGCACAACAACACTAGCTTTATGAATGTTCGCATACATTCATCCCCGTTATATTGAGGGTAGCTTTTTAGTAGATAGTGTCTCCATTAAGCTCAATCGGACTCTCGTTGGCTGATGTGAACACTCTGCACGATTATTCGCATATTATGTTGTGTCATGTAGGTATTGGCTATTAGTTCCACTCACTCTTATAAGTAATACTACGGTATAAACAATGTGAATTTGTGCCTTATAATGAAAAGAAAAATATCTATTTCATAATGAACGACCATTAGTTAATAGTACTTACTTTTTTTAAGGAGTAGAAAATGGCACTGCGTATTGGCGATACAGCTCCAAACTTCACCATTGCAACAACTAACGGAGAAATCAACCTTCATGACTGGGCAGCAGGAAAGTGGGTTTTTTTCTTTAGTCATCCAGCAGATTTTACCCCTGTTTGTACTACGGAGATGGGGCGAACCTCCCAATTGGCTCCTGACTTCGAAGCGCGAAACTGTTTACCAATAGGGCTATCAACGGACACTGTTGACGAACATCTAAGTTGGATTGAAGATGTGAATACAACACAAAAGACATCACTTAAATTTCCTATCATTGCCGATAAAGACAAAAAAATTGCTGCTCTATATGACATGATCCATCCATCAGAAAGCAATACAGCTACAGTTCGTTCTGTCTTCATTATTGACCCAAAAATGAAAATACGCTTAACAATGACTTACCCTATGGCAGTTGGTCGAAACTTTGATGAAATTTTAAGGGTCCTTGATGCTCTTCAAACTGGTGACCAACATGGTATTGCAACTCCTGCAGATTGGCGGCCAGGTAATAAGGTCATCATTCCTCCATCAGTTAACAATGCTGATGCAGCAAAGAAATTTCCACAAGGTTTTGATGAAATTAAACCATACTTGCGTTATGTAGAAGTATCTTAGTTACGGTTCAATTGTCATACTTTGTCGAGACCTAACGAGTGGGAGCGGGCCTTAACACTTAGTAAAAAGCTATTTCTACAGTTGAAAATTCGCGTCACTAGCTCGATTCCAGTTCGGGCCATCAATTATAATTGGGCTGACAGCGATGTTGGCCTTTTTTATTTTGTCTCATTCAATCGCTCTAGACTAAGCATAGACTACAAAGTCTTATATTTTCATCTCTGTCTATTCGAATAGTGAGTGGGGGGATCAAGAATTCTTTCGAGTAAATGCTGATGTTGCCACCCTCTCACAAAAAACAATAATATCGGAGAGACTTATAATGCTGGAGATTAAGTTTCAAAAAATCAATATTGACTATACCGAGACCAGCATCCATTTAAGGCTCTATGGGGAGTTTTGACCCTTAAACTACGGTGACATTAAGGTTTAATAAAAACCATCACCAGAGACTTGAAGGGTTAAGCTAACCATCTCTAGTTAATAGTCCCTAGCCAGATACAAAACAGACATAAAAAAGACCCACACTTTCATGCAGGTCTTCGGATTTAAGTCGTATATTAGCCCTCACCCAAACTGCAGCCAGTCATAACCACAGCAGCTTAGTTTGTCGATAGATAGCCCTCTATCGGATCAGCACCCATTTTCAGTATTTTGTTGTCAGCCGGATTTGATGAGAAATCTATGGAGACACTACCTATAGTTTTAAAATTCATTATAAAAGCAGGTCTAACCGTAACGGCTAGTGCATTAGGTGTTTTTGTAGTCCATAGTATTTTTGCAGCATCTGTACATGCAGTCGCCCATGTTGTCCCATCGGACATAAGAAGGCTTCCCCAAGCTTGCACTCCGCCAGGGGCGCTCGCATCAGTTTTGCCACCGTCAGAGCCAAAGGACTCAGTACAGTCATTTTCCATTGTGTTAATTACCTCGTACGAGAACACAGCAGTGCCAGCTGTACTACCACACTCAATCATCTGGGTGCCGCCGCCGACTGTCGTACCGTGGGGCGTAACTATTGAGCCCTCATTCGTGACCCCAGTCGGACCTGCATCTGCGGTCCAACAAAACTTCCCTACCCCAGAAATTCCTGTAACATCATTAGTTGTCTCGATCGAATGCTTGATCCCAAGTTTATTGCTCAACACCGCAACCTGATAAGGATAATCTCCAACAGGGATACTAATCGCTCCTATGTCAGGCGCCCCCTCAGCCGGATAAGTAATAACATGTCTTAAGCCTGCAGTAGTATTTAGTATAAAAGTGCAGGAGCTTAGATCTCCACCAGAAGGATCGCTTTTACAAACCCCTAGCTTATAAAACGTCAACTCATACGCATCTGGGGTGCTGCTGCATGCATCATAATTTGTGCCACCGTCCTTTACTGAGGTCGCTGAAGCACCAGCGGCCGTAACTAACTTACCCCCAGACATATCGCACAACGCTTGTGCATTACCCGAAAAAAAGATAAATGTGAGAAAGGTGCTGAGCACTACTTTTTGAAAAATTTTATGCACAGTTTAATATCCT
>Ga0209710_1000095_pt1 | contig 100387 bp, 92 predicted proteins | sample ArcticOcean_MG_C_5_FD_187436 | JGI IMG/M metagenome (GOLD analysis project Ga0209710, IMG submission 187436) | Marine microbial communities from western Arctic Ocean - ArcticOcean_MG_CB4_138 (SPAdes) (version 2) | ecosystem: Environmental > Aquatic > Marine > Oceanic | place: Arctic Ocean...
TCTGCCCACCTCGAAACAAGGCTCGAGTTCGCCTATACTGTGGTCGCTTCGCTCCAGGTATGTCCCGACCCCTGTTTGAATTTCGTGAACCTCACTCATCCTAGAGCAGGGCGACAATATTTGCCGGAGTGCGGTGACCCGCCGAAGGCGACTTACCGAAGTTTGGCGAGGTCTGTGGTCGCTTCGCTCCAGGTATGGCCCGACCCCTTTTTGAAATAGGCCTCACTTCATGATTGCAACCTACGCCATATATAACCTAACTCACCATCGCTTCAGGAATACCCTAAACCTCTGTGTGAGCGGAGTACATCTTGCCGTCACACTTCCAACCAACCGTACCTGACGACCAACCAAGGCATTTTTGCCTTTCAAAAGCATACTTAATAGGGTTTGAGATGGACTACCCCAATCAAACCGTCAATTTACGACATATAGCGAGCGTTGATAGGTGAAAACGACCGAAGGTTGTTCCTATCAATCCTCACGCTAAATCACGTTAATTCACGGTTTGATTGGGGTAGGACAGTTCGAGGAATTCAGGAAATTCAATCACTCAAGAAAATTGCCAAAAGCTGCGAATTCAACACCCACGCATGTCACGCCCGTCGTCATAGCTTCCGACGTCGGCGTCGGGCGCATTGAAGGTCATGGGTGGCCAAGGCGCCCGCCGCGTCACAGCGCGTGTGCTGGCGCTCGCTTTGCTGACAGTGGTCGGGGCGAGGGACCTCGGGGTTGGTGGGAGTCGTGATGTCGAGACGCGTGCCTTTGGATCTGGCACCGCCAACCTCTTTTCCGAGGCTTCATCTTCTTCCGCCCCCCGGCGCGCGCTTTCGCAGTGGGTATTGCCTGCAAGACTCACGGTTCCGAGTCGTTCAACGCTGCGTTTGCCGTGGCAAACTGCCGACCCCGCGGTGGTGTCCGCGTCCATGGGCAGCGAGGACGTTTTCGGGGGTTCTTTGGACGACGACGGTGATAAAGATGATTATGTTGTTGAAGATGACGACGGCAGTCTGGACAAAAAACACGACTCACTCCCCCGCCCCACGGATTACGACGCCGCCGACGCGGATTACTTCGCCCACAAAACCGACGCGCGAATCACCGACCCGATTGAACGGCAGCTCGTGCGGTGGTACCGGGAGACCGATGAGCTTGATGGGAAGACGGACGGACAGGAAGACACGGAGACGGGGTCGGACGAATCGGCTAAAGCGAAGATGAGTTCTGAAAAAGCGAAGGAAAAGAAGGAGAGTTCTGAAACGAATGAGCGCGACGGTCGGGAGAAAAAAGGCGCGTCGTCGAAACACACCACTCCCGCGGCGGAACAGCTGGGTTGGTCAATAAAAGGAGAAGAAGACGACGATGAGGTGGTAGAGGAGGGTCAGGGTGAGGTGTTCGGTCCTGAAAGCCGGTTTCGGGAAGACGCTGCCGAATCTGATTCTGGCGAATCTGACTATGCCGAGCAAGAATCGTCCCAAAACACTTTGGCGACGGATTTAAAGAAAGCAGGCCTGCCGTTGTACTACGCGAAACCTGATAAGTACCACGGCTCTAGCGCGATTTACGTCCCTACGGACAAGGCAACGAAGACGGCGACCGATTTGGAAACGATTGAGCGTCTGTTTGTCACGGCGGAGGAAGCCGCTTCAGACGAGGCTGACTTTTTGCAGTGGATAGACGCGCAGAAAAATCGCGACTCAAAACGTTCTGAGGCGCTCGCGAACTCCGCGGAGTCGGCGACACAGAATGAGCTGGACGAATTCAAGCAAGAGAAACGTGAAGAGATGCGCGACGTGTTGAATGACATGACGGATGCCGCGAAAGGCGCGCGTTTCTCCACGAACAAAACGCGCGCCGAAATCATCACCGCCGCGCGCGACGCGATTGCGCACACGGACAAAGCACCTCACAGTGCTGTTGAGAAGAACGTGGCAACAAAAGTGGAGGCGATGCTCAAAGAGGAAACAGATGCGGCGATGCTCAAGGAGGGGGACTTGGTCAGCGCGGTGAACGCAATTCGAGGTCGAGACGAAAACATCAGAGAAGAAAAGAGCAAACTGACGGAAACGAAAACCCTCCCCGCTCTGGGCGCGACGCCTAGCACTTCATCGCTGGGCCGAAAGGCGGGTTCCGATCTCCTGGAAACCGCGTTTCGCACCGCCTCGAAGTCGTTCCACCCGGATGAGGAGTTGGTGGTTGAAAAAAAAGAGGAAAAAAGCGCGGGGTACGCTGAGGCGTTTGAACGCGAAAAAGGAAATCGCGGGTCGACCCGTACCGGCGATGGAGTTAGTAATGGCAAACAGTCTGGGGGTAAGGGAAAGACTGGCAGGACGACTGGCAAACGTTCCGTCGTCTCGCGACGCCGCGAAAAGGCCGTGAAGGATGTCTCCACGGCTGCGCTGGCGGGACAGGGACACAAATTTTCGAGTTCAAAACACGAAAAGGCGAAGTCTTCGTCAAAGTCGAAAGTGTCCTCAAAGCTCTCCAGCAAGAAACCACGTTCGACGAAACCGAAAACGTCCTCGAAACCCGCGACCGCGAGCCAAGAAATCGAAGCGGCTATTCGGGGGCTGATGATCTTGGACCGGGCCCAGGTTGGCAAGATCGATAACGCCGACGCCCGCGGCGGGTCCGGGTCCACTTATTTCTTCGCAGGCGACTCTGATGATTTCGTGAAAAACGGCCAGGAGCACCGACGGCAAACCGCGGAGGAGGGTTGGTTGAGGGACGAACGGGTCGGGTCGCGGCGAGCGCGGATAATCAAGGTTTCATCCCTTGGTTTGGTACTCGCCGGGATTGGGTTCTTCGCGGTGCGGCAGCGACTGCTGAAGGACAGAGACGAGTCCATGCGTTTGCCTCAAACCGTTGTGCGGATTCCTCAATCAGTGGCGACCCCGACGAGCGGACGGTCGCGGGAGAAACCGCCGCGGAGGAGTAGCGGCGGCGCACAAGCAGAGACAGCCGCACTGCTGCCCAGAAAATAGTCTAGAATTGAGTCACCTTTTTTCAAATCGAACATCGAGCTAACTTGTACGCGGCTAGATCCGCACGCTTTTCTTTATCACTACCAACCCCTCACCCCCACGACTCGTCTTCCCGGTGTTCCTTAAGGTACGCCTTGACCTGGTCGTTTACGAAGAAGGAAACTCCCACGCTAATAGGCCCTTTGATCCAGTTCATTGAGACGCCTTTGTACAAACCGCGTCGGAACCCTTCCGTGTTGGCGATGGTCACGAGGGTTTGCCAAGGCGACACGTACCCGCCGCTCGCCCCAACCACCTGTATTCGCCGCCGCACGATATCGAGCGGATACGTAACGCTCTGTGCGAACAAACCGGCGAGGCCGCCGAAAAGAAGCCGCGTCGCCGCGGGGGGTTCGCAGTTTTGGCGGTTTCCGTCTCCATCTTTATGACTTTCCTTGTACCTCGTTTTCAGCGTCTCAAACGTGGCGAAGGAAATCCCGGCGTACGGCACTATGCCCAGTAAGGTGGGTGTGATGCCTCCGTATAACCCCCTCACGCCTTCTTTTTGCACGACTCTGGTCATGTCACCCAGTAGCGACCCAAGTCCTTTGCTAGTGTTTGCTAAATGTAAACCATTTCCCAACGACTGTTTGCTCATACCAACGCTCCCCGCCGCCGCGTACCTGGCGCGCATTAAATCTAAGGGATAGGTAATAGCGGTAGCCGTCGCGCCCGCCGCGCTCCCCGCGATGAACCGCGTGGCGACCCCGGAGTGGGTTGGTGCGGTGGAAGTAATACTACTAGTAGAAGAAGTACTACCACTGCCTGTGTCACCATTATTTCCGACTAATTGGCCACTGGTACCATCCGGCGCGCCGAACAAAACCCCAAACGCTTCGGTGGCGGCTTTTTCGAACCGCGGGTAGGAAAAAAATGACACCCCCGCGTACGGCACCACCCGCACCATCATCACGCCGTTACCCCGCCAAAGCCCAAACACTCCCTCGGTTTTGACTATATTTTTAGCTACTGTAAGTGCATTAGACACAGAAAACTGCCTACTCTTGTCCACTTGAAAGATAATCTTAACCCGGTCCGCGGGCGCTATGGCGGATTTCGCGACGGCGCCCGCGATCCCGCCGGCCACGAGCGCCTCGACCGCCGTGCTTTGCTTCGCTTCGATGTACGTCGCGGGGGGCTTGTGGACCTCTTTAGGGTTAGGGCTAGGGTTTTTCTCTTTGCAGTTAGGGTTTACTTCAGGGTTCCCTCCGCCGAACACCAACCGCCTCGCCGCCGGCGTTTTTTGCTGAAAGTGGTCGTTCGCGGTGAACCCCTTGTACGATAAAACCGAAGTAACGTGTCAGTCGGGTAAGGCCATGTGTATCCGGGATTGGAAAGGGTAACTGCCCTGTACTCCACACACCGCAGTAAACAGGGAGGTTTAGGGTTGGTGGGTTTAGGGTTCAATGGGAAAGGCCCTTACCACCGCCGCCGCAATTGGGCCTTTTATCCACGTCAACCCCACGCCTTTGAACAAACCGTTTTTTACGCCCTCGGTTTTGTAAATCGAAAACAAACCGTGCAGCATGCCGGTGTATTTCAAGCCTTTCACACCCCCCGTGCCATTCAATGACCCTCCACCGTGCACCTGCATGCGCCTTCGCACCACGTGAAGCGGGTACGTCACGGTCTGCGCCAGGAACCCCGCGACGGCGCCGGCGCAAAGCTTGTGTAGCGTAGGCATTTCGTTTTCGGTGGAGTTTTCGGTGGAGTTTTCGTTTTCGGGACTCGCGGTATCCTCGCCGTGACCCGCGCCGTGTCGAACGTTGTAAAGCGCCTTTATCGATTCGAAAGTGGCGAAGGAAACGCCTCCGTAGGGAACGATACCGACTAAGGTGGGGCCTAAACCCGAGTACAGCGACCGAACGCCGCCCGTTTTCAACGCGGACCTCAGATGGTACGCCACGCCGCCGTTGGTTTTGGTGTGCTTTGCGAAACCATCGCCATTGCGGAAATTTTTGGAGGAATCACCGACCCCCCCGGGGTGACTCGCCGTCCCTTTCCCCTCCCCTGGGACATGCGCGGAGACCCGGGCGTGCAGCAAATCAAGGGGGTAGGTCAACACCGTCGCGGTGGTTCCCGCTAACGCACCCGCGGTGAACCGGGCCGCGATTTGTTTGCCGGGTGACCCGGCCAATGTTCCATCGGATGATTCGTTTTCGCCGAAAACCCCGAACGCGCGCAACGCAAACTCGTTGTACCACGGAAACACGGTGAACGTGGTGGCGCTGTAGGGCAAAATGCGCACCACCGCCGCGCCCGTTCCCCGCCAAAGCGCCCCCACACCCTCGCGTTTCACGATCCGGGACCCCACACTCCACGCGTTCGGTGGGGTCGTCGTAGCAGGGGGGCCAGGGACACCACCCCCGCCAAACGGAGGAACGTACGAACCGCCCGCGTTTACCTGAATCAAAAGCTTCACCCGGTCGATGGGCGCGGTCGTGACTCGGGACAACGCCCCAGCCGCCCCCCCCGCGATGACTCGGTCGATGGGCAACCGCGGGTCGTCATTCCTCGAGGCTGACCCTGGCCCGACAGCCTCGGCCATCCTCCTTCCGGACCCCGGGAGAGGCCGGCGGAACGCGCGCGCGCCTCTGCACGTTTCACAGATCGGCGCGCTCGCAAGTCGTTTTTGCGGGGAACGGCGATCCCCGATTTTGGTGCGTTTATTGTAAGCAGATGCCATCGGACGTCTCGTAAAACGCGCGGACGTCGCGAGCGAGCGCAAAGAACTCGAAACAAAACTTAAAATACATAATAATAAAGAACTCGGTCTGAAACGCGTCCCCGAAGGGCGCCTCACGTCGACGCATACGGCGTCCATTCGTTGACTCGCGCGCGTCGACTCAAACACAATTGGGTAGATTTGCCGTATGAATTGTAATACCAGAGGTAAACCTCTGGCAATACCGCGATTCACACTACCCCTGGAACCCGTACGTGGTGTACCCATTTGTTGAGTTCACTTCGGAAACTTCCTGTACCAACGAGGGCTGGTAGGACCCGTCGTACGAAGAGGCGTTGCCATAGGAACCGGCTCCTTTCGAGGAGTAGCTCCCCCCCCCCACTCTCGCCCTGAGCTTTGCGTTTTCAAGCGCCAACGCTTCGTTCTCCTCCCGCAGTCGTCGCCGGTCAGTTCGTACCTTCGCGATCTCCTGGAAGTGCCTTTCGAACTGTTTGTTTGACCTGCCCGCGCCGAGCACGGACAAACCGAAGAACGTCAGCCCCGCCGCGACGAAGACGACGAAGTTTTTTGAAACCACGACGGCGGTGTTTGATTTCTCATGGGGAGCCCGAGACGACGCCGACGGCCGGCCGAAGGGTTTCCGGTCCCTTAACTCGTCCCGGGTCGTGCCGGTGGTGACGCGTCGGCCAAGCGGTCGGCCAAGCGGTTTATCGGGTTTAGTCACCGACCGGTCGTCTCCTTTTCCGTCGTACTTGTGGCTCGCGCTGTCATCCTTCGGGCTCGCGCTGTCCCCGTCCCTGTCCCGATTACCACGTTCCCCATCTCCAGAGTTCCTCGCGCTGTCGTTCACCCTGCTTTGCCACGAAACCGAGCCTTGGCTCCGGTCAGACTCATAAGCTCTCGACCCCGACCGCACCCCGGACCGGGACGAACTTCCCCAGCCGGCCGACATGGTCGGTAAGGGCGGACGCGCGCCGGTGTTTGGCGAAAGCGCACGGAAACAGCTCTTCCCGTTTTTTTGAAATTCTTGGCAGTTTCTGGCAGTTTCTGTCGATCTCCGTGCTGTCCGTGAAACGTCGCCTCCGGAAGAAAGAGGAGACTCAGATTCATTCGATCACTGTTCCGTCCGCGAACCGGTGTGACTCGTCCCTGACTCGGTGATTCCCGGACACGCGGACCGGGGCGTGGAAACGGACGCAAGGACGGAGGGTGCGCCGGGTGACTGTTTGGGGTGACTGTTTGCTGACACGGCCGAGATGGGGACGTCTTCTGGTTGGTCGATCGCGACACGACGCGAGTCCTCGCCGAATTCTGAGTTCCGATCGCGACCATCGGCGGCGAGACGTTCCCGGGTCGTCACGGTCACCACATCCGTGGTCGTGGCAGTCTGTATCACCTTTCTCTCTGTACACACGCACGTGGTCACCGCGTTCAAGGCGAGCGATTTCAAAACCTGCGCCACGTCGTCATTCTGCGCGAGACACCGGGACGTGCGTTCTCATGACCCGGCCAGGGCGCACAAAGTGGAGGGTCCGTTTTCCGTAGACGCGGATGGCACGAGCGCGACGGCCAGCGTGGTTCGCGTGGCAGGCCACGACCGCCCGTTGACGCTGACAGTAACCTCCTACGGCCACGAAGGCGTGGTCCGGGTACGGTTCGACGACCCGCAATTTCCCCGGTACCAAGTAAAAGACGTACTCGTGGATGCGTTGGACGGGACGCGAACAAAGTTTCAATCGACGACGAGGGACGAAAAAAATGGAGAGACCACCACGTTTGTTCTCGCTACACCTCACAACGTTGACCCTGACTCGCAACCGATAACCGTCAGGATCACTCACGACCCCCTGCGCATCGCCCTTTCAATCGGTGGAAAAGAAACCGCGGTGTTTAACAATCACGGGAAGTTTGACTTTGAGCGGTTCGCGGAAAACGGGCCGGAGGACGAGAAAGAAAAAGTTGGCGACGACGATGACGAAACCGCCTCCGAGAAACCCGAAAAACAATCCGGGTGGAGCGAAACCTTCAACGGGCACGTGGATACGCGGCCGTTTGGGTACGTGTTGGGGCTTGGACAAATCCTGACACACTGCTCGCCGATTGCCCGCCCGTAATTACTCACTCACATCACGAAATACTGACACTTTTCTTTCCCAATCACAGCCCGATGGCCATCGCGCTTGACATTTCCTTCCCCGGCGACGCCGTGGACGTGTACGGCATCCCGGAACGCGCGACGAGTTTGAGCTTGAAGGACACGAAAGCTGCTGGGGGCGGTGGCGTTGAGTCAGGAGATACTGCGGAAGACGGCGAAAAGGACGCATCCGCGGATGAAGAAGAAGAAACTTCGAAAGACGATTCACAACCCTACTCCGAACCGTACCGTTTGTACAACCTGGATGTGTTCGAGTACGATCACGACAGCCCGTTCGGGTTGTACGGCTCCATTCCCGTGATGCACGCGAGGTCCGTCCGGGGTGACACCACGAAAGGTGGTATGCACGGTGGTATGAGCAAACAGACTCAGGAAAGCAGGGTCACTTACAGCGCCGTGTACGTGCACAACCCCACGGAGACGTACGTTGATGTCATGAGAAGTGGCAACTCGTCTGAAGGTGCTGAAACCCTGTGGATCTCCGAAAGCGGCGCGGCTGACTTTTTCATCATGCCCGGTCCTACCCCAGGCGCGACGCAGCGGCAGTACTCCCAAATCACCGGCACCACCGCCATGCCCCCCGCCTTCGCCTTGGGGTACCACCAGTGCCGGTGGAACTACGTGGATGAAACAGACGTCGCTGCCGTTGATGCCGGGTTCGACCAGAGGGACATCCCGTACGACGTTTTGTGGCTGGACATCGAGCACACGGATGGTAAGCGGTACATGACTTGGGACAAAACGCACTTCCCGTCGCCAAAGCGAATGATCGACGACGTGGCGAGCCGCGGGCGGAAGATGGTCACGATTGTGGATCCGCACGTCAAAAAAGATGACAACTATGGAACCCACGTCGAGGCGACACAAAAAAGGCTGTACGTACGACAACCAAACGCGGGCGGCACGGATTTCGACGGCTGGTGCTGGCCCGGGTCGTCCGCGTATTTAGGTACGTATTGGGCCTTTCCCAAATCCCAAGACTGTTTGCCCATGCAAGACTGACACTTTTCTGTTCCAAAAAAAGACGTGGTGAGTAAAAAAGTCCGCGAGTGGTGGTCGGGGAAGTTCTCGTTGCAAAACTACGTAGGTAAGTTTGCGATTCCCAAATCCGCCACACACTGTTTTACCGAAGCTGGTGACTGTTTTCCATACATCGCGATATACAATCTGACACTTTTCGTGTAACAATCAGGATCAACAAACGATTTGCACGTCTGGAACGACATGAACGAGCCTTCCGTGTTTAACGGTCCGGAAATCACGATGCGGAAAGATTTGTTGCACGAGGAAGGCGCGACGGAACACCGGGAGGTACGGAAATTTCCCACTGAACACGTTCCGCCTTCGCGATTGCCCATACTCGTCCTGCGAAGGGACGGTTACGACCAGAAGGGCGCATTCCCTCGGACTGTTACTCTGACTGTTTACGTAATACCAATCCCTCATACACATGGGCCGACCGACTGACACTTTCGGCGTTAATCGTGCCAGGTGCACAACGTTTTCGGGATGTTCTACCACGCCGCCACGGCGGACGGGTTGCGGTTACGGAACAACGAGCGGCCGCTTGTTTTGAGTAGGGCGTTTTTCGCGGGCACGCAGCGCATCGGCCCGGTCTGGACCGGGGACAACGCCGCGGATTGGCACCACTTGCGAAAGTCAATCCCCATGACTTTGGCGCTTGGAATTTCCGGCCTAACCTGGAGCGGCGCGGACGTGGGTGGTTTCTTCGGAGACCCGGACGCGGAGTTAATGACCAGGTGGTACCAACTAGGTATGTATTGCGCGTTTCCCAAATCCAGACACTGGTTTACCGAATCTGGTGACTGTTTGTCCATACATCGCGATACACAAGACGTTAACCACTTTCTTTTCCAACACCCAGGCGCGTTTTACCCGTTTTTCCGAGGCCACGCGCATCTCGACACGAAAAGACGCGAACCCTGGATGTTCGGCGAGCCGTACACGCGGACGATTCGAACCGCGATTCGGACTCGGTACCAGCTCATGCCTTATTTGTACACCCTGTTCGAAGCCGCGCACCGGGAAGGAACTCCCGTGCTTCGCCCGCTTTGGTTCGAGTTCCCGGATGACGATTCCGTGGCGAAAAACGACATCAGGTTCGTGATGCGCGTTTCCCAAATTATAGACGACTTGTTTTCCCATACAAGACTGACACTTTTCTTTTACAACCGCAGCGCGATGGTAGGCCCCGCGCTTTTGTTAGCGCCCGTGTTGGAAAAAAGCGTCGAATCAATTGTTGTTTACCTTCCCAAAGGCGTGTGGTACGACTACGACACACACGAAAGGCACGTGGGCCCAAAAACCGTTACGAAAGCCGTTACGTTAGCCACCACGCCTCTTTTCATTCGGGGCGGGTTTATCATTCCGAGAAAAGACCGCGCCCGACGCAGCGTCAAAGCGATGGGCGGCGACCCGCTTACGTTACTAGTGGCGCCCGACGAAAACGGCGACGCGGTTGGCGAGACGTACGTTGATGACGGGGTGGGGTATGCGTACGTAGGGAGCGACGCTTTCATCCGGCGGGGTTTTGTGTTTAAAAAAGGGGCGTTGACGTGCGGGTCGCCTTCGAAAGAAACCGCGAAAGGGTCGGGCGTGGAGAGCGGGAACGCGTTTGCGGCGCGAGAAGCCACGAAACCTGGCGTGGGCGGGGATTTCCCGGACGCGAACGTGAAAGTCGAGCGCGTGCTGGTGCTCGATTCACAAAAAACAATCAGGCAACCCAACGTGCGTTTGGGGGAGGACTGGCAGTTGACCGTGTGAGCGCGGCGTCTGGAGGACGAGAAAGTTAAAGGGGTTTGGTGTGTTTTTGCGCGGCGACGCGTACGGTCTTTTTATAGGAAAGGTCGTGAGTCTTGGTTGTAGTAGCGCCAACTTTATCACTTGCGTGTGTAATGCGAACTTTCATGTATATAAACAAGTCAAACAGGTCGTAAACTCACATCATCGGTTTTAACTCAGCGCTCCGTCAACCGCGCTCTCATAAAATAAAGTCAAAAAGACTTACGCCATCGCGGCGCGCGCTTCCTCTTCTTCCTGGGAGTAGCACAGCTCGACGAGGGGCTTGTCGTTGCGCACGCACCCGCGCTCGGATTTCGTGACGTAGTCTTCGAACTTGTACTGCATCTCGAACGAGCACACGGCGGTCATCTCGCAGTCGGTGAGGCCGCAGTTCCCTTCCGCGGCGCCTGACGCGAAGGACATGTACACCTCCAGATCTTTGTGGAACTTCCCAGTCATGTCGCCCTTCAGGGGGCGGAACACGTCGAAGGATTCCTCTGCCGCGGCTTTCTTCAAGTACTTATCCGCGACGGCGTTGTTGTAGGTTTCCACCGATGACTTGTACGAATGGAGCGTGCTGTTGTACTCGAAGAACTTGTTATCCAGAGCCTGGAACTTGTACGCCTCAAGGGACTTGGTGGCCATGCACTCGCTCGCGAAGCACTGAATCTGACGGGACGCGAGGTCCGTGTCCGCCTTGATTTCCTCTATCAGCTGCTTGATGTTCAAGCAGGTTTCGTTGTTCTTCGCCAAAAGGCTGCGGCGCTTGGGGTGCGGTTTGTTGAAATCGAACCCGTCCAGGTCGTCGCACACCATCTCGCTCACTTTCTGGATGTTGTCCATGTTCTGATGGTGCTGCACGAAAGCCATGCCGTTGTAGTCGCGGATCGCGGTGCCGACCTTACAGGCGTGGCTCGCGTTGTTGTACGCGAACACCCACTCGTCATACGCCACCCGGTACGCTTCGTGCGCGTCCGTGGTGACCTTGTGAATGCTCGAAATGCACGGGCTGTTCTGGACGTCGAGGTGGTTGTAGGACACGGTGGCGCCTAGGACTTTCTGTGACGCGAGGGTGCACGCGGTTTTGCTGTTGTCCATGGCGTCGCAAACCGTGCTCACGGTGGGCGCGCAGACCCCGAAGCTCGCCTCCGTGGTGTTGCACTTCGGGGGCATGATCATCCTGCATGTTTCGTCGCACTTCTCCGTGCCTTTGCAGTAGTCGCTTCCCTGGAAGTGGTGCGTGGGGGCTTCGCTGCAGGTCAGGGAGGTGAACTTCTCGGACTCGACTTCGAACTTCACCGCTTCGTGCTCGCCGCGCAGGACGTCAAACTCCAGGTTGGATTCGGCGTGGACGTAGCCTTCGGGGGGTGAGGAGTCCAGTTCGTAGCACCCGGTGAGGGGGGCGCCGACGACGTTGGGGGGGGTGGTCATGGGCATGGGCTCGCCGTGTTTCACCTGGTCCTCGAACACGGCGAGCACGTCGGGGGAAATGTCCAGCTTTTCCAACTCCGCGACCGGGTCAACCATCTCCATTTCGAAGACAATGCCGCTGTCGTGCGCCACTTTTTCAGACCCCTTCATCGCCGCCTCATCCACCACGGTGGGGTTGATGATGATGTCCACTTTGAAGGATCCGGACTTGAGGGCGCGGCGTTTGTCGGAGGGGCCTACGACGTCACACGCGACGCCGTCGGGGTTGCCGAAGATCGCCAGGGCGCCGGAGCACGCTTCGTCCGCGGAGTCGGCGGGGAAGTCCATGGTGACCTTGGGGACGGGCAAGCCGGCGATCATGGCGTCGGCCAGGACCTTGGCCTTCGCCTTTGTGTGAGGGTCGGAAATCGCATCCAACAAAGGCCCGGGGTCAACCGCGGCGACAATCACGCCGTCGTGCTCCACGTACGCCTGCGTCGGGCCGCTGTCCATGAACTGCGGCTTGTCGTCGCAAGGCACGGGGCCGTACGACATGACGCCGTTTTCGTCCCAGGTGTAATCCTTGCAATCGCCCGAAGGCTCCACTTGTTTCGTTTTCCCCCCGACCGGTTCGTACATCGTGGGCGTGAACGTGTGGTGGTTGTACACGTCGAACTTCTCGTCCGAGGTGAACACGGGCTCGGCGTACGGGTCGTACGGAGCGGTGACACCAGGGGAGGGGGCGTCCGCGGCGGCGACGCCGCCGGGGGACGGGCCGGGGGCCATCCCGGGGGCGCCCGCCATGGCGCCTTCCTGGGCCACCATGGAGGCCCAGGCGGATGCGCTGCTGACGCCGGCGGCGAGGATCGCAGCCTTCATTATGAGGCGGGGCATGGTGAGGGTCTCGAAAACGCTGTGGATGGGGGGTGGAGAGGAGCAGAGGTGGTTAGCGACGAAATTCATTTGCGGCAATAGCACGTCTTAACACCCCTTCTTTAGCGCGTATGGGCTCGGTCGCTCGGCGCGAAGCTTCTACGCTCGCGCGCGTCTCGCGGGTCTGTTGATTCAGGCCACGAAACGTTTCGTGAAACACGAAAAACGCATGCTTGCCCGAATGCGCGGCGCGGCGGAGGGCGGTACGGCGCGCGCGTACGGCGCGGTCGCCACCGGACGCCGCGGGATCGTACACCCCCCGAAAACGTGGTGTTTCTTGGATTCGACGACGCGGCCGCCGCAGGTTCTTCATCGCGTCGGGTTCGCCTTCGCGTCGCGGGCATGCGCTTACCTGGGGGCAAGCGCCTTGGAGGTTCGTACGGGTTACGGAAGTGACCGACGAAAAGGGGGAGCGTACGCGGGGGGCGTGCGGTCCGTGAATGAAAAGCGCGCCCGGAGCGTGATCGTGAAGTCGACGGGTGTTACCCGTTGGCTTGGATTTCGAGCTCGAGATCCAGCCTCGCAAAAAAAAAACCATCAGTGGCAAACAGTCATGGAAAAAACTAGGGATGTTGCAAAAAAATCGCTAGTTCATACACCTTTCCTAGGATTCGTACGACGCGGGTCAACCCCCGCGTTCCTACCCCCACCTTCACACTCGATCGAGCGGCACGCACGTTTCGCGACACAAATCGCGCGCGTACGAAACCCTCCGCTCGTCTGTTGCTTCACCGCGCGTCACGCAAACGCGACCCCGAGTCGTTTCGGCGTCTTCTTCGTACCACCCGTGCGAACTTCGTGTAGTAGTGTGGGGTGTGCTACACAGTAGAATTCACCGCACAATGAGCGCGCGCGACTCGCTCATCCCCACCGCCGTGGCGGTCGGGTACGGCGCCGCCCCTGCCGCGGCGCCTAAAAAACGAAACGGGATAAGCACCTCACTACGCGTGCTCGTCGCGGTCGCGGGCGTCGCGGGCGTGTGCGGGCTCGCGGTGGGTGGCGGAGGGTACGATCTTTTCGCATCCCTCGGGTCGTCCAAGCACGACAGCGCTACTGCGAACAAAGCGCACCACAAGTCTTTAGACTCCCTTTCCGAGATGACCAAGAAGTACGGCGACGTGCGGTCCGCCTTGGCGCAGTCGCACAAGGACGCAATCGTCGCGATGAGGCACATGCAAGTAAGGCCCATGGCGAACACCCCGGGCGCGAAACCGAGGCTGGGCGCGAGCGAGTACGAGAACTGCGTGGCCAAGGGGTCGCGCGCCAGCGAGGCGTACGAGCGAAACTTCGGCAACGCCACGGATGCGGAGAAGGAGATCGAAATCAAAAAGGACCTTACCTTCGCGGTGAACCGGGCGGACATGCCCGCGATCACCGCGTACAACGACAGCAAAGCGTTGTTGATGCAAGTCGGGTGCGAAGTCCCCCCCCCCGCCACGTTTCAAGAACTGCAGCTGTGTCTGGACGACGACACCAAGGCTTTCTGCGACAAATCGTGCAGCATGCCCCTGCCCGCGCACTGCGACCCGGAGAGCGGCAAGAGCTTCGGGACCTGCGCGCCCTCGGTTGCTTCTTTGTGCGACGAGATCAGCGAAACGAGGGAGAAGTGCGTGGAGCTGAAGCAGCACGTCACCGCTAAGGAAGCGGCGTACGACGCCATGACCGTTGGTCACCTCACTTGCCGCACCGCACCCGACGCGCCGTTCGCCAAAGCGGCGTACGCGCAGGTCAAGTACGAAGAGGCGTACCTTAAGTGGGCGGGCGCGACAGACGACGCCACGGAGGTGTGCACCATCGGCCACGCGCTGTGGGTGCACACGCTTGGTTTGTTCGAGTCCCACTACGACCAAATCCGCATAACCACGGATGACATCATCGAGATGTGCGACGTCACAAAGGACTCGGATTCGAAGCTGGACATCGCGGACGTGATCACGGAAACCGCTTCAGGGTTCTACTCGAACTCAGCCTCGCTGGACGCGGCGGCTCCGGAAATGGCGAAGGAAGCCATCGGCGACCCGCACTCGGCGAGGCCGGTCGAGGACAAGAAGCTGGTGACGGACGATACCGGCGAAATCGCGATTGTCACCGACTCCACCGTCGGCGGCGGTTTCCACGAGGACCAGGTGCAGGACGACGACAAAAGACGCAAGCTGGTGTGGTGGCAGCAGTTCTGCGACCCAACGATCGCGGCGATGGAGGACCTGTTGACCACCCTGGAAATCGCGACGCCGCAGCTGCAGTGCTTTTCGGAAACCTGCCAAGTGAAACAGCTCGCGGAGGCCACCGCGTTTGACGGCCTGGTCAAAGCCTACGACACCTTTGTCGTGGCCTACGCCAAGTACCAGGACGAAACCAACACGTACAACGCCGGGGTTGTGGAGAAGAACACCGCCCTCGCGGTCGTGGTCGCGGCGTACGAAACCTTCCACCCGGTGAAGGATGAAATCGCGCTTCTGTACGACAAAGACGTGACGAAATTCGAAGCCTTCGACGCGGGCGACCGAAGCGCCATGCGCGGGTGCGGGTTGTCCGACTGCCAAGTCGAAACCATCTGCGCCACGAAAATCACGGGGGACAAAGCTTTCGAAGCGTTGGTTGATGTGGAGTCCTGCGCGGCGAAACCGGCGCCCACGAGCGCGTGCAAGGTGGAGAAGAAGGCGTAAGAGGAGGGCGAGACGAAACGTCTTTTAACAGGAGGGCGTTTCATTTGAAGCGCGGTCAGTCGCGCTTCGTTGTTAATAGACTTGTCTTGTGAATATATTCATATTTGAGAAATGGTGGTACACTACTAGTATCACTACGGGTACACTACTACACCCACCTTACACTCCCTCTACGCTCGGCAACACGAAGGAAACGAACGCGGCTAAAAAGCCTCGGGTCCACTTGGATCGAACCGCGCAGACGGAGGTAATCAGTCGCAACGCCGCCGGCCCTAAACGTTTCCCGACTTCCAAAACAACGCTCCAGCCCAGATCCGGGCTCCACCGTAACGCGTTTGGGTGTTTCACCGTCCAAACAACAGTAGGCCAGTGCATGGACGTTAAACCCCACACCAGGAACCACGCCCCAAGCACCAAACCGAGTACGGTACACTGGGACCAGAAGGTTTGTTTTTGTTTGTTAGGCGCGTTCGATAAGTCTGCTTCGCTGATTCTTTTCTTTTTCGCACCCCCATCGGTAGTGAGATCGTCGCCCTCACCCCCAACCCCAAGGTCACCCCCGTCCACCGCCCGCCCGCCCCCCCCCTTTCGGTCCTTCAGAAAAGGAACGCCCCCCACGTTCTCCCCGATTTCGTTCCAGAAATCGTGTTTGAACTTTGAAGTCGCTTCCGCGAGGGACGGGGTGGTTTCGTCGGGTGCGGGTGCGGGTGTGGGTGGGTCGTCGGGTGTGGAGTCGGCGCCTTCGGTGACTTCTTTCGCGGCACGCCAAAGCACGGGACTGCCACGCCCTCTGCGAAACGTCGTGCTCGCGAAACGAAACCCACGCGTCGCGGAACCGTGTTTACAATCGCGGCCACGGGTCCGTGAGTGACGCGAAACCCCGCACGAACCCGACACGGGGAACACCGCGAACGCCATCGTCCCCCCCGCCGTCGCGTGGCACGAACTGAGGGGATCTTTTCGCACTTTTTGAGTCGACACATTTCACCAGATTCTGGTAGCTTCTGGCCACCCCGCTCGGCGCGTGGGTCAACGGCGATGGCCTTTCCTCGCGATGGCGAGCCTCCCAGCACCTCGGAAGACCCGACGTGCGCGGTGTGCCTGGAACGCGTGTTTCCAACCTCCAAGGCGTTGATGCCTTGCTGCGACCGAGTCGGCGCGAGCGTTGAGATGTGCGCGCCGTGTGTCCGGTTTATCTGCGCCAGGGGCTTGAACGGCGTGGGGCGGTGCCCGAAGTGCCGCGCGCACGTGCGACCGGTGGTACCGGTGGTGCCCGGCGGCAGGACTAACAGTGCTGCCCGTACGAGTACAACGAGTACTGCCACCAACACCAACCAGTTCGAACTCGCGGTGATGCGAGGCACCTGCATGCTGTGCCGGCAACAAAAAGACCTACTGGACGAGCGCTCCGTGTGCGACGCCTGTGTGTACGGCGCGAGGTTCGCGCTACGGCACGAGTGCCACGGCTGCGGGAAAACGCAACGCATCCCGCACCCGATGTGGCGGTACCAAACAAGTGTTGAATCGTTCGGGAACGTCGCGTGGGCGTGTCATGGCAGGTGCCGGGCGTTCACAAAGTGGAGAGTGCTCGCGGAGGACGTGCCGCGCGTGCCCCCAGAAGACGCGCCGCAGAGCTGGGGCACCACGGAGGCTTGGCTCGCTCAAATCAGGCACGCGCGGCGAGAGGAGGAGAGGGCACGCGACGTCGAGGAGGGAGGTGACCACAGCGGAAGACTCGCCGCGCTCGCGCGATGGGTGGTGTCGCTCTTCTCGGCGCACCGACCGACCGACCGACCCGGGTAGTAGACAAGACCCGGGTGGAAACCAACGGTAGACGGCCGGACTAGCGGCCTATAGAAGCACTACGTAGACGTGATACCTATATTTTAGTTCGAAACACGTGACAAAGAAACTACCTTCCCGTACCTCACGTCTTTTCGTTTCGCCGCGGAAGTGTCACCAATTAGACAGTGGAAGGGTACAGCATGCACCGAATCTTCCCCCCCATGGAGCACGGGGGGAGGTTGTTCTTGAACTTAGCCCTGACCACCCCGGAGGTGCCGTGCGACCTGGTGACCTTGCCCCAAGAAGTGCGGTACACCGTGCCCTTCTTCTTCGTCTTCGCTTTGTACACGTAGCAAAGCTTCTTCCCCAGGTAGAACTTAGCGCCATCCGCGTCGGCGACGTTTTCGAGCTTGATCAACGAAGTGTGGTTGGTCTGGTTCATGCGGGCACTGTTGAGGTGAAAGGGGTGGGAGAGGTGAGTTTGGGGGCCTTTGGACGGACTGGGCGGGTCGCCGCGATTGATGTGATGCGATGCGCGCAGAAAGATGTGCTGCACGTTGCGCACTCGATCATCGGTTCCGAGAGGCGGAACGACGCCTTCGTCGCGAGTTTCGCGCGCCTCCCGGCCGTGCATCGCGCGACACGTGTTGCGTCACTGCGCGACGTGACCGGTCGTCCAGCTCGCGTGCCTAAAACCAACTCGATTCGTCTCGTGGGTACTCGCGGCCGGACGGAATGGAAACCCTGCGTGCGTTCGGGAACGCGCTAAACGCACGCGAACGCGCGATGGCCATCCGCGGCAGAGACGGGCACTCGACTTACCGCTTGTAACCCAGGATGATACCGCGCACGTACAGGCTGCGTAGAGAGGAGGGTTGGGGTGTGTGGGGAAGGTTCGCGGTGAGCGGGGGCATCACAGCGCGACGACGGAGCGTCCATGGTGCGGCATCGGCAGGCGTAAAACCAAACCCTAAAAGCAATCGATGGGACGGTTGCCGGTCCAAGCGCGTGGCGCGACGCGCGAACGCCCCAGAACGACCGCAGTTTGGCCAAGGCAACACACGCACCGAGTAGATTCGCCACCCATGATGACGTCTGTGTTGCTACACTGCGGCACTGCGCAGCTGAAAAGGGCCGGGATGCGCGAGCATGTCGAGCCTTTGGCCATCCCGAGCGGGAGTTTTTGGCCAGTTGGCCCATGACCTTTTCAGACCGAAAAATACACCATGAACCACAACTTGGTGCACGGCGCGACAGACGATTCCAGGCTACCGACACAGCCGCGGTGAGTGGTTGCGACGATGCGATAGCCGCACGCGGCTGGACTTGGAATCTCCGCGGCGATACCGTGGGACACGAGACGCGATGGGAGGGAAACGGTGCTCACATGGGAAGGAGAAGAGAAGTTGTACGGAGTGCAACCCTTCCCCCATGGGAAGCTGAGACGCCACTGCGCGGAGTGCAACCCCTGCCCTCTGGCAAACTGAAACACAAGTGCGCAGAGTGCAAAGGGTGCCCTCACGGCAAGCTGAAACGCCACTGCGCGGAGTGCAACCCGTGTCCGCACGGCAAGGTGAAAAGCGACTGCGCGGAGTGCAACCCCTGCCCCCACGGCAAGGTAGAATGCTTCTGCACGGTGTGCAGCCCCTGTCCGCACGGCAGGGTGAAAAAGAACTGCGCGGAGTGCAACCCCTGTCCCCATGGGAAGGTGAAAAGCAACTGCAAGGAGTGCAACCCCTGCCCTCACGGCAAGCTGAAAAGCAACTGCGCGGACTGCAACCCCTGCCCTCACGGCAAGCTGAAACGCAACTGCGCGGAGTGCAACCCCTGCCCTCACGGCAAGCGGAAAGGCGACTGCACGGCGTGCAGGAAAGACTCTTCTGAGAGATACCAATAGACTAAGTTAACTTTAGACTGTGAATGACTTTGACACACGCTAAATACTCCTACGACACTACTAAAGTTCACTAACCCTCCCCCCACACATCCTCAGTACTTCCCCATCACCGCCGCCCATGCGATTTTACCAACCGTGAACAACGGGCTGGCGTTTTTGAGTAGCGCCGGGTGGTACACGTCGAAGTCGAGTCTCTCGAGATTTTCCAAGTACGCCCGTGTCGCCGCCGCGGGTAACAAAACGGTTTGAGGTTTTAGGGTGGTGCTATTTCCCGATTGTTTCGCCGACTTTCCCGACTGTTTGCCCGGCGATTGTGCCAACTGTCCCGCCATCGCGCTCGCGCTGTCCAGGTGTTGCTTCGCAAGAGACGCGACTTCGTGTACTGCGTTTTTCAGGGCCTCGTCGGTGGGGGCGTCTCTTTTAGCCTCGAACCGGTACAAATCTTCGACCGCCAGCCCGTGTTTCGCGCACACGTCAATGGGAAGGTAACACCGCCGTTGCCCCGCGTGGTGTTTCGTTCCCCTTAGCAGGTTGGTAATTCCCACTGCTTTGCCTAGGTGAGATGCCGCGTGGTCTGCGTTGGTGTCCCTTATCCCGCCAAGGTCGAGCTGCGCGTACAAAAGCGACGACGAACTGTTTTCGGCGTACATCTCAAGCCACTGCACTCCGGAGGGCGTTCGGTGTTCCATTCCCATCTCCGCATCCTTGACTCGCGCGTCAGCGACTTGTTTCAGCCACCGCCGGGTACGCGCGCTGCCCTTGCCGTTGCCTAACAACGAGTGAAGCGCGATCGCGACGGGGTGGTCGGGGATGTTGTTGTTGTTACCTGTGTTGGTGTCGTCATCACTAGACGAATCATGGATCGCATCCACGACGTCTCTCCACCACCGCAGACGCATCAGCGCCAACTGCGGTTCCTTGGTCACCCCAAGAGCCGAGGCGGTCTCCACGTTGAACGCCCTCAACGCCAGGGCCGCGGGGCGGTGTTCTTTAGGGAGCCACATTAAACACAGGAAGTTTTCGTAGTCCGACTGCCGCACTCGGGTCGCGCAGTACGCGAAGGCGGATGGGATGGACATGGAGGTTCCGGGTTTTTTTGCCGAACTCGATGAAGAGAATGACGACGAATCCGATCGCGCCGACGACGACGTGAACATGCACCGGGTTTGCCTCGCCTCGACGTCGGGGTCGAGGTGGTGATTCTCTAATACCGTGCCGGGTCGCGCCACAGGCGCGGTCCACACGCCCAAGCGCCGGTGCACCACCAGACGCGCGGCGCGCCGCGACGACATCCTGGACGGATCGCGCGCTAGAAACTGGCAGCCACGACGACCGACGACTTCGTCCGACACGATTTACGAAACGCGTGATAGCGCGATGGCCACGTGAACATCTGAAAAAGTACACCCGCCGCGTCCGCATTGGAACGCGGCGCCGAGTGCTGTGTGCCCGCTGTTCGGTTGTTCACCGGCGTTCCCGCCTCCCCCCCCCCCGTGCGATGGCCTCCGTTTCCGACGTGGAGCTCGGGTCTCAAAACGGGATGAAACACGCGTCTTCGTTCGCGGCGTTGCGGTTGGACACCGGAAACGGCAACGGCATCCGCATCACGGTTGAGAACCTTACCTACCGCGTGCCGTCGTTCGTGGATAAAAAGCAAGATGCTGAGCTGCTTTCCAACATCTCCGGGGTGTTCAACCCTAACGAGATGGTGGCTTTGTTAGGGCCGTCGGGAAGTGGCAAAACCACGTTTCTTGACGTCTTAGCAGGCCGCAAAGCGATCGGCACTACTACAGGCGAGATGCTTTTCGGAGGGAAAAGGGCAACTTCGCAGTTTTTGAGACGGTACACGGGCTACGTCGAGCAGTTCGATACGTTAATCTCAGTGCTGACCGCCCGGGAGATGCTTCTCTACACCGCTGAGCTGAAGCGCCCGATGGCCGAGCCGTTGGCACAGAAAGAACTTGCGGTTGACACGTTACTTAAAGATTTAGGGCTGTGGGAAGCGAAAGACGTGGTGGTGGGGTCGGCGATGGTGAAGGGTCTATCTGGCGGCCAGGCGAAACGGCTTAACATCGCAATAGCGCTCATCACGGACCCATCCGTCCTTTTCCTCGATGAGCCCACCTCCGGGCTGGACTCGTTCACTGCGAATGAAGTCATGTCCGTGGTGAAGAAACTCAACACGCGTGATACTACTATTCTCGCGACGATCCACAGCCCGACCGCGTACGCGTTTTCCCTGTTCGACCGAGCCATGATTCTTTGCTCCGGGAAGTTGGTGCGTTTGTACAAGTATTTCACCAAATCCCGCCTCCCTGTTTTCCCATACAGGACTGACACTTTTGTTTTACAATCACAGGTTTTTTTCGGAAAGAGCGACAAGACGTTACTGACGTACGCGAACAACTCGTTACGCAACGCCGTCGGTTCCCCTTTGGCTGAAAAAACGCAAGGACACAGCGACATCGAGTGGCTCATCGACGTGTTCACGTCAGCGGACCGAGCAGGGAAGGCGCAGGTTTTCGCGGAGGCGTTTGCTGGGAGCGACTTGAAGGTGGCGTGCGACGACGAGATGAAACAGGCGAAACGTGCGACGAAGAGTTCCGGCACGGGCAATCAGTCTGAGAATAATGACACGGCCTCGTCCGCGGCGCAACAAAAACTGGACGCCACATCCGGTACCACCGTCCCCGGGTGGTTCGCCTTCTACGTCATGGTCAAGTACCGGACCAAGAAGAACTACTCGGACGGCGAGTACTTGGGGCCCCGGTTAGGTACGGCCTTGGGCGTTTCACAAATCCCGCCTCCCTGTTAGCGCACACTCGCCGACTCAAGACTGACACTTTTCGTTTACAAAAACAGGCGACAAGGTGTTCCTGGCGATTTTGATTTTCACCCTCTATTTCAACCTGGGAAGCGACCACGCCCCCGCGAACGCGGTGAACGTGAGTTCGATGCTGTTCATGTGGTGTACGTTGCCTGCGTTTGGAGCGGCTAGTTACGTTCCACAAATCGTCCTGGAACGGTCGCTGTTCATGCGCGAACGCGCCGACGGTTTGTACAAGCCGGCGACGTACATCTTCGCGAAGATGTTTGACGAGCTTTTGCTTTTATTTCCCGTCACAATCGCGATCGCTGCTGTTGTTTTCTACGCGGTAAATTTATCTGGAAGTTTCATTTTGTTCTGGCTCGTGTATTACGTCACGCTTGCTAACGGGGTGGTCTTGGCATATTTAATCTCCGCCTTGTCACCGAACATGGAAGCCGCGAACGCGATTTTACCGACCTACGTCGTGACCCTTCTTTTCTTCGCCGGGTTTTTAATAAGGTACGTAGTCTATGTATTTCCCAAATCCAGACACACTGTTTTGCCGAAGCTGGTGACGGTTGTCCATACATCGCGATATGCATGACTGACCCTTTTCTTTTACAATCATCAGACCCGCGGACACACCGGACTACTGGAAGTGGTACCCGTACGTCGACTTAATGAAGTTCTCCTGGGGAGCTTTGATGATCAACCAGTGGAAAGATAACGACCCGCAGTTTGTGTCCGGAGTGAGTCTGTTAAAAGAGTACGACCTCGACGGGAAATCGGAGTGGGCGTACGTTGGTTACCTGGTGGTTTTCTTCCTAGCCTTCTTCACCATGGCGTTTCTCGCCCTGAAGCACGTCAACCACAGCAAACGGTAGTATTGCGGTGTAGCTAGATATATCTGGGACGGTGAGCGCGTATTTTTTATGACACAAACACACGTCTCTTTTCTCCAGCCGCTATACCTATATGTGATGCGAATCACATTCCTATCTTAGAAGAGTCTCTCCTGCACTCCGCGCAGCTGCGTTTCAGCTTGCCGTGGGGGCAGGGGTTGCACTCCGCGCAGCTGCTTTTCACCTTGCCGTGAGGGCAGGGGTTGCAGTCCGCGCATTTGGTTTTCCGCTTACCGTGAGGGCAGGGATTGCACTCCGCGCAGTGGTGTTTCAGCCTCCCGTGGGGACAGGGGTTGCACTCCGCGCAGTTATTTTTCACCTTCCCGTGTGAACACCGTTTCCCTCCCATCGCGTCTCGTGCCCCACGGTATCGCGGAGATTCAAAGTCCGGCCGCTTGCGGCTATCGCATAGTCACTCACCGCGGCGGTATCAGCAGCCTGGTTTCGTCCGTCGGTGCACGACACGAGAGCGCGGAGTCGTGGGGGGCACTAGTGATTCCACGACTTTGACTGCTGCTCCGAAAACAACTGCAGCAGAGGGAGAATTCTACAGATCAAAAAGTGCGCGACGGGAAACCCTTTGGTGTTCCGCGAACGACAGGGAGTGAGAGATAATAGACTATGCAGATACGAGTTACGAGTTACGCAATACTAGTACGGTCGCGTGGACGACGCGTTTCTTCAATGGACTTGACATGTACATTTGATAAATAGCCGGTTTCAAACTTCGGAGCGTCGCCTCATCCAGTCATCCTTACTGCTCATCCGCGTCCAGGCTCTGCAGGACGTCTCGAATCGCGGTGACGTCGGCGTGGTGAGGCCCCAAGGCTTGTTCCTGCAACACGAGCGCTCTCTCCAGCAAGGGCCTCCCCACGTCGTTGTTCCCCTGGTCAAGGTGGCAGATCGCCAGATCAGTCAGGGTTTGCACCGTGTCTTGGTGCTCCGCGCCCAAACTCTTTTCCTGAATCCGCAGCGCGCGTTCGTACAAAGGCCGCGCGTTGTCGAAGTCCTCGCTCTCTGAATACAGCGCCGCCAAATCAGTCACCGCCACCGCGACGTCCGGGTGGTTCTTCCCAAGAGACGCTTCCCGCTCCGCAATCTCGGCTTTCAGCTCGCGCACCGTGGGGGGGGCGTTGTTGTTATGCTGTTGTCCGCCGCCGTACCCGCCAGCGTCGCGCTTGGGACTACTTTGTTGCTGCCGGGCGGCGGGCTGCGGCTTTTGCGCCGGCGCGGCGCGTCTCGCCACCACTGGGGGCGCGTTCGTCCCTCCCACGCTTGTCGATGCCCTTCCCTCTTGCGTTTTTATACCCAGCCCCTCATCAATAACGTCCCGAATCGCCGGTTTCAGGTTGGTGGGTAGGAACTTCTCCACCGCTCGTCCAGCCACGGCGCAGCACTCAAGCGTAACCTTCACCGCCGTGCTCCGCACGTCGCCGTTGGGCGACGCGAACGTCCTTTTTGGAAAAGAAAAGTGTCAGTCTTGTATATCGCGATGTATGGACAACAGTCACCAGCTTCGGTAAAACAGTGTGCCCGGATTTGGGAAATGCAATACGTACCTGGACGTGAACTCCATCACGCTCTCCAGGGTCAACCCGACTCCGCTGTGGTCGCCTTGTTTCGCCAAGCCGAACCGCGGAATCAGCTCGAGCATGATTGACAACCGCCCAAGCACGATCCGCCACGCGCTTTGGCTGCGTACCTGTTTCACCAAAGGGCCGGCCACGAGCCCTAAATCCGCCTCCGCGAGCTCCACAAGCGCCTCCCGCGCCGCGTCCCGCACCTTGGCGTGCGCGTCCCCGAGTTTCTCCAGGAGCTGCGGTACGAGGTTGGCGCAGTTGCTGTGCACTTCCCGGCTGCCCACGGACGGGCCCATCTGCCTTGTGGCAGTGGCCAAAAGGCGACAGGAAGAAACAAACACATTCGCTACGCTGTCTTTGAACAGCCGCCCCATGGATTGACACAACACGCGGAACACCTCTTTGTCGTTCGTAACCACCGAGCCTTTGTTGATGTCCCGTTCCATGTTAATAAGCGCGGCGTCGCGGTGCATCCAGTTCTTGGAGTACAAACAAGACGCGGCGTATTCACCGAACGCTTCAATCACGGGCGCGGCTTCTTGAGTTAAGGACGAGTTAATCGGTTCGGGAGGGGGCAGCTCTGGGTTGAACCCGGGAGGGGCGTCCTGTGCGGTGAAGGCGCCTGATGAGCGGCCGGCAGTGGGCGGGGAGTAAGACGCGTCATCACCATCACCGCCGCCGCCGCCATCCTCGTCCATCCCGTTCGGCACCCGTTGTTTCCCCGTAGCCCCCGCCGGGACTTCGTCGTTGTTCCCGCCGACACTAGATGGGTCGCCGCTGAACCCGCTCCGGAACCTCTTTGGGGTATCCCCAGGGGGCTGTTGGTACGCCGTCTTACTAACCGCGGGGCGGTCGTCGTAGTCGTACCCGCCGCCGCCGCCGGCCATCCCGCCGCCGCCAACCGGAGGCACGTCATCCGGCCCCGCGGTGTCCCTGATTTTCGCCAGCTGCGACGGCGACAGCCCGGTGCCCACGACTACTTCTTGGTACTGGTTCACAACGGGTTGTTGCGTGTGCGAGTAAGTTTCGCGGCCAGCGAGTCCACCCGGAGTGCCGCGCGCGCTGGGGGGGTACCCGTAGTCGCTCTCGCTGGCGGGGGGGGGCGGGTGGTACTTCTGTTGCGGCGGCGGCGGCGCGCCGGCGTACTCCTCCACCACCCCGGCTCGGCCTGACGCCACGGAGACACCCCCGGGACTGTCCGGGTGAACACGCATGACATTCGAGCCGTGTCCTCCGTTGTTCGCCTCGAGGGCGCGGTTGAAAATCATCTCGTGGCCTCCGCCTCTCCCGCCGCCGCTCCCAGCCCCGACGCTCTCTCCCAACGCCACGACCCCGCCCGCTTCCCTTAGTTTGTCAATCTCACTCTTGATCACCTTAGCCGCGTCGTAGTCCTCCGCTTCGATGGCGCTTCGTTTGCGGTGCTCTAACTGCGCAACCTTCGCGCCAACCGCTTTCAAGCGGTTGATTCCGTCGCGCAACCGTTTCGCTTCGTCGTAGTCCTCGTTGGCCACCGCGTTTTCTTTCAGGGCGTGTATTTCCCGGATTTTAGACGCGGTCACGGGATCGACGTCAAGGTCGAGTGACATATCAGCGACACCGGCGTGTCGTGGCGGCCTAGGGCCGGGCGCCAGCCCGTCGTAACCGCCCCCGCCCAGCCCGTTGTCCATCGGCGCGATGGGTTCGCCGATTATGTTCAAGGCGACGATACCCACCTGGTTGTAGATGTTGAGTTTGTTGACGTGGCACTTGTGCACCACTACCCTTAAAATTGCGGCGTCCACGTTGACGTGAACGCTTTTCAGCTCACGAGCTTGGTGCCCGGAAGCGGTGTTCGGGTCGAAGGACAAATGGCCCAACCGGCGCATCACGGCGCGGTCCAGACTGGTTTCGCCGGGAGGCAACCTGTGATTGTTACACGAAAAGTGTCAGTCGCGAGTCTCCTCGAGTGTGGGTTCGTAACAGTTGCCAGTACGCCAGTAAACGTTACGGCCGTAGTGTGGTCGACCAGGGGCAGTAAACAGTGCGTATGTGACGTGTGTAGTTGTACGATTGCCAGTAAGGGTTACGGCTGTGATGCACTCAAAGAGGGGCGGTAAACGTTGTGCCGCCTGATTTGGGAAACGCGCGGTACGTACAATCCCGTGAACAGTTCGATCTTGGTCGCGATTTTGTACTCGTGCGAAAGCAGTTGGATCTGGTGCACCCGCGCGGGGTGGTCTAGCCTTAAAACCAGTTCCTGGGGGAACTTGCTGAACCGCGCGCATTGCCACCCCCGGGTCTGGGGGGTGTGGAAATGAAGCTCGCGGGCGGGGTAATCGGGATCCTGTGTGGGATTTGGATATTTTTGGAGGATTGGAACGATGAGATGGATGAGGATGGGATTTAAAGATTGCACAGATTTGGAATGATGAGACGCGAAGGTTGGGGTATCGTCAGTGTCCGGTTCCGGGTAACTGAATCGCGAGTCCGGTTTAGTTTGCCCGGTGCTGAACGTGTCTCGTGTTTACGCAAGCGCCACAGGTCCTTCCGTGTGCGTCGTGCGGTGGACACGGACGGGCACCGACTCGGTGTGTAGGGGTTGCCTTTTCCGCGATTGTTCAATTCGCACTCGAACGTGCGATCCACGCGCGCGACGCTACGATGGGTACGGCACGCGCGCGCGGTGTGACCCTTGACCCCGAAAAAACCAACAGACATGCAGCACGCCCACCGCGTCAAAACATACCTCTCCCGACGCGTGCGCGACGGAGAAACGGAGCTTCGAGCCCGAGGCGGTGCGGTGCGCCATGGCCAGACCGACTGACCGAAGACGCGGACGAGCGGTCGGGGACTACACTACGTCACGGACCGCCACTTTCCGCGTGCGCTCACCGGGTGGTAACCTTTCGTGGTTTCTCAGTCGCCAAGACGTGCACGTGTTAATCACGCGCGGTGGCCGAACGGCGTGCGTGCGCGCGTGCGTGGTCTGCGCGCCCCGCCCGGCGGAGGCGCATTTTTTAAATACATTTCAAAGGAGCTGTTGGTTCTTCCAACGAGCAACGACTATATATTTTTTTGGTCATCGACAATTCGTTGTGCCGACCTCACCCTCGACACACAACCGTTGCCACCTCAGACACACCACGTTAGTCGTCGTGGCCATGGCCCCCAAGCGCCTTACCGTGGCCTGGCCAATCGATTTCTCCGCCGATGTGCCGATCTTGCCCCCGTTCGCGCTTCTCCTGACGTTCTTAAGTTCGCTTGTCATGTGGTTTGTAACGAAGAAGCGCCTCAGGTGGCTTGCTTGGCCGATCGACAGCAAGTGGGTCCGCATCGCCGCGTTCGTGGGGGCGGCGAGTGTGGTGGCATCAGTCGCGGACGCGGCTTCAAAGGCGCTTGACGAGGCTGGATCCGGGGTGAACTTCACCGAGGTGACGGGGCTGGCGGTTGACTTCCCGTTCGACGGCACCAGGAACCCGATGTACGCCGTGCTTCTTTTCGTTGCCACACCCGCCCTCGCCATGCTAATCGACTCCGCGTGGCCGTTCGTGTTCCTCCCCCTCTTGTACGCGTACATCAGCGATATCGTGATCGTCGCAGAGGAGAAGCTGTTGTTGGAGACGTTTGGGAAAGCGTACGCCACGTACGCGAAAGAAACCCCGCGGCTTTCCGTGACCGGGGTGTGGCGAGCGAAGGATGAGGACTGAGACGACGCAGCGAGCTAGACTAGATTAATTTAAAACCTTCTATAGGTGCTACCAAACCAACCGGACATCGGTTCCTAACACCACCAACCGGACATCGGTTCTTAACACCACCAACCGGCTTCAACCGGCCATCTATTCTTAACTTAATACTATCCCTAAACAAAGAACCCCCACCCGTCGCCCGCCGGTTCGAACGGCACCAGAGCCACGGGGAGCCTTCCCAGGGAAACGCAGGCCGAGACAACCGAGGAGAAGTTTTCCGCGACCCACCGCCACGCCGCGTTTGTGAACGACGTACACGATGAACAAAAGATTGGGGCTGGCGTTGACGTCACGACGTACACCGCGTTTTTCGCGCCGTCGCCGTGTGCGCGTTCCACCGGCTCGACATCAGCCAGTCCCCCCGTGGCAAACGAGTTAGCGTTTAGTAACCGACAAAACACTTTGTGTAGCGGCACGTGTTGCACGCACGAGCTACCGAACACCAGGATCCCCCTTAGAAAAACCGTAAACGCGTGAATCACGAGGTAGGAAACGTAAAACGCGAACGTCGTGGGGAACGTCAAGAGCAACGGCGTCAGCGCCAGCGCGCTAAACGTAGTGGCTTCAAGTTTTGTGTGGGAGCTGCTAAAAGTACTCCCAAGACGTGCCCCAGTACCGTGACTCCCTGTTACCAAACCCAGCAGTTTCCGACTGAAAGCCCACTGCAGGGTGACCAACAAGCTCGAGTACACGTGAAGCGCGGCGACGTGCGTTGTGAGAAACGTGGTGACGTCGGCGAGCGCGGCGAGCGTGAAGGACGCCCCACTGTACGGCGCGCAGTGCGCAATTAGTCTGATCGCAATTCCGATACCGTCCCGGAATCGATCCGTCGCCACGAGCTCTCCAAGCGCGGTAACAAGACTCATGGCCCAACTGCCTAACAAGAAACACAAAGGCTGGTGCAGTTTCACCCCCAGCGGCGACCCGCGCATCAGCCACGCCGCGTTTTCGCGAATCGCGTCGCCGAACGGGGGCGTGGGGTTTGCGTTTTTGGTGGTTTTAAACACCCTAAACCCTAACCCTAAACCCAAAAACCTAAACCCTTCGTGCCAAGCCAGGACGCCGTCCCCAGACGCGATCGCCACAAGGGCGTCGCAATGGTTTAAAAGAAATCGTTTGAGTAACAGACCGAGGAAGACGTCTATTCCGATTTGCGCGGCGCGGCCGAAAAATAAAGCCCTTCGCAAATTCGGCGACCGAGCCGAAACCTCGTCATCCACGAGACACCCGTCTCCTCCTTTTTCAATCCACTTGAACCGCGCTCTTAGGCACGCCGCGGAGGCGAAGACCTGACACGCATCCCTCCATTTTGTTGTTTTGATTGAAGCGTCCTTTGAGTCGTGGATTGGACGATTACTACCCAACCACGCGTGTCGGTTCCTCAACCCCGGTATGACCTTGCGTTCTAAACCACGCGCCAAGAAACCGGCGCCGCCGCGAACCAATTGGGGAACGCAAATTGAATCGCACACTGTTTGCGCATAGGACTTGCTGTTTTTCTTGTGGCTCTTGTCGACATTGCTGTGCATCTCATGCAACACCGAAGCGCAGTGCGTGGCCTTCGCGACCCATTTCTGCGCCACCGAAAGAACGTCCCCCCGAGACGCCGCATCGTTTTTGAAACAAAACGCCGCCGGGTCGGGCGGCGCGAAAAGGAGCACCACTAGCGCTAGTGTGGTGGTTACTTGCGAGTGGTAAGGTGCGTTCGTTGTTTTCGTTGACCGCGCCAGTTCGATTCGCGGCGGAGTTCTTTTCTTCTTTTTACCCGCCGTCGTCGTCCTCTCGCAACTGTCGAGATCCCGCGCAGTTATTCGTATCGGACACGCGGCGGCGTCGAGATCGTGGGTGTTTGTGGGTGAAACTCTTTTGGAATTTTTGTCATCGCCATCGCAACCGCCGTCGCCACCGGTCACGACCTCACCCAGCACCACAAGCTCGCCGAAACAAAGGTGCGTGTGCGTCACGTCGAAGACGTTGTTTAGTATGTTCCGTAACCTTGTTTGTGCATCCGAAAAGTCCGGGCTCGTAACGACCCCCGCGACGACGACATCCAGGGAACCTTGCGAATCCCCGCCCAAACGCAAATCATCATCATCATTGGCACCTCGCCTTTCCCACAACCCCACCAGCCAAACGCGTTCCTCACCGTCATCTTTCTCGGAACTTCCCCCCAGCCGCGGCAGCGCCGGGTGCGGCCAGAACACCCGCACCACGCCTGGTGATGAGGGGCCCATGGACGTGCCAATGGCGGGACGCAAAGTGAGCACAGGTGCGTACCTTGTTGTCGGTTTTTGCTTTCGTCGCAAAAATTCTCAGTCTCCCGAGGCCGCGGGCTGCCGAATCTCACAGATCTCGTGCGCAGCAGTGTAACCCACGCTCACCAAGTCCTAAAATGGCCCTCGGTGTCTCACAAGGCAAGCAGTGGCCGATCCCGAAATGGACCGCCAAGCTCCTCCTAATTGTCGCGGTGGCGTTCTTCGTGACCGCGCTCCCGGTCGAGGCGAAATCGAAAAAAGGCCCGAAAATCACGCACACCGTGTTCTTCGACGTCTCCATCGGCGACGAACCCGCGGGAAGAATCGAGATGGGGCTTTACGGCAAGTCCGTCCCGAGAACCGTGGAGAACTTCCGGGCCCTCGCGACTGGCGAGAAAGGTTTTGGGTACAAAAACAGCGGGTTCCACCGAGTCATAAAAGATTTCATGATCCAAGGCGGGGACTTCACGAACGGCGACGGGACTGGGGGTAAGAGCATTTACGGCGAAAAGTTCGAGGACGAGAACTTCAAACTGAAGCACCAAGGGGCCGGTACGCTTTCCATGGCTAACGCGGGGCCTGACACGAACGGGAGCCAGTTTTTCATTTGTACCGTGAAGACTTCCTGGTTAGACGGTAGGCACGTCGTGTTCGGAAAAGGTACGGCCTTGGTCCTTTCCCAAATCCAGGCACACTGTTTTATCTCTCAGCTGGTGACTGTTTGTCCATACATCGCCCAATACATGACTGACACTTTTCTTTTGCAATAAAAGTCACCAACGGAATGGACGTGGTGCGCGCCATAGAAGCCCTGGACGGGACGCCGCCGAAACAAACCATCACTATTACGGATTCGGGGGAACTTCCCATGCACGAACCCGTTAACGAGGTGATTGAAGACGGACTGTGAACGAGGTCGGGCGGGCGTTAGGGAGTGACTTCAGGGTACGACGGTATCTCGGGCACTCTTTTTTTCTTACGAACATCGAGCTAACTAGTGCGGCTAGATCCGTACGCCTTGAAACGGTTAGGTATCTCTCTACTTGTAATGGTTCAAACCTAAACTCGATCGATTCAATCCGGAACCTTCGGTTCTCTCGTTCCTCCACCTTCGGAGTCTCGCGTCGCTTGTCGTACGTACCCGTCCACTTCGAAGGCGTGGTCGGCGGTTGGTTCATCGGCGCCTTGTGGGCGGTCATCGGTAAACATGGCGTCCGCGTCGCGTTTCAACCGACCGACCAGCCGCGATAAACGCCCCAGGCCCCAGGAAGGCTGGCGCGCGTGTTTCGTCCGCGTTTGGAATTCGGTCGCGTCGTTGTTTTGGGACCCTCCTGAGGAACGCTGCATTGTTGTTTCCCTCTCGCCCGGCGCGTGCGCCCCTCCCAACTCGAGCCCGAGCATCTCAGCCACCGCGGCGAGCAAATCCGCTTCGGAATCTTCTGACCAAGCGTCTTCTTCGTCTTGCTCGGATTTTTTGTCACGGCTTTGGCTTTGCCCTTGATTTGTTTTTTTGCAACGAGCGGGAAACGTCTTTCGCGCGTCGGAGATCGCATCGTCCTCTCCGGAGCTCCAGTCGTCGGTACCCGCCGCGTGTTTACTAACGTCGTCCTCGTCCCCGTCCCCGCCCCCGTTTTCCCCACCTCCCATTCCCCCGTTCAGCGTGCGTATCACGGAACTCCATAACCGTTCGCCCGGGGACTCGCCCGGGGTTTTGTCCTGCGTGTCGTCGTCGTTCGTCTTCGTCTTCCCGGTTTCCGAAACCGGAGTTTCGCTGTTTGACTCGCAAAAGTCCTCGTTCTCGCCATTTCCAAACATCGCGACCCGCAAAGACCGGAGCTCACGCCGCCGCCGCCGTTTTTGAACGCGTCGTGTCTCGTCCCGCTCTTTGTTGGAACACGCGAGCCACTCCGTGCCGCGGTGGAACGCCTCGGCTCCTCCCGGTCCGTATTTAGCGAGCTCGTCGCAAAAGGTGTCGCTAAGTTCTTTCTCCGCGGAAGCCTCCCGCGCGCGCCGCGCAATCGCGCCGTCGATTGCGCTTTGATACACCATCGGTACGTGGTCCGCCATCATCCTGGTGCTAATGGGAATCTCGGAAAACGCGGTGGGGTGTTTACACTCCGCGGAAGGCCCTTAGAGATAAATAAAAGAAAGTGTCAGTCTTGTATGGGAAAACAGTGTTGGGATTTGGTAAATACAACACGTACCTTTGTCACTAGTCAGGTGCCTCAAGTGAATCACCATCCCGGGTTGCGTCAGAAAGTCACTGGCGAAGTGATCGCGTAACTCCAAACCTCGGGTATCGGAAACGTCGTCCCAGCTGCCTTGACACCGGGACTCTTTCGCGTCGTGTTTTTTGTTTGGACGACGCGGACCGTACGAAGGGCTTGAATCCTGCTTTGGGGGTGATTCCTTTGAGATTGAAGCCTTTGATTCCTGTGATTCCTTTGAAGCTGATGCATCAACGTTGGGTGGAGCTGATGAAGGTTCATACGACCCGGAAACTTTTCCGGAGCTCATCAAAGTGTTTTCAGGAAGAGTTTCTTCGTCCTCCTGGTCGTCGTCTTCGCTAACCTCAAACTCGTTCCGCTCGCCGGCGCCCAGCGCCGCCGCAATGGCGCGCATCACCGGCTGCGACGGCGCCGCGGCGTTGAGTCTTCGTAGTAGTCTTCGGACCGCGGCGTAGCACAGCCGAGGTATCAGGTCCTTCCCTGCGACAACGGAAATGGTGTGCGCCCGCGCTTTCAGTGATAGATCCAGGGAACACACGCTCGGCGCGGCGAAGCAGTGACACTTGACGTTTTGCAATTTTTGCATCGCGTCGGCGGCGGCTTGTCGCGCCGAGGCGTCGTCGTCCGGGTGCGCCAACTTCGCCGCGCGCATCGCCTGCGTTTTCGCCGCATTCATGACATCGCAGTCGCCGGCGTGAATCAGCATCGTGAGAATCGCCCCGACCCCGGCGCCCATGCTGTGGCCCGTTACTAAAAACTCGCACGTCGGGTTTGCCACCAACGCGGCCGCCGCGTTTGGCACCTGGACCTTACACACCTGGTACGCGCTGCGATTGTAACAGAAAAGTGTCAGTCTTGAGTCGGCGAGTACAGGTTCGTAACAGTTACCAGAACTGTGTCAATTTACCACAGTACTGGTAAGAGTTACCCGTAGTACACTTCCTTATAATGATAGTGTACTCGAACAGGGGCAGTAAACAGTACGAGAGGGTCCGTAAACGTTGTGCCTGGATTTGGGAAACCCCCGAGGCCGGCCGTACCTCATGACCATCCCCGAGTGCGCCCATCCCCCGAGAAAGGGCGTGGAGGTGGAAACCGCGTCCGTTAGTAAATCGCCCGTGCTCACGGTGCCTCTGATTGCTAAGACTACTTTTCCCCCAGCGCGGTCCACGGCGACGTAACTGGCGGGGGAAAACGGAAGCGTGACCCAGTCCGCGCTCACGAAATCTTTGACACAAATTTTGGCGCTCCGCGCCGCGGCTTCCGTGGCTCTTTTTTCCGTAACGTCCCCGTCCCCCTGTGATTGTGAACGAAAAGTGTCAGTCTTCCGGGCCATGTGTATGAGCAAACAGTCACCCGTAATCGGGCCTCCACAGTGTGTCAGGATTTGGGAAAGCCCCAATACGTACCTGCGCCACGATCGCATCACGAACAGCACCGACTAAACCGAACGTCTTGTCCTTCACGCTGTTGTTCTCCAAAATCGCGGCCAAACTGCCGTACGCAGCGGCGGCGTGCCTCGCGCCGAGACGCAGCTCGGGCAGAGTTTTGTCGATGATTTTCTTCTCGCGGAGCTTCTCGGGATGCTCGTCTTTACCCGTTGAGGGATGAGTAACGGAAGTGGAACTAGGACCAGTACCAGTACCAGTATCAGTACCAGTACCAGTACCAGTAGACGTTTCCGTGTCCCCACCCGCTTCAAGGTCTTCTCTTCCCCGCCCTCGCGCGCCGAACTCGCAGTCCACCGATGGCCGGTATAAATCATGGACCGCTCGTTTCCGCGCCGCCGCGAACCGTTCGTACTCGCGGTAAAGCATCAAACCGCTCAGGGGGTCGAACGTGGAAACGCCCTCCATGCCCAGCGGTTTCATCTCTCTCTGTAGTAAGCGCAAAACGTTCACCGCGGCTTTGTGCGCGTCACCCCAGCCGCCGCCCGCTTTCTTGTTGATCAGCGTTTTTCGCGCCGCCTCGGTGATCACCTTGGCGGTGGAAAGCGGCGGCGGTTTCCGTGAGTGTGAGTCTGACCTTTCGCGGTTCGGGGAAAACCGTCTCGGCGTTCGCCGCGCGCCGGCGCCGACGGACGACTCGGCGCGAGACGCAACGTCGTCGCCCCAGGTATCTTCTTCCTGTTCCGTGTGTTGAGTGGGCTGCGGTTTCGTTTGCGTATCGCCCGGCTGCGTCGCGACCGTATCGCCTGACTGTTTGCCAGTGTCCACCAGTCCAAACCTCGTATCCACCGCCGATGTCAACTCCTCCTCCCCGCCGAACTCGCCAAACGCGTCGCCGAAATCAATCGACTTGCCGTTTTCGCGCCCCGCGATGAACCGCCAGGTTTCGGTCAGGTTCTCGCCGAGGTTCTCCAGGGGATCGAACCGGGTTGGTTTTTGAGTGGCTAAGCTGAGGTCATTTTCAGGTGACTTGCGCTGCACCACGGGCGCACCGAACGGGTCGTCGAGCGACGTTCTTCGTTTCGGTTTTTGTCCAGGCGACGAAGGCGTCGTCTTCATCGCGGCGACGACATTCTCATCTGACGCATCTTTTCTGGATGAGGGGTCGCTTGCTGCCAGTCCCCCACCAGCCTCGCGAACAGCCCCTTGAGGGTTGTTTATGCCTCCCTCGGGCCACCATTTCGGAGGCGAGGCAGGGCGGTTTATGCCCCCGACGGGCCACCAAGCGGGCGACTCCGGGGTGTCGTGACCCGCCATGCAAACTTAAGGCGCTTCAGAATTCGCACTCAGATGAGATTCCGCCAGCCTCGCAACGGCACCTCGTGTTTACGAACCCTCGCCCCACCGACGCCGTTCCGGGTCAAAAAAACGGCGACTTTCGTGTAACGCCCCGCGCTGCCGCTCGCGGAGCGGGCGCGCGCGGGCGGGAGACGCGCGGTGTCCACGCCGCGCCCCCTAGGTCTGCCTTCGCGCGAGCGCCGAGCCTCGGTGAACTGGAGCAGAATCCCCTCGGAACTCGAGACACGTGGAAAATTTCCAAAAGCTTGTGCCAACTTTCGCGCCAACACATCACACATCACATCCCCGCGTCGCGTCGCCCCGCACTCCATGCTTTTAGCATCCTCACTTCGTCCAGGGTTTCCTTGGTTTTGACCATCATCGCCTTCGCGTCGCGTAAGCTCACGTCGTTCACGTCCACGCCCATCGCGATTTGGTCCTCCAACATCTGCACCGCAACCCGCGCCATGGTTCTAAACTCTTTGAACAGACGTTTGGCTCCCCTGGGTTTAGCCGTCACCGTCAGCGGCGACCCGGTGAAAGGCCGGTGCTTAGTCGCGACGAGGTGTTTCAGGTTGGGCGAGGTCGTTTTACGCACCAGCGCGTTCGCGACGGACATTTTATCGCACCAAGCCCCGTCACGATGTGCGGGTTGTTACCAGAAAGCAGACAAGCTGTTTAAGTGCGGCGGGTGCTCCAAGCGGTTGTACTGTTCCCTGGCGTGCCAGAAAAGAGCTTGGCGGGACGGACACAAACACGAGTGCAACATCCTACCTGACATGGAACAGACCGTACCAAACGCGGTGGCCACGGAAGCGGCGCTGGTTTCCAGGGTGGCGAGGAAACACACGGCTGCAAAAAAGGTTTTTGGAGATGACGAAATCGACGATGCGTCTAACGACGATTCGACCAAACCTGAACCGTCTCAAACCCTTCACCCCAGGCCCTGTGACGTGACCGAAATGATTGAATGGACACTGAAAAGCGCGCGAGTCCAATCTTCATACCCCGAGGGTGACAATACCGAGCGCGAAAAAATCAAACAAGCCACCCTTGAGATGCACGCCGAAGCCGCCGAGGTCATCGAGAAATACGAACTGTGCGACGTTTCTTTTCTGGGCGCGACGGGTGCGGCGTCCTCGAGCAGTCAGTCAGGAAGTTCCACAGAATCCCGTAAATCCCTTCCCGACTTGGTGAAAGTGTCCGTGAGGAACGACTTCACGGTGAGTGATAGTTTGCTGACACCCGTCGCGGTGGGGTGTTACCCGATCGGGTCTTTGTTGAATCACTCGTGCGCGCCCAACACCGTTTGCGTTTACGCGCCGAGCGGAAGGGACGCGTCGCGAGAAAAAAACTACGGCATGGATCCGTCGGGGGAGGAACGGGATTTGGATTTGCAGCCAGGCGCGACCTGGCGTCAGGTACGTTTTGCGCGTTTTACAAATCCAGACACACTGTTTTATCTCTCAGCTGGTGACTGTTTGTCCATACATCGCCCAATACAAGACTGACACTTTCGGTTATTTATCGCAAGGAGTTCCGGTGCGTCGCCGCAATCAAACCCGGCGACGAAATAACGCACGCGTACGTTGACATTCTCACCAAAGCGGTGGACCGGATGTTCGAGTTACAGGTGCGGTACGGTTTTGTGTGTTGCTGTCCGCGGTGTCCGAAGGGAAACACACAAAAAACAGCGGGAGGCAAAAGGGAAGCCCAAACGGCGTCGTTGCGCGCTGACGCTTTACAGGACGTTTTCGACGCGTACGATCCGGAGACTCCGGAAACAGAGAGAGCCGCGGAGTTACTCGAGCTCGCCGCGAACGCCCCGGTGGAGGAGGTGGAGATCGAGTTTGCATACGCGTCGCGGGCGCTTGAGGTGTTGGGGGATGAAGAGGGCGGGGATGGCGAGTCTGAGGATGGAAACTCTGAGGATACCGAGCATACCGAGGCCGCTGATGCGCGCTCTATGGATACTAACACCGCTGAAGTGAATGAAACCATCCCAAAATGGGGCCCTACTCGCCACCAGTCTTTGAAACTAAAAGCCCTGGAGTTAAGTATGAACTGTTTGATGTTCGAAGAGAATTGGAAAGAGGCGCGGGTGTTTGGGGAGAAGCTGGTTCGGTTTAAAAAAAAGGCAAACGCGTACCAGCACCATCCGACTTTGGGCGTGGATATTTTGAAACTCGCCTGGGTCGCGAAGAAAGAAGGGAACTGGGCGGTGTGCCTAGTCAACGCCCTACGCGCGGTCGGGGCGTTCCGAATAACCTCGGATCCGGAGAACCCGATGGGACAGGAAGCGAACGCGCTGGTTGCGGAGGCGATGGAAAACAGGGGCCGGGAAGAAAATGCAGCGGGTAGGAGCCGGACTTCCGCCTCACGAGGTATCACCGGTTCCTTTTTTACCGGACAAGGTATCAACTACGACGAGTACGCTTCGGTGGACTAGCTAGGTCTTAGTTTGGACTATTCATTTCTTCTTTAACTCACGTGTCCTTCCCTCGATCCGCATCATTCTGATTTGATTTCCGCGAACGCCCTCGCGTCGCCTCGAGTAAACAAAACCTCGACCTCGACGAACGCTTGTTTTTCTTTTTCGTTCGGTTCTTTCGATTCGCAAAACTCGCGCCGCGCGCCGAGTACGACCGCGTACGGGCAAACAGTCACACAGCCGTCATCGCGTTTGCCAAACGCGCTCGCGGAGAGGCACACGTGCCACGGTGACGCTGATGGTGACAAAAAAGGCACCGCTTTGACACTCCGTAGGGTGATTTTGGGAACCGGGAAGGTTTGGGGGTGTCGACAAAAATCGAACTCGGTTTTCACCGAAACGCTTCCTTTTTTCGACTCGCCTTTTTCGTTCGTCTCGCCGCGCCAAACCCGTTCGCACTCCAGGCTTAGTTTCGATTTTCGCACCAAGCTTGGTGCGCTTATTGCATTGCGCATCCCAAACTGTCCCTCGTGCGCTACCGCGTATGTAGTCTCGTGATTTCGGGAACCGTTCAAAACGGTCACGACGTATTTACTCGACACAGTGACGCTCGACGACGCGAAGGACGAGACGTCGGCGGCGACGCGAACCTCCGCGATGTCTGAGACTTTTGAGTCTGTGTCTTTTGTATCAACACCGCGCTCCCCAGGTGGTTCCCAGGCTCCACGCACGCGTCGCCTTTCCACGGTTACTCGATCGTCCATGCTTAATCCGCGTGCTCTTTCCCGAAACGCGTTCCCCGACGGAAAAGGAAAAAAACGAAGCAAGGGGAGCCAATTGTACGACGACTTATACGCCAACCTCGTTTTGGTGAGAACGTCGCGCGTTTCTTTCGAATTATTCTCACCGTTCTGGGAAACAGTCGTGTCAGTTGTGTTCGCAGTCGGTCGCACATCCACCCGCGTCTTTTCGGTAACGTCCACCGCCTCCGCGCTTAGTGGCCACCCCCGCGGTCCGTCAAAAATATTCCGCATATCAAGAGTCGCGATCCACGAGTTGCGGTTTCGTGAAGTGGAGTAGGATCCGGATCTGCCGATTGGTTCGACAACGACTTGTTCGTTACTTGTCTGCACAAACTCCAACGTCCGGTCCCCCCAGCCGTCTATATGAAATCCGACGAACGGAAAAGGCTGGGTGGGAGCATTTAGTGTCACTGCGTCGTTTTTGTCTTGATTCTTATTCACGATTCTTCCGCCCAGCTCGAAGTCCCACAACGCCAAATCACTGGAACCCACGAAACGCGCCCGCGCGTCGCCGAACGGTAACCGGTGGTTCGTGTCAACAAAAATGCCACCATCCTCGGAGTTGTCGTCTCCGTGCGGTGTGCTCGAAGCAGTGCCCAGTACGTTCTGGTTGTCAGGAGCGTTCACGCCGAACGGCGACAAGTTCGGCGCGCGTGCGTTTCGCGAAGTTTCAATCGAATCCGACCCTCGGGACGACGATTGCTCGTGAGATTCGGTGTACCTTTCGAACGCCGTTCGCGCCTTCTCAAGCGCGGGTGCCATCGCGCCTGTCGCGGTCAGCGCTGCGGACGGGTGGTACTGCATTAGCCCGACATGGTGGCCGTTTTCAGACGCGAACGTGCAGACGGCGGTGTCGGATTTCGAGATCGGTGGGGATTGGAAATTGAGACCGGCGTTTGGAGATGACACCGCCACCCAGGGTGTCAGATTTGTTCCGTTCGTAGTACCCACGACGACGGGCCGTCCTTTTCCCCGGAAACGAGAAAACCGCGACGCGACGTCCACGGAACTGACTCGGCCCGCGTTTTCGAACGCACGCGCGACCGCCGCCGCCGCCTCGCCGGGCGTGCGGGCGCCCATCGAGACGGGCGCCCGTCGGTGTGAATGGAAATGGAAAAAAAAAATCGACAGGACTTTTCGTGGAGGTGCCGTCTTCTCTACAATTTTATTTCCCAGATGAAACGAGTTTACGCACTCCATACACGAGGACGCGGGTGTGGTGCGCGATGCGCGCGACATCTGTGACACGTCCCGATCTCCGCATCGTCGTCATGTGTCTGTGTTTCGGGGTGATTCTCGGGCGATGGAGCGCTCCGTGTGCTCACGGAGGGTGTGCAAGATGCGAGTCTGATGTTTTCAACGAATTCGGGGACAAAAATGTGTACGACAGCCCAGACGTATCCCCAGCCCCCCCCTCCCCGTCCCCAACCGGAAGCTTCAGCTTCAGCGACGGCCGAGGGACTTACGAACGACGCGAGTTTTTGAGTGTTGATGGGAAAGAGAAAGACGTTCCGTACGTCAACGTTGTGCGTTCCTTCGCAGGCACGTTTCGGTCGGGAGACATTCATGCATGTCACCAGATAAATTTGTTGGCGTTTGGCGAAGCGGTCGTGACGACGATGGAGGGGAGCGAAGGGAACCGGCTGGTGGAGAGAACGAGGACCGTCACAGGAGGCGACCGGGTGGTTATCCCCGCGCACACCCCGCATTTGTGGCGTTTCACCAAAGACTCTTTAATCACGGAAAGCTGGTTGCACGCGGGTAACAGAACGCAGTGTAAATTTTCAGCTTGGTTTTATTTACCGCTTCGAGACAAAGTGGGCGACCCGAAAAAGACGTTCGTCGCAGTGTGACTACTCTGGATAGCAGTGCAGGCGAGGAGAGAACGTAATTGTAGCTTAATAACCTTTGAATAAACCCGAACAGTTTACATCTGCCCTAAACCTTATACCCCGAACACCCGTTACATCTGCACCGCTTCGTAGCAATCCTTAAACCCGTACTTCGCGAACCACTTTCGCGTGGCGATGCCCAACAGCGGCGCGTTCCCGCCGGCGCTCGCGGCGATTGCCATGGCGGGAAGGTCCACGTCCTTGCCCTCCAGGTCTGTTTTTTGAAGAACTTTGACGGCTTCGTCGGACATAGCACCCGGGCCAGCCGCGGTGCACCACCACGCTCGTTTCTCTTTGGTGGACATAGGAGGCAGAGTTTGTTCTTCTTCTTCTTCGGGGGTTGCTTCTTTCGTACCTAAACCCTCAGCGTTCTTTTCTAATCCCTCCTTCTCCTTGCGAACCTTCGCCCGCCTTTCCCTTTCCGGGTCAGTTAACAACCTCGCAACCTCCACCGCCTTCCCCGCCCCGATTTCGCACGTCGCGCTTACGCACAGGTGCATGGCGAGCATGGTAACGTCAACGACGCCGTTGGGGCCGGGAAATCCGAACGCCTCCGCTAACCCGCGCATCACCGCCGCGGAGACGACGTCGCCGGATTTTTTGTGCGCAGCTTTTTTTGCAACCGAGTCGCGTCGCGAAAACGTGGTCGTCGCGCGCATCGTGCTCGACCAGTCCGTGTCCTCTTCCTCGTCGACAAGATCCTCACCTCCTGGAAGGAACCAGAGCTTCCTGGCTTGTGCGAACACTTGTTTACCAGCCTCGGCGGGGGCTTTCAGCTGCGCCGCGGCTGAGGCGATTGTTTTCGGGTCCGCGTCCAACAGACGCGGAAACATGGCCGCCAACAAACTCATCAACAAAGACCGCCACTCCATAAACGGCGAGTCGCCGAACTGGAACGCTCGCGCGAGGTTTGCTAATTTTTTGCGACCCGCTGACGTAAAAGCCGGAGGCATCGAACTCGTGTTGTCGCCCTGGACGTACTTCGTTTGCAGCTGTGTGTAAACCGAGCCGCTAGCCGTGGTCAAACTGTGCATTAAACTCGCGCACTCGGCGGGGGTGATCACGCCGGTTGGCGCGGTTTCAACAAACGCCACGCACAGGTTGAAAAACTGCACGCCGGTGAACACGCCCGGATTTGTTGGGGTGACGTCTTGAGGCGGTGGCGTTTTAGGCAAAGGAGGTGGTAACACGTTCCTCTCCTCCTCCACAACAACCAGAATATCCCCCCCGCCGGGAATCGAACCAGGCACCTCGCCGTCCTCGCCATCCTCCAGCAACAAGTCGTTCACAAGCGGCACGCCGCGTTCCGCCGCGACCCGCACCTCCTCCGCCAGCGCCGCAATTGCGCCGCACTCGTGTGTGTATTTAGTCAGCAGAAAATCACCAAGCCTTTTGTGACACTTCCGGGCAACTGCGTCTATGTCGAGCACGTGCGCCAAACACCGGTCCGCGATTCTTGCCAGTCTTTGTTCAAGCAAACCGCGCTCCAACAACATCGCAGCGGTCGTTTCTTGGGGGGCTCTTGGTTTTTCGAATTTTTCTTCAGAGTTGGATTCATCCTCCGCAGTTTTGTCGGACTCTCCTTCCCCTTCTCCTTCCCTTTCGCCTTCATCAGGCACGACTTCCCTGATGTACGCCAGCGCCGCGGCGATCGCGCCGGCGAGCGCGGGCGCGGCAGGTCCGGTGAGCACGGGCGTGTCTTCCTCAGACGCGGCGGCGGCGCCGGCGGCTCCGTCGTCGCCAGTTTCGGCGGCAGGCGCGACCTCCGCGTGACGCACCAACGCCTTGACGTACTCGGGAAGGTTCTCGTCGTCAGGTGAGGGAACCGGGGGGGGGGGGGTCGGTTTGTTCATACCGATGGTCGCACCCTCCACAGACTCGCCGCTACTCGCGACAGAACCCAGGACGTCGGGGACGGGAGGAGGCGGCGTGAACCAGGCGGCGATTTTTTGTTTTTCAGGAGCGTCTTCGCCCTCTTTTTCATCCCCTTCGTCCCCATCCTCCTCCGGCATCGCCTCCCCGCGTCTCCCCGCGAAGTAATCCGCGAAAAACCCCGGTGTTTCCGCAAACTTGTCAAGCTCCAGCTGCACCAGGGCGCAGTAAAGGTTCACCGCGATCTTGGCGTGATCGTGAGGCCAGGTATCGGCGACGAGCGAATCTTTCTCGGCGGTAGCCTCTGCTAACCGCTCGTCGCAAACGTCCCAGAGCGAATCCCGGAGCTGAGAGATAAAAAAGAAAGTGTCAGTCTCGTATGGGCAATCAGTCTTCGTGATGTGGTAAATGGGAAATACTTACCTCGTCCGCTCTTAACAACAACTCGCCTTGCGTCCGTACATCCCGCCGGTGATCCAGGTCGATGTCGTTGAACTCGTGTTGGAAGTTTCTCAAGATTGTCATTTTCGTGTCCGGCCGTTTCAGGAACTCGCGGTACGTGTTTTTAGTCTCTGTGAAGTGCGCCACGCAAAGCGCGCGTTCTTCCCGGAGGCCGCAGAAAACTTGCCGAAGTCCGGTAACGTACGTCGTCTCCGCGCTGCGCCAGCGGACAAAAATCGCCTCCGCCAAAGCGGGGGGGATGGGGAGGATCTTTTCATCAAAGTCGGGAGTGTTCTGGATCGCGGGAGAGGAAGTTTGTTTCGCGCCTTCAGAAGCTTCAGCGGCTTCTGCAGCTTCAGCGCCTGCTTCGCCTTCTGCGCCTTCCGCAGCGCCTTCAGCACCAACTCCCCCATCCCCATCCTCCCCCATCCGCTCCGCCATCTCCACGTCCTCGGCGTCCACCGCGGCGACCGCGGCGTCCGCTTTGGCGACTGTTCTATCCACGGAAAGAGAGGCTTCCCTGGCCATTCGTAGCGATTCGCTCGCCGCCTCCCCAGACGCGATCGCGCGCGCGAGCGCCAGCTCGCTCAAAACGCGCGCCGACTCCGTCGCCGCCGAGTCGCCTTTTGCGGCCTCCGCGTCCGCCACCGCCCTCTTCGCCTGCACCCAAGCCGCCTCCGCGTCCGCGGCGTGCTGCGCCGCGGCAGAGGCACAAGCGCGCGCTTTCACTAGCTCTTGCGCAACCGCTTCGGATGCCTTTTCAGCGAGAAGCGCGTTCGCAGTGGCGGTGGGCTTGGGCGTGGCTTTTGTTTTGCCTTCTTCTGCAGCGGGCGGTGTTTCACCCTCATCCCCCTCGCCGCCTTCGCCCGCCTCGGCGACGAGCGCCTTGGCTTCGATTTCCGCTTTGCGCAGCACGAGTAGCTGCTTCGCGGCTTTTTCTAACGTTACTCCGGCCAGGGTTACAGCCGCAGACGCGATCGCCGCGTTCGCCGCAGCGACGGCGGCGACGTCGGCGGCGCGCGCCACCGCTTTAGCGGCGACTTTCGCGTGTAACACTCTGGTGACTTCTTGGTTCACCAGTTCGAAAACCTCGCCGGTTGTCACCGCGGCGTCGACGTCCACCCTCAGAGACCCGGGCGAGTTCGTTCCGAACAAATCGAGCCAGGCAGACATGTCTTCTTCCGCGTTGCCAAAAGTCCACTCGTGTAGTCTCTTTTCCACTTTGCTTTTCTCAACCGGTTCAATTAGTCTCAACCTTTCGCAAACGCCCGGTTCGTCTTCGGGGGGCGGGTCGTAATCCAAACTGTGATTGTAAAAAAGAAGTGTCAGTCATGTATTGGGCGATGTATGGACAAACAGTCACCAGCTTCGGTAAAACAGTCGGCGGGATTTGGGAAAGCCCCAATACGTACTGGTACGTGATTTGCGTGGCGGGGTCGATTCTCCGGCCTAGCGCGCGTAAGGTCGCGGCTTGGCAGTCAGGCAGACACGGCAGGTTTAGGGTTATTATCCCATCCAAACCTGACAAGTACTCGGTGTGCGATTTCGACAAAATTTCGTGTGCGTTTGGAGGCGCTACTTCCGAAACCGCTTTTCTGATCAACAGTTCACGCTCCGGGTCCAGACCGGTAAACGCAAACTCCAACGCTGAGATAAATAAAAGAAACGGTCAGTCTTATATGGGCAAACAGTATTGGGATTTGGGAAATACAATACGTACCTTGCGCTTCGGCTTTGGTACACGGGAATCCGTCGATGACGTACCCGGCCGGCCGCGGGTGCATTTGTTCCAGCTCGTGTGCTTGTGCTTCGTACGTCGCGTCCAAGGTATCGGCCAGCTCTTGTCGTTTTTCCTTTTTCTTCAATAAACGCGCGGCGGCGTTCGCAGCCTTGGCCTTTTGATAAGCAGATACCAAAATTTCGTACGCCGCGCGCTCCTCCTCGGTAGCTTCGTCGTTTGGTGTATCAGGTGCGACCCCCCGGGTTTCATCGCCTTCCTCCTCTTCCTCGTCATCGTCCAAAGAGGTCTCATCCACCGCAGGGGGGTACACCACCGGGTCCGGTTTTGGCGGCGCCAGCGCGTGCACCGCGATCGCGATGAGCTCGGCGATTACCGACGGGTGGACTTTTTCCCCAGACTCGCTCGCGGCCAACGCGCGCAAACCGAGCGCGCAAACGCGGGAAGGCGTCGGTGGTTTGGGCACTTCTTCGGGTTCTGTTGAGGTCTCTTCCCCTTCAGCTTCTGCATCATCACCCTCAGCATCTGCAGCAGCGACAGCAGCGTCACCTGCAGACTCTGGATCGGAAGGCTCCTCGCCGTTTTCATCAGCCTCCGCAGCCGCCTCTTCAGCCGTCTCCGCGGCTTCCGTCTCCGCGCGTCGAGCGTGTACCCACTCTTGCGCTTCAATAACCGCTTCTCGCAAAAGATCATCAGGCGTGATCAAAACTAGCCCGTGCGTCTCGGCGACTTTTTTCGCCGCCGTCGTTTTCCCCGAAAACGGCGCGCCGACGATGGCGAGCCGGGCGTCAAATTTCGAATCCGGAAGAGGCGGCGGTTTTCGGAAGTTCGTGACTAGCGCGGCCAGGGTGAGTTGAAAAACGGCGCTGCCAAGGGCTTGGTTTGGAGAGTATGCGCCCGAAGTATCGACCGGTAGTATCTCCTTCGCATTAGCACCCTCTGTATCAAGGTTTTCATCGACGTTTTCCTCGTCGGCTTTGGTATCTTCGGTGGTTTCCTGATCAGCGGCACTTTGCGTCCCTTCGCGACCCCCGAGTCCGCCGTCGTGCGGGGTCAGGTCGTCGCCAAGCTTCCCCGGAGTGGACCAGTCCCCGGTGCCGCGGCAGTAGTCCATAGCATTGAGAAGGTCTAGTTGAGTTACGATTTTCTCACCCCCGGTAACCTGTTCGTCACCTTCGGTGACTTGCGTTTCGGACCGAGGAAGCGCGAACGGCAGCGTCTCGCCTTTCGCCACCAAACTCGACCACTCCCGGTACTCGCGTCGCGGGACGAGTTTGTCCGTGACCTCCCTGTACTCCGCGCATCTCATGGCGAGTGCGAGGATATCCGCAACAGTCCCTTTGACGAAGCTGCGCACGTCTTGCCGCCTTTCGATCTCGCATTGCGTCCGCAAATCGTCAACATCCGCGGCGCTCGCCGCTGCGTCTAGGCGGTACGCCGCCCGTTGTTGCGCCGCCAGTTTCGCCTCGCGCCGCAGCTGCGCTTCCCAGTCAAGTTTCCGCTGTTGCTCGTACCGCACATCGCGGTCCTTTCTGTTTTCCCTCATCACGTCCCTTTCCCGTTCCAACAGTCGTAAACGTTCCGCGACTCTTGTTTCCTGTTTACTGCGCACCGCCAGGGTTTCCAGTAACTCGTCTTCCCTCCGCCGCGCCTCTGCTGAAGATCCCGCCAGGTCGCGGTCGCTGGCTAATTTTCTCCGCCGCCGTTCGCGCTCGGCTCTGGTAACAGCCTCTTCCTGTCTTGTTGCTTTTATGCGCTTCACTAGGTTCTCACCCTCTTGACGTAACGCCCGCGGGTCGGGCAAGCTCGCGCGCATGTTTTCCAAATGCGCGGCCGGGTCGATTCCCGTTTTGATTTGCGCCGCGACGTCGATTGACGAATTATAACTCCGTCCCGCGACGCCTACGCGACTCAAGTTCCTTTCAAACACCTCGATGCCATCAATTGCTTCGGAAAACTCACTCTCCTTCATCTCCGCGTGTCGCACTCGCGTCTTCGCGCCAACCGCCAAATCAACATCAATCTCCCTTTTCTCCGCGTCCCTTCTCGCTTCCAGGATTTCAAAATGCGTGGCGTACTCCGCCGCCGTTCGTACCGCTTTTGCTTGGCGTACGGAGTTGAAATTGTTCACCGTGTTGACTCGTCTGTCAATCGCTTTTTCGGTCAAGCCCTGTTTCCTGTCAGCGATCTGGGTTTCAACCTCCAAACGCTGCCTTTCGCCTTCCTGGTAAAACTGGCTCAGCCGCGCGGTTTCGAGCATTTGGTTTGGCGCCAACTCCTTGGTGCGCACCAAATCGTTGAAGATCTTCGTGGTCACCGACTCGTGCTTAAGTTTCTTGCTGTTGAACATACCGACACCTCGGTGCTGTTCCAGGACCGCGATTGTTGGGCGCGTGGGTACCGTTTGACTCCGCGCTAAGCCCCCGATCGATGAGGCTTTGCTTCTCTCCACATCCCGAATCAGCGCATCCAACACGGATTTCAAGTGCACCAACAGTTTCGCGGCGACGCCTTTTTCTTCGCGAACAATACTCGTCACCGCGCGCGCGTCTAACGGCACGCCAAGCTTCCATAGCGTGGGTTGTAACCGCGTGAAGTTGTTTATCCGCGCGTCGGGGGTGTTTTTGTTTACGAATTTACCGAAATCGCCCTGCAGATTACACCGCGCCAGAACTTCCCCGAACAAGAACCCGGACGCGAAGTCCCGTTCGAAGCTACCAACGGACGTCGGAACCCCGACATCCTCCGCGAGCCATCTGCGTAGGAGCTCGGACATGTTTTGAAGCCGCTGCTACTGGCCACCCTGCAACGGTCCCCCGACCCCGCGCCGCGACGAGTGGGAGTCGTTGACCCAAAAAAGGAAAGAGCCTCGAAAATGGAAATAGATGCTTGATTTTTCCGAGACGTTGGTTTGGTCGTAAACGCGACGACCGGCACCAGGTCGGGACACTTCCCACGTCCCGACGCGTGTTTGGCGACGTCAGTCGTGGTCGTCATGCAAGCCATGCACACCTCGGCTGCGGACAACTTCATGGTCGTCGCGGCGACGTTTCCGGGGGACACCATGCCGCACATCACGCCGGTGCGTACCGGGGATCGGGTCGACATCCAAATGCGCCGTGCACGGCATTCTTCCCAATTTGGTGGAACTTGCGGTCGCCTGGTGTTACCTCTCCTCTGCGTTCTCACTGACCCACCACCCGACTCACCGCTGACCTGTCCTTCCCTTGTTGATGCATCACCCACCACCACCACCCTCGGTCAAACTCACCACCCACCAGGCGGGCACCGCGTCCGTCGTGGACCCCGAAGGCGCGAAAGCCGCGTTTCACCCCACTTCAGATGAAAACGCGCGGCCGGGGACGCCTCCCGAAATCGCAAAGTGCGTCCTGTTCCTGGTTTTTTCCCGATCAAACGACTGGATCGGTCTTTTGCCGTGGGTCACGTTGAAAGAGGTTCTTTTTATGAAAGCGTGGTACACCACACTGACCAAAATCATGATCGCAAAATTCAACCGCAGGTTCCGCAAATCCACCCTGCACGTCCCCGGGCGCAAGGTGGTTCACCCCGGCATGGCGAACGACCCCACGGTCGACCACGTGACGCACGGCGCCAAAACCGTGCCCTCAGAACCCGTACAGTCCGTGCTACAAAGCCAATACCCGACCAATCCGGTTCTCCTGTTCCAGCGGCAAAGGGCAGAGGAGATCTACGCGTCCGCCACGCGGGAACCGCTGGGCGCGACGTACAAACGCGGGCACGTGTTGCCCAAAGGGCTAGGCACGGAAACCGGGTTCGGTGTGAAATCGGAAGTAAACCCCACCTCGAGTGTGGTGAAGGATATGGTGTTCCCGACCGAAATCGAATCAATAATGTTGGGCGACGCCAACACCAGCGACGCGCACGCAATGTACGTCAAGTCGCACGGCAACTACGCCCCCGGGGAGCGCCGGGACCGGGGGTACGACTGGAACGCGGCTGGCGTGAATTTAGGTACGACGCGGTTTGGACGGTCAACGAAACCTGATGCGCTCGAGACCATGCAGCGGTTACTTCGCGATCAATCCGCGCCCGCGGCGACGGTGGAGCAGACGATAAACCCGCTGAAGGACGCGACGAAGCGAAACGCCGTGACGGGCGCTGTGATTGTTGACCTGAAATCGGAAACCGCGCGCGCCATGAACTGGGACCCGCTTGGTAGGAGTAAACCGCTCGGGACGGGTATCACGGTGGACCCGTTTAAGGTCCACGGCGCGCCGTCGCGAACAAGAGACGACAACGGCGAACTGGAGTGGGACGCCAAGCGGTTACTTGCGGGGGACTACTCCGTGGAGGACCAGGCGCCTGACCCCCAAATCGGGAAGAGCATGACACGCCAGGGGTACGCGTACGAACCTGCTTCTGTTTTGGGTACCGATGACGGACGGACCTTCGGGGTGCCGTCCACCAGAAGGGACTTGGCGCCGCCGAAAATGCGAAGGTACGGCTTTCCCAACCCAAATCCCGGACGACTGTGACTCTCTACTGCCCCTGGTCGAGTGCGCTGCACACGGCACAAGTGCCCTGTGGAGGCCCACACACGGGTGACTGTTTACTCATACACATGGCCTTACAAGACTGACACTTTGTTTTATTTATTTTCTCAGCGTGGCGGATGAAAAGGCGTACGGCGACGAAGCCTCCGCCTCTGGATTAATAAACCCGGGGTACGGCAGTGAACGGGGGGTCACCTCTGGGGACTTCTCGGAGGTGTATGACAAGGATTCGCTGCGTTCCTTCTACGAAGACGTGGGGGTGATGGGGCCGGATACCGGAAGCGAGGAGGATGTGTTTTTCTCCGACGTCTTCTTCGCCGCCGCGAGCGACGACTTCAACACGGGCAAGGTTGGCGTCGAGTACGTCACCACGCTCGGTACGTTTCAGAAAACGAGGGTGCGTGCGATGGCGCGTGCTATGCGGTTGTGATTTGATTTGTTTCTTTGTCACGTTTGTCACCATTTATCGTCCCGGTATTTCCCGCACCCGGCGCAAATCGCCGGGCGTTTCGGGTGGCGTTTCAAAACACAAACTTACGCAAAGCAGTCAGTCGGCGTCGGCGGAGTACCCATCCGGACCTCCCGTACCCCCCCCGTCGCCTTCCAAGTCCCGTAAGGGCGGATCTGGCGGCCACACGTGCGGCGGCGCGTGGTCCCCGCCCCCGCCCCCGCCCCCGCCCCTAAACTTGGCCGGCTTACCAGACACCGCGAGTCCCGCTGCCAAGCGCCGAACGCGCTCGACCCCGCCGACGTCTTCGTCCTCGTCGCTGCTGCTCTCCAAAACGCTCGCCAAAAGCGCTTCCCCCTCTCCGACTCCCAGCAATTTGCCAAGCACCCCCCCCCCGTCCCACCCTCTTGCGTCAATCAACACCCGCACCACCACCGCGGTTTCGTTCCGGTCTCGTCTTCTCCACTCCATCACCCCGGCGAGCAGTTTCGCGATCCCGCCCTCCGCCCAGTCCTGGTGGAAATAAAAGACAGTGTCAGTCTTGTATTGGCAAACAGTCGGAGGGATTTGGGAAAGGCCCAATACGTACTTGCAGTCCTTTTATCAAATCACCCGCGTCGTCCGCGCTCCACACCTGCAGGTGTTCCAAAACCCCCACCACCTCAAGTGGGGTCCAGCCGTGGTGCTCAACGAGGGCGTCGCACATCGGGGACACGAACCCGGAGATGTCGTACGCGCCGTCCCAACCCTCATCGCCGCCGTTTCCGGCGGCGACCATCGCGGTGACCAAAACGCTCGCGTTTTCCGCGTTCCAACCCACGTCCGGTAGTCGTATGGTCGCCGCCGCGCAGGCGACCGCGGCCGGCGACCTGCCTTCCCACCCAAGCGCATCCGCCGCGAGCCGGGCTGCGCTGTCAACGCACCAGCCGTACGCCCCATGCAGTGTCGCCGCGAGCCTCGCCACGGAGCGGGCGTCCCACCCGCCGTGCGCGTTGCGTTTCGTGGATTGCGGATCCGGACCTACGGACGGGACGGAAGCGTGTCGCGCCACCCCCCCGCCGCCAGCCCCTGCCACGCCGCGCCGGCTCAAATTGTTCACGTACCCGACGTGGTTGCTGTTGTTTGTGGCTCCTAGTAGCCGCTGACGTCGGCGTCTTGTTCTTCGAGTTTCACGACGTTTATAATTATTCTCGGCATCGTTGTGGTCGGCGTCGGAGGAGGACGAGGACGACGCCTGGTTTTGGGTGTCGCTTTTCCTTCGCGCTTCGTCGTCGCCGACGGTAGTCTCTTCCCTTTCCTCGTCAACCCCCCCCGCGGAATCCACGCTTGGTTCGTCCAGAATCTGGCGCAAACCGAAGGAGATGTCGCTCAACGACCACCCGCCCGCGTCGTGCTGGGGTGACGTTTTCGAAACCTGCGTGTCGTCGAAACGCGGGTACGGACGTTTCCCGCCGAACCCGAATGCTCGTCTGGTACGGTTTCCGTTGTCGCTCGCGAACGAATCAATCGAAACGTCGTCGTCGTCGCGACTCCCGAATCCGTCGCCCCCCAGGCCCAGAACGGTTCCCCTCGTGCCCCCCCCCGCCAGCGCCGCGGCTAACAAAGCGCACCCTTCCACCGCGCTTAGCCCGGAAACCCCGCCCCCGTCCCAGTCCGGCGCGGGTAACGCGCGCGGGAACAGCTGGCAAACGTCTTGCGATAAACAAAAGAAAGTGTCAGTCGGGACCGTGACTTGTGTGAGTAAACTGTCCGTAGCAGTTGCCAGTACTGGTAAGTGTTACGGAACGTAGTGTACACTACTACACGCATCACGAGTAGTGCGCTCAAAGAGGGGCGGTAAACAGTCGTCCGGGATTTGGGAAAGCCCCAACGCGTACCTCGCTTCGACCACCCGAACCCGCCGTGCACCAAGCTTTCGCGCCGCGACAAATCAATCGCCACGTCCGCCAGTTCCGTGACCCGGGCCATGGTCACGTTGTGCGTGTTGTTTTTAACCGTCGTGTCTACAGTTTGCGCGGTGTGAATGCACCACAGCAAATCGCCGACGTCGTGAATACTCCATTCGTGGTGCGTCACGAGCGCGTCCACTACGGTGGCCAAGTCGAATCCATCAAGCGACTGAAGCGCGCCATCCGCCCGGTGCGTCGCGCACAGCAACGTGGCTAACGACTCGGGGTCCCACCACGCCGCGTTTGTTGAATCGCGGTAATCAGCAACACCAACATCACCACCCGGACTCCACGCCGCGTGCGCGTTGCGTCCCGGTTGGGTCCCGCCATCCCCGTCCCCAACGTCCCCAACTTCCGTCCCGACAGAAGAAATCGCCGCCGACACCGCCGCCGCGCGAATCGCGTCCGCGAGATCCGCGAGCACTCGGGGGGTGTACTCGCCCCCTTTCGGGTTCGCCAACCCCGCGGCGGCGCCCACGTCTTCGGGAAGGACGCCCTCTGCGAGTAAACTCGCGGCCGCCGCGGCCTGGACGCGCAAAGGCGCCGCGCCAGGGGGGGAGGGCGCCATGCCGTGTGGGACGAATTCCATCTCGAGTGTCGTGAAACGAAAGCGTTCTCGGAATGTGCGAAACTGGATGAAAAAAACCTTCTATTCCGCCGTCCGTCCCTCTCCCGCCGCAAACGCCTCTTTCTCCTTCACAGCCCGCTCCAGTTTCCGCGAGCGGTACCGCACGTTTTTCCGACCGGAAAACGAGTTGATTTGCGCGTCAATCATGGCGTCAAAACAAGCCTCCACCGCCGCGGCGGCGAAACCACCGCGAACCGCGCCGGACGACGGCTTTTCGGTTTCGGTTTCGTCGTCGTCCCCAATTCTTTCGTCCCCAGTCTCATCATCCTCCCCGATCTCGTCATCCGGTTCCCCCTCCCTCAACGCCCCCGCGACGCACTCCGCGGTGCTCAGAAAACCAGGCTTGGGCTGTTTCCGAATGCGGTACCCGCTCGTAGTGCGCGCCGGGTTTGTTTCGTCACCGCTTTCGGTTGATTCACGAATCAATGAATCAATCGATTCATTCGGGCTGTCCCCACTTTTTTCGTCTCCGCGGGAAGTTTTTTTCTCAATCCCCAAAAGTCCATCCCCAATGGAAATCAGCATCGTACTGTCCCCCAGCACGTACGATGGAAGGTCTTTGATCCACGGAATCCGCTCGTACATCCTCCGAGCCCTGTGCCACGTCGTGTCGATGACAATCAAATGCGTGGGCTGAGGGTCTGTTACTGTTTTTTCGTGATTATTTTTTTCAGTTTTCTTTTCATTCGTTCGCCGCAACCGCCGCGCGTGTGGTCCCGGGAAAAGCACCCCCACGTTTTCAGTAGGCAAGTGTTTCGGCCGGGGGACGTTTTCCGGAACTTTCGTGTCGTACCACACGCTTGTGCAATTCTCAAGCGCGAGCTCACACACGATCGCCGACCCGAACGGACGCGAAAGGGCTTCGATGCGGTCTTGCAATACAGTGACGTGCATTTTCGTGAAAATTTTGTCATCACTCCCCACGATGTCCCGGACCAACCCGCACACGCACAAACGTTCCACGCGTCGGCACCGGTAGCACATCACCCGTCCATGTCCGTTGTTCGGTACGGGGTGTGTTTCCTTGGCTTTGGTGAGCTTTGACCGCACGACAGGCGAATTTCTGGTAGCTGTCGTGGCGGTCTCGTCACCGCCGCCCTTGGAATGCGAGACGAGTTTTTCACCAACGCGTGGTGCGCTGTTGCAGGGCACACGCCTGGACCGAAACCGGGTAGGGACGCGCGCGCGGTGCATGCCATCGCCGCTCGCGACACCAAGAGTTGCAAAGGCGGTCCACCCCGCGGTGGGGGGGCGAGCGCACGCCGCGCGCGACATGACCTGCGGGCACCGAAAAGCGCAATCCGATAAAAAGTGAAAACCGAAATCCAGAAAACCGAAACCTCGTCGACACGAAGAGAGGGTTTCGGCGGTCGCGTGTTGGTTGCTCCCAGACACAAGGCGGCGCACAAAGACGCAGGAGTGAGTCACTGGCCAGAGGAGCACACGAGGCACCCACACACCAGGACCAATACACGCGTTGCCTCCGACTTGCGATGTCGTCCACGCGCGCGAGGGAAGCGCGCGAGGTGTTTAGGGTTGCATCGTCATCGTCTGACGACGATCTCGCAGATTTATCCGACGAGGACCTGGATTTACTTCTCGCGGAGGAGGACGAGGATGAAGACGAGGACGAGAATGACGATGAGGATGACGAAGAGACGCCAGCCGTGGTTGTCCGGAAACAGCCCACACCGCAACGCACAACAGGAGTGTCCTCAAAAGCGACCACCAAACCAGTCAACGACCAACCCCCGAAAGGAACTTTCTTTCTGGCGTTGGGCATAACGTTGATTGCGACGCTCGTTGTTTTCGCGACGCGCGTCGCGCGGCGCAAGCGAGATCCGTCGTTACCGAAACGCGCGGACACCCCCATGCCATCGCTCGCGGTGGATGGAGGGACGGCGGCGAGTGGCAAGGCGGCGGTAAGTCAGGAAAAAACGTCCAACGGTAAATCACCGTTAGGTAAAGGCAAAGAAGCGCCGCCGAAGCGGTGCGCCAGCTGCGGCGCGACGTCGCCAAAGAAAAAAAACGCCGACGGTTCCGGGGCTTCGAAACTGTTACGGTGCGGCGGGTGTCGGTCCGTGTATTACTGCTCGAGCGAGTGTCAAAGGCAACACAGACCGGAACACCGGGAGATATGCGTAAAAGCAGCCAAGGAGGCGACTGCGCAGGTGAGCGCTCCCGCCGCTCAAGCCGCCGCTCCCGCCGCGCGAGCCACTTCTCATACGAACGCTCAGCGGGCTGTTTTGCCTGCACAGCAAGCCCCACTCGCTGCTCAAGAAGCCCCACTCGCGGACGAAGACCACATGCACACCGCTTCCGCGTCGGAAACGGACTCCAACGCGAAGCGCCACTTCAATAGTCTACGCGCCAGACTGGGCGCCGCCACCGCGCAGTTCTGGCGGGGCGGCACTGGGCCGGCGGTTTCTGACCTGCAGGACATCGCCATGGAGGCGAATGAGTTGCAGCTAAGGCACGGGTTGGGGCGGGATGTGGAGTGCGAAGCGTTGCGGATGGCGGGACATGGGATGATTCGTATGCGCGCGTTTGAACCGGCGGAGCGGTGCTTGAATATGTGTCTCGCGGTGGCAAACGAGGGCAAAAAAGACGCCAAACCGCTACCGCCCGGTGCTGAAATAGGCGCCTTTGTTGCGCTGGGCACGTTGGACTCGTCAAAAACCCCGCCCGATTTAGAACGAGCCAAGGAGTGGTACGCGCAAGCCATGGGCATCGCGCGCGAAGCCAAAGATTTAGCCGCGGAGGCGTCGGTTTGCCAGAACCTGGCGGGCGTGGCGCAGAAGATGGGCGACGGTTTCGGCGCCGCGGAGTTTGCGGAAGCGGCGCTGCAGCTGCGCCGAAGGCGCGTTGAGGAGGCTAAGGCGGATTTGGACTCGACGGAAATGGCGCTAAGCGCGTTCAACGGGGGGGAGGTGGCGTCTGAAGGACCACCAACCTCTCCCACTGGGATCCAACCCCCAGGCGCCGGAACTATCACCAGCGCGGAGCACGCCGACACGTTCGCGGCGCACCAAGGCTCTACACGCGCGTTTCTCGAGGCGAGACGAGGGGAAATCGCGGCGCTCGCGAACGTGGGGGCGGCGCTTTTGAAAGTCGAAGACAGCGACGAAATCGAGGGAAGCGACGCTACCGCAAACGCAATCGATGGCCCGAACATGGCCACGAGGGTCGCCGCTGGCGTGGCGCGGTACGAAGAGGCGCTTGTTTCGTTACGCCGAGGCGCGTCTGGGGCGCAGGACCTGGAGATGGAAATCGGTTTGCTGTTGGAGCTCGCGAACGCGCATGACAACCGGGTGGGGGGTGTGGACGGCGCGGACAGGGCGCGGGGGATGCGCGGGACTTTGAGGGACGCCGTTCGGGCGCTGACTGGAGGGCAGCGCGAGTTTCCCAACGAGTGCGCGTTGTGTTTGGAAACGATGGACTGTGAGTCAACGCCTCTTGAACAACACAAACCGGTGACCTGTTTGGAGTGCATGCACGGCTACCACACGGAATGCATTCACAATTGGCGGGATGGGGAGCTTTTCAAGATTGAGGGAATGACAGGTGACGAGAAGCAAAACGCGCTCCTCGCGCCGCCGCCACGGTGTCCTGACTGCGTCAAGGTACGCGCGGCTCGGGCGGCGGGGCAAACAGTGTGATGTGATGTTTTTGATGAATGGCGATGACAACAAAGACAACTTGACAAGCAAATAGTCACAACAGCACTACCACCACCTCTCTAAGCGTAAATCTTCTTTCGGTACCCCCAGAGTTAGCAGCGAGGTTTCCGTCGCGTCCGACAACGCGGGGGGTCCACAAAGAAACGCGATGGGTTGTTTCTTTCCGCCCGATGACCGCAGCGCAATCAACGCGTCGCGCAACGACTCACGCTCTATTCGTCCTTTTTTAACCGAAACGTTTTCGGTGGCGTCGCGTGTTTTGTTTTTGTTTTTGTTTTTGTTTTTGTCTTTGTTTTTGTGTTCATCACAAGAAGCGTATTCTTTGCCTTTAAATTTGTTTTCTTCACAAGCTTGATTGTCATGTTCCGTGTTTTTGTTTTCCTCAGAAGAAGCCCCCCCGTCTGTTCGGTGGAACACACACTTCACGGCGCCGTTCGCGTTACGCACCGCCGAAAGAATCTCCGGCAACATCGGCTGCGTTTGCGGGTTTTTCGTGGAGCACAGCAAAACGACTCGCACCTTTTGTTTTGTGGTGTCACCGGGATTCGAACCTAGCTGCTCTTCTAGAAAGGTTTGAAGCATACCCAAAATAGGGGCGATCCCGATACCGCCCGCCACGAGCACCAGCGGGTGTTCAAGGTCAAGCGCCGATGCGAAAAATTTACCACCGACTCGGACTTTCGCTTCGTCCCCTTTTTTGCATTTCTCGTGTACCCAGTGCGCGCAATGTGAGCTCCGTGACTCGCGAATCGCGAGCTGAAAAGTCGCATCCTTCACAAACCTTCCAGGCGACGACGCGATGGAATACCCGCCCGGCTTTAACACACCCGGGGCGTGGAAATCGACCCACTGGCCGGGACGGAACGCGAACTTCGATTTGTCATTTACCACAACAAGCGTTATCAGCTTTGTGTTCGGCGAATCATCTTCGATGGAAGTCACCGTCACCGCAAACAAAGAATCCTTAGGCTTCGCTGCCGCGTTGGACGTGACGTACGCCTCCGCCGTTTCGCTGTTCGGGTCGGGGAACACACCGACCGGTTTCCTCTCGAAACGCACCCCGCACAGCGTCGCGAGCCAGCGCATCTTGTTTTTGCCACAAAAGGCGAAAAGGGGAACGGGGGAGAAGAATTTTGGAAACGAGCTCGCTTCGGCTGGGCATCGATCGCCGTGGTGGTTGGTGTAGGTGGCAACGAACGGTGCGCGGGATGGTGCGGGATTGTCGGATATTATATTTTTTATTATACTTTTCTTTTGTCATAAGGTTTTGTATGTCAGTCAAGCGTTCGTGGTGTCTGGAATAAGCTCCATGTTGCGGCGTGCGCCCGCATTGTCGGGTACGTTAGATATGTGCGCGCTGGGCGGGCGTGCGGGGCGTACGGCGTACGGGTTACGGCGCGTTCGGCGGCTGTTGTGGGGCGTGCATGCTTTGGTGGTGCGGCTTCGCGTAAATCGTCGGCGCGCCACCGTACGGATCCGGCGCCGGCAGATGCGTCTTGACTTCGTAGTGTTCCTGCGCCGCCGCGCACGGGGTGCAGAAGCAGTGAGTGTAGAAGTCAGCACACGAATTCTCACCGATGATTCCGTGTCGGTTCCGTACGTTTGTACGCAAAGTCGAAGTGTACGAAGCCATGCTCGCGCCGCCGATCCAACCGAAAGAATCGGCAAGGACAATCGCGTTGAGCACGCCGCCCAAGATTTGCCCGCCAACGTACAAACCAGCCGAGATGGCACACTCCCTGGTGTCCCACCCGTTGCACGCGTCCGCCCTGTGCCCCGTACGTATCATCTTAGCGGTCGCGCCATGCAAGCTCCAGGGACAGAACGTGGCCACAGCGCACGTCGCGCCGTCGCACTTCCCAGGCAAACCGCAGTCAAACAACGCACTGGACCATTTTCCGGTGCCAACGAAACGGGGAACCGTTTCGCCAGGTCGCGCGCCGCCCAATGGCGGACCGCCGGCGTAACCATGGTCGGGCTAGCCTTGCACAGGCTGACCGTAAGACACAGGCTGCGGTTTTTGGGTTGCGGACATCGTGCGTGGTGGTGGTGGTGTGGTGGTGATCTGCAACGATTCGCGTTGGTGCGGGATTGTCGGATATTGTATTGGCAGTGTCGGATATTCGGTTGCAAATCAGCAAATCACGTGATTTGCGTATCTCCTTCGAGATCGGTGAAGGGGCGCAGCCCTGAGGGCTTCTTTTCTTTTGCCTGTCAAAAACATATTAATACTTGAAAGGGTTTGAGATGGACTACTACGATCAAGCCGTCAATTTACGTTTTCGTAGCCCGCGTTGATAGGTGAAAACGACCCAAGCGTCTCCCTGGCCCAGTTCCCTCGCGCGCGGCAGGGCGTATCCGGAAGCGGCTGCCATGGGAAAGAGCGACGGGTACGACAAGAACGCGCCGTGGTACGTGCGCCCTTTTTTCAATTTTCACGCTCCCCTAGCCCTGGAACCGCGAACGTTCGTTCGTGAATCGCGAATGCCAAGAAAAGCGCAACGGCTACGCCCGCCAAAATCGCCACCGTTTGCGCGGTTCGACTAACCCCCCCCCCCCCCCCCCCCCCCCCAAAAAAAACCCCCCCCGGCACGGGCACGCGCCTGGTACGCGTGAACGGCGACCTGGTGGCGGTGGCGCACACGATTACGCCGACCGGGTACAAAGCAAGTGGTTCGTTTGGCAACCGGACGAAGTTCGACGGGAGCACCACGAACGGTTTGGCGAACGCAAAAGTGCGAAAAGTCGGCGAGGACGTGGGCGGCAAGAAACTAACCCCGTACCACCCACTGGCGCCAAGGAACCGCCCCAAGGGCACGGTAGAGAACACCGTGGGAAGCCGGTTCGCGGTGCCGAAAGGCCAGGTGGAGAAGTACCGAAACGCGTCACAGGTTTCCTTCGGCGACGGGAGCGGTTCGCATTGGAAAACCACCAATCAAACGTACTCGCAGCCGGTCGGCGTGGCGAGACGGGACACCGGGATGGACAACGTCGGGATCTTCGCGGAACAGGCCGCGATGACGCACGCTAAGCAACGATTTTGAAGGGGTTAGGGAGGATGATTGATAAGATGAATGCGACTTGTAAATTTAAATAGATTTGAAAACAAGCCATCTACGGTACGAAGACATTACAACCCTACTCGTCTAGGCGTCCTTTTCTCGCCTCCGTCTCTACGCACCGAGTCGGGTCGTTTGAAACTGAACCTGGGGGCGTCACCCTCTGACTGTTTGCCAGTGTCATTTACACTCCCAGCACTCGCCGCTTCTATGCCCGACTCGCCAACCGGCGTCGCCGGCAATGGACGTCGCCCCGGCGTGACGATTTGCCCGCGTCGCCGCGCCGCCAAAGACGCTTCTTTGCGCCGCGCCGCGTCGGCGTCCTCCTTCTTTTTTGTCTCACTCGCCTCGAGCTCCAGGGCCATCAACTCCTTCTCTTCCTTCCGCCGGGCTTTCGCTTCCTTCAAACTGCTGTTCGTTTCCTTCACGGAAAAGAACATAGGGCCCGCGCTTGCCAGCCAATGCGGCTCCACCGCGCTGACGCACTGCATGTACTCTGGCACGATAAAACAGAAAGTGTCAGTCTCTCAGACCATGTGTCTGAGGGATTGGTATGAGTAAACAGTCACCCGTAATCGAGCCGAACAGTCAGAGTAAACAGCCAGAGGTATCAGTCCCTTCTGGTAAAAGTATGGGCAATCAGGCAGGCGGAATGCGGTAAATGGGAAATACGCACCTTTACTGGTCATGACGAGCTCGTGGTAAATCACGTAATCGGGGGTGTACCCGAGGCCGTATAAAGAGGAACTCGGATGCAGGTGGCACGGCATGCCGTTCCGGCAGTTGACGTACTCCCCGACGCCTTTCAGTTTCGCGGCTTGGTGGAAGTAAGACCCGCAAAGCGCGCGTCTGACTAAATCCCAGTCCCCGCCCGTTTCCGTGACGGCGACTTTCTGTTGTTTCATGATATCAAGTAACTGCGCCCGGACCTCGCGCGCTTTTTTCAAACCCTTCCCTTGAAGAAAGTGTTTGGAACACCAGTCCTGCGCGTATCCGTTGTTCTTCCACTGCTGGTACACGTTTAACAGGGTTAAGTGATCGCTTTCGGGTACGAAAAACTTCTCTCTCGCTGCGTCACTTTCTTCTTCCCGTGCTTTGGGGCGGAACCAAACCGGAGGGACGGACAGCATGGCGATTATTGTCAAAATCTCTCCGCTGCACCTTAGTTTTTCCGCCTTCAAAAGCATCTGCGCGAGCGGCGGGTCCACGGGGAACTCCACCATCTTCGCGCCTAAATCCGTCAGCTCTCCCGCGTTACCCAGTGCACCGAGCACCCAGAGCTGGTACATGGAGTTCAAAATATTAGCCTTCGGGGGGGGGTCCATGAAATCGAAATCCAGAAGGTTGTCCACGTTTAGGGATTTCAAAAGAAGCACCACGTTCCCGAGGTTGGTGCGTTGAATTTCAGGCACGGTCACGGCCAGCATCTCGTGCTTGAACGCCATCTCCGTGTACAAACGGTAGCACGTACCGGGGCCGGTACGGCCCGCCCTGCCGCTCCTCTGGTTAGCAGCTGCTCGTGACGTGGGAAAAACCGAAAGCGCGTTCATCCCGACCTTCGGGTTGTACACGGAGAGCTTGCAAAACCCGGTGTCCACGACGTACATCACGCCGTCCAAGGTTAGCGAGGTTTCCGCGATGTTCGTCGAGACGATACACTTCCTCACACCAAATTCCGCTTCCTGGAAGATCTTCGCTTGCAAGTCGCTCGGTAGTTGCGAGTAAATAGGCAACACGGAAAGGGGCGGCACGGATTGTTTCTTTGACGCGTCGGCGATGGTTTCGTTGTTGGTCTTGGCTTCTTGTTCCAGCTGTTCCAGGCGTTCGCGTAAGCAAAAAGCGACCGCCTCGATCTCCTCCTGGCCCGTCATGAACACCAAGATGTCCCCGGCGGGATAGCTCAGGTGGATCGCAAGCGCCTGGCGTACCGCACCTTCCACGTAATCCTCCACCGGGGTCTTGGCGTATAAAGTTTCCACCGGAAACGTGCGACCAGGGATGTTGAAAATCGGCACTGATCCGAAAAACTGCGAAAACCGATCGGCGTTTAGGGTGGCGCTCGTGACGATGAGCCGAAAATCCCTTCTCCGGCCGATTACTTTTTTAAGGATGCCAAACAACACGTCCGTGTGAAGGCTCCGCTCGTGCGCTTCGTCCATTATTATGCACGAATACGAATCCAGGTCGGGTTCTCGTAAGGTTTCGCGTAACAAAACGCCGTCCGTCATGTACTTGATGATCGTGTCGCTGGACGTGCAGTCCTCGAACCGAATCGCGTACCCCACGTCTTTTCCAAGCTCGACGTTCATTTCTTCGGAAACGCGCTTCGCGACGGACATAGCGGCTACCCGTCTAGGCTGCGTACAGCCGATCATACCGAAGGTGCTATAGCCTTCCTCGTGCATGTACTGGGTCATCTGCGTGGTTTTCCCCGATCCCGTTTCGCCAACCACTACCACGATTTGGTTCTCCCGGATCACGTGCATCAAGTCTTGCTTGCTTCCGTACACGGGCAGGAACTCGCGTTGCTGTGATTGTTACACGAAAAGGGTCAATCTTGAGTATGGGTGTACTGTATGGGCAAACAGTCTACTCGTGATGTATGTAGTTGTAACAGTTGTTACTAGTAGTGCACTCAAACAGTCAAAGAGTGGCATCAAATAGTGTGCCTGGATTTGGGAAAGTCCCAAGGCCGTACCTGTTTCATGGTTTTGGTTTTGGAAAACTCGGACCGTTTCTCCGTGGGCGCGGACATGTGGTCGGAAAACTTGGCGCCTTGTTTGAAGTTGGCGACTTCCATTTCGTCCGCGGTGAGTTTTTTCGCGTCCGGATCGTGGTTTGGGTTTGCGGTGTTTTTCAAACCGTTTGCACCAGCCCCCGCGACGTCATCCTTTTCATCCCCCGCTTGTTTCCGCTGTTTCTCCGCGTTTTCCATCGCCTGGTTGTTCTCCGCCCGCGTCGTACCGGTAACGTTGCCCATCGCGGTACCTTTCATTTCCCAGAACCGGTCCCGCGATTTGTTCTCGTCGCGTTTCGTGCGCACCTCGGTTAGCAACGCGCTTCCTTTCCGCGCGATCATGGCCATGTCGCTTGTCGGGTCCTTCACCGGTAACACGCTGTCTTGCTTTTTTCCCCCGAGTCCAACCTCGTTTTCCAAAAACGGAGGCCGCGTGTCGTGTACCAACAAAATAACCTTGCTCTCCTCTTCGGTTTCGAAATCCAGATCCACCTCGCGGACTCGCACTACCCCCGAATTCACCATCCGCGTTTCTTCCCACTGGTCGTGGTCGGCGTGGATGGTGGTCATTTTCTTACTCTGCGCCAGGGTCATCGGCCGGCCGTCGCGCCTGGTTACAAAAGAATAAAAGTGTCAGTCTTTTTGTGGGCAAACAGTGTGTCCCCGGATTTGGGAAACGCGCGAGGCCGTACCTGGTCAGCCGTTTCTGGTACGCCTTCTCTTTCGTCTCGGCTTTCCCGGAATCGTAGTCACCGAACACGTCGTGGTGCTCGCCGTGCCCCATCCCCTCGTCGTCGTCGTACCACGCGCGGTCCAAGTCTTTGTCCAACTCGGCGTCGCCTGCTTTTTCGTCCCCTTTTTCGTCCATTCGATTCGTCTCGCCGTCGATAGCCGTATCGCCTCCATCGTTCATCCACGCGTTCTGCCGCCACGAAGGCGTGCCAGCCGGCGTCGCGTTGTATCCAGTACCTTGCGGTCGGTGCGAGCCATGGGACCCGGTGGGACGATTCGAGTCCCGGTGGTTTGAATCGCGCGACCGATCCGTCCACGGCGACGACCCGGGCGTTTGTCGGCCGGGGGTTTCCTCCCACTCGTCGCGTTGGGACGACGCGGATCTTGTTGGAGTAGGTCCTGAGTCGTTGCCCCTCCGATCGTGGAACCCTCCACCAGCACCGCCACCGCCCAACCGGCTTCGCGCCAGAATAGCTTCCATGCCTCGCGTGTCCCGTACCGACGGCGAAGGGCGGTCTCTCTCGTGAAGGGGGTGACGGCTCCCATCTCGCGCCGCGTGAGATCCTCCATCTCTCGATCTCTCATGAGATCCTCCTCCGCCTGCAGACCCGCCGCCCCATGGACCGCGGTACGCATCACTCCTTGACGCGATGCCCCGATCCCCCCTGTCACCGCGGTCGCGTCGCCGGTCGTCGATATCCCTACGCACGTCTTCGTTCACACCACCCGGGTGCGACGGGGTTTCCACCATTTGGCCTCTGAACTGTTTCGGTCGTTTCGCGAATCCGTCGTGCAGGTCGTGCCGGTCGTGACCCGGTCGGTCTGCTCGGTCTTCTCGACCGCCGGTGGAACCCCTCCCGGGTCCTGCTTCCAGCTCATCGTCACCGACCATCGAGGTTACCGGCCGTGGCCGTTTTGTGGAACCTGCGGTCGTGTCACCCGCCGCCGCAACCGAAGCGCGCTCCCTCTCCTCCCGCTTCTCCCGCGCAAGCCGGTCCAGCCCGAGAAGCGAGGCCCGAGGTTTGGGGGCTTCGAACACGTGCGGCACCGCGCGGTCGGTGTGGGCCTCGCCGGCACCCGGCACAGGCGGCTCGCCGGACATCGCGGAGTTGGAAGCCAGAAGCGCAGCCCGCGCGCGGGGGGGTGGGACCGCGAGGGGCGCCAACGCTCGACGAGGCGGAATGTTTCGCCCATCGATCGAGGCGCGAGTCGGCGTCACCGCGATCGATTCTTTTCGTCAGTCTCAGTCGGTCGCGTTTCGGTTGCTTTCCCAGTTCGGTCATGAAAACGCACCGCGAAATCGCAACAACGGCACGGAAACGCCGAGGAAATTTCCCGAAACAGACGGACGCGTTCATCCCGTCGCGGACACACTCACGCGCGCGTCGGTCTTGTCCCACGCACGTCGTCGTACCAACGCGTCGTCTTCGTCGCCGCGCGATTGTTTTGGAACACCTTTGAAGCGCACACGCGTCCGCACGTCGCGCCGCACGCAGTGTCCCGACGCCGGTCTTCCGTGAAACGGCGCAGAGACGGCCCCGGGATTTCGCCGACGGTCCACGCGACATCTCGCGAGTTGACGTCCCGAGGTTAGGTCCTCGTACTCCTAAGATGGCCACAACCGCCCCCGAGCGCGAGCTCCTGAAGAGGTTCGAGGTGCAAAAGTTCCTGGGGAAAGGGAGCTACGGGTCTGTGTACGTCGCCCGAGCCCGCGTAGTCGTTCCCGCGGGCAGTCGCGTCCGGGATGTCGGTATTTTCGGGACGGCCCGTGAAGTTTTTTCCCGATGCGTCGTCGTCCGTGACGACTAACTGCCCATACGCGACTGCCATCTCGCGACTAAAGTTTCGCCGCGAATTCGACACCGGCACGTTGTGTGATATGACAGGACCAGTCCGTGTGGTGGCAAGATTCCAACGCCACCGCACCGTACGCGGGTCGCCACACTCCGGCGCGGTTTCCGGGAAAGTCGGGGGAAAGAAGGGAGCGTTTTTTCTTTGTGTGTGTTTTTGCGAAACAGTTAATCGCGTTTTTCAAAAACGCCGATGATGAACGCGCCGATGATGAACGCGCCGGAAGGACGTCATCCTCCAATGATCTTCCGGAGGCGTCCTCTTCGGTACCGGTTCGATGCTCATCGACCGGATTGAAACAACGACCATCAAACACACCGACTGACCTTTTCTTCACACTCCCACGTCCTTTCACCACTGACTAACTACCCACACAAAAAACAACAGCTACCGCGTCCGCCGGCTTTCCGACGACAAAGTCTACGCCCTGAAGGAAACCAACGTGCGCAATTTATCCCAAACCGAGCGGCAAGAAGCGGTGAACGAAATCCGGCTGCTCGCGTCCGTCCAGCAAAACGCCGCCATCTCCGGGTTCCACGAAGCCTTCATCGACGGCAACCGGCTGTGCATCGTGATGGAATACGCGCCGTTTGGCGATCTGTCGAGAGCGCTGCGGAAGCGACAGGCGCAGAAGAAGTTATTGCCGGAAGACTTAATTTGGTCATACTTCATTCAAATCACCCGGGGTTTGCAAGCCCTGCACGCGCAGAAGATCCTCCACCGTGACGTGAAGACCGCGAACGTGTTGCGTATGAGCGGTGAGATTGTGAAACTCGGGGATTTAGGCATCGCGAAGCTGATGAAGGGCGCCATGACGCACACGCAAATCGGTACGTATTTCCCAATCACCACATTCCGCCTCCCTGATTGCCCATACTCGTACCAGAAGGGACTATTACCTCTGAGTGTTTGTCCATACATCACGATATACAAGACTGACATATTTTATCACAATCAGGAACGCCGCACTACATGCCCCCCGAGGTGTGGCGCAACCGGCCGTACACGTTCAACAGCGATGTGTGGGCGCTAGGGTGTGTGTTGTTCGAGATGTGTACGTTCGTGGTGCCTTTCGAGGCGCGGAGCATGGAGGAACTAAGGTTCAAAGTCATGAAAGGGAAGTTTCCCGCGCTACCCGCGGTGTATTCGCAAGATATGCAGAAGATGGTGCGGTGGCTCATGATCGCCGAGCCGAGCCAGCGGCCGGATATCAACCAAGTGTTGGACCACCCTTCCGTGCGCCGAAGGGCGCACCTGGCACCCGAACCAGAGCCTTTGCGGGGACCCGATTCGAGTGTGGATTTGTGTTTGGACGCAAAAGGACAACAAGGCGAACACGACTCTGGAACGGCGGTCACCCTGGGCACGATCAAAGTCCCGAAGAATTTGAAAATGCTGAAACAGCGGTTGCCCGCGCCGTCGTACCCTAGCGATCACGAAAAGCTTTTGAAGGAGAATTCGGAACGCGCGGAACGGGAAAAGAAGCGAGCGCAGAGCGGCTTACCTTCGGTTGCAGGTACGGAAACCGAAAACGGTTCGGAGAGCAAAGCATCAGAGAGCAAAGCGGCGGACGTCGTAAAGAGTGGCGGTGTCGCCGCGGCGCGCGCGGCGGTTGCGGCGCCTTCCGCGCGCGACCCGGTGGCGCGCGCGCACAACGCACCTTTCGCGGGAGGAAGCAACGCCGTGAACGCGCGCGCGGTTGGGGTGGCACACGCCGCTAAAGGAGTTTTGGACAGAGCCAAGAGCAACCCGTCGGTGAACTCGGCGGACGCGGACTGGGAGGTCCCGCCCCTGCACAAGCCGGGGGCCAAGTCAGAGAACAACCTGGGGAACGGGTACGGCGCGAGGTTGGTGCAGGCGGGGCCTTCGGGTGCAGTGGCGGCGTCTTCCGCTCGAGACCGAGCGTACGCTGCGTCAGAACGTCTGCGTCTTGACCGGGAAAGGGCGAGCGAGATCCGGGCGGAGGCGCACCGAGAGCGGAGCGCGGAGGATTGTAAAAAACCAGCCGCGGAACCGTCAACCAAATCAGACTACGCCGCGGCGCCGTCGCGGGTGAAGCTCCCGTTGATTTCGGGAAACGGCGCGGTGGAGTGCCGGGTGAACCGAAACGCTAACGCGGGAGGGGCGGCGTACGCACCAGCCGCGCCTTTGCCGTTGAACAGAAACGGTTTCGGTAACGGGCAACGGCCTTTGCCTGTTTTCGGGAAGGGCGAGTCTAAAAAGGAAAACGAGGAAAACGGCGTCGACGGCGTGGTCGGGAAAAACGCGGTTGGTTTGCAAAACGTCGACAAACGCCGCGTCGGGTTGACTAACCTTTCCAACCTGGACAACAGGCCGGCGGCGCGTGGCGTTGGCGTGCCGGTAAGGCAAGCGCCGCGGCGGCCGGCACCCATGGCGAGGAACTTTTACTTCTAAACGGTTGGGAATGACGGGGGATATATAAAGCGGGGACCGCGGGAGTTGAAGAACGACTGTCAGGGGATCAGGAGATAGCAAGAGTTGAAAAAGAAGAATACTTTCATTGAAGGAAAGGTTTCTCGCGAGCTTTTATCCGTAATCCTCAATTCATCTCCGACGCGCATCGACCGCACTCAACTCGCCACCGCCAGCCGTTTCAGGTGTTCCATGAACACCTGAAGACTCACGTCATCGGTAAATATGATATCGCTCCCCGCGCCTCCCATGGCTCCTGAATTGTACGTCGAACTGGGGTTCAGCTTGGCTAACAAAAACCGCGCTTGCGAGCCGTGCTGGTCGCAATCCACCAGCCGCGGGACGGGGAACCGCTTATCTAAAATCTCCCGGGCGTCCGCTTTCGGCGCCTCTAGTAGTTGCTTAAAAGCTTCGTGCTCGGGCTGGTCCTGGTAATTCAGCTTCCTCCACTGGCCTATTGTTTGCCCGTGGAAAACCACCACTGAGAAGTACGCATCAAGAACAAGGATTCGATCCGGCGCGATGGAACACACGTCAAGCAACACCGGCTCCGGTGGGCCGTTGAATGAGTACGCCTGAGAGATAAAAAAAGAAAGTGTCAGTCTCGTATGGGCAATCAGTCGGCGGAATGTGGTAAATGGGAAATACTTACCATTAAAGTCGGTTGGATCATCACCAGCGAATTCAACACGCACTCGCGCCAAAGAATCATCCTGTAGTACGCGGTTTCGTCGGGCGAGTTGTTGAACACCTGCACGAACTGGCTTCGTCTCAAGTTGAACATGAACTGCGGGTATATGGAAAACTGCGGCATGAGCTGGAATGAGTTCGCGTCGTCTTTGCGGTAATCCCCGAACCTCTGGCACAGGCGGATCAAACTTGCGACGGGGAAAACAAAGCGTCAGTCGCGAGTCGGCGAGTGTGGGTGTACTTTGTGACGTGTATACGCAAACAGTCGGAGTAATCGGGCCTCCACAGTGCGTTTGTGATGTATGTAGTGCACAGTGAGTAGTCACGCAGGGGCGGTAAACGTTGTGGCAGGATTTGGGAAAGCCCCAACACGTACCTTCGGTCCAGCCACCGCGTCGCGGCGGGGCAGTCGAACTCCTCTTCGGTTTCCATTTTCCAGGTGAGCTGCCTGGCGACCAACGTGGCGCCGGCTTCCTGGTCGAAACCGGCGGCGACGTCGTTTACGTTTCCCCCGTCCGTCCACCTTCGGGTGGTGGTAGTGACTCGCAGTTTTGTCTCACCGCTGTGCGTGGTGGCCATCGTGACAAACTGCAGGAAAAACTGCTGCTGCTGCTGCGCAGGCGGCACGGTCCCGGCGCTTCCCTCCTTGCCCCCAGAGTTGGCAACTTCGAAGTACACCGCCAGGGAGGTGTCGTTGGTTAAGCTACAAAGCTTCCACGCGGTGGTGCCTCCAGAGCCTGATACGATAAAAAAAAAAGTGTCAGTCTCGTATGGGCATTCAGGGAGGCGGAACGTGGTTATTGGGAAATACTCACCGATTGACGTCTCCGCCACGGCACCCGGTAGGGTTTTCTTATCAAGCGCGGCGCAGGGTCCGACGCACCCGGCGACGCGCACGTCCCGGCTCGTGATGACCTCGAACACCCCCCCCGAGGAAACCCCCAGGGCGTCCTCGCCTTCGTAGCTGAACATCCTGGTGAAGGACGTTTTGAAAACCGTGTTCGCGAAGGACTCCGCTAACACCACCATCCCGCCCGTTTTCTCCGCGCACACCTTCATCTCGGCAAGACCGACCTGGTCCAGGGAACACGCGAACACGTCCAGGGCGTGGCCGTTCGTGCAAAGCTAGATAAATAAAAGAAAGTGTCAGTCTTGTATGGGCAAACAGTGTGTCAGGATTTGGGAAATACAATACGTACCTGCGTACACACGCCTTCGTAAAACTTCACCGCTTTGCGCATGAAAGGCGCCGCGTCCTGGCACGATAAAAAAGAAAGTGTCAGTCTCGTATAAGCAAGCAGTCGGCGGGATTTGGTGAAAGGCCCAATACGTACCTTCACGATATCTTTATGCGACCTCATGGCTTGTTCCAAGTCCTTACCAACTACAGCCCCTCCGCCGTCGGTGGCGGGCCCGCCGACGAACAAAAGCGCGCGCGCCGGCGCCGACGGACACGTCGCGGCGAGAAGCGTCGCAGCGCACGCGATGGCGGTGCCGGTGCACCGCGCCGGTCTGCACTCGGGCAGCGCGGGGAAGGAGTCCCGTTGTAACCCCTCTAGAATCGCGGATAGCGTGAACTCGCACTCGGACAAAGGCGCTAAAAACTTCTGCGAAGGCTGGTTCGGCTGGCCGTTCGATCCGGGGTGTTGGCCATTCATCTCTCCCCGCGTTCCCGGTCCGCCACCCTGGAACCCGGAAGAGCGCCCGCCGAACAGCTGCGAGTTGATTTGCGCGGTGCTGAACTCCTTGCTTCCTCGGAACACGTACGTCTTTTGGCACTCCGCAAACCCTAATTCGTGCACGTGCGCGTGCGTGCCGAAGGTTATTAAACCCACTAGGGCGTTTTCGGGAAGCAGCGACAGGGCTTGCGCCACGGATTGCCGCAGCGCCGCGAGCTCGTCTTCCACCAGACACGTGTCGATCACGAAAACGTAAGCGGGGGGGGGCGCGTTCGGTCGTTGCAGGGTGTACTCGATAGTGGTGTACGTGGGGAACAGCTCCGCGGGTAAGTTGGTTTCGCTTATTTGCGCGTAGTGCGCGGGGAAGTGGTTCCGCGTGTAGCAAAACGGGCAGATCCACAACTTGCCGTTGAAATCAACACGCGCGTACGGATTGAGGCACGCGGCGCACCCCTTGCACCGCACCGGGTCGTACGGCACGGAGGGCATGTCTGGCAGGTGCTTCCGCGGCGTGACAAGCGCGCCGAAAGGCACCACGCACTTCGCCGCCTCGATCTTGCTGTTGGGCCAGACGTTCCTGGGAGGAGGGAAAGGGAGAGGGATGCGACGCGCGAGATTTGTCAGACCGCGCCAATCGACGTTTGGGGACTCGAGGCGCTTCGCGACCGGTGTGCGGTGGAGACGATCGCTGGGTTCAGGGTTTTGTCAACCAGGTTTGCACCGAGTGATTTGTATCATGACTTACCATGACAGCCGCACGCCGTCCACGGCCTCCAGGGCACCCCAGTCCGGGGTCTGCATCGTACGCCGCGCCGCGTGCTTCACCAGAGGCAAGCAAACGTCAGGCCGCGGCTTTGTTGGTGCTGTTTTCGCCCCCAGACGCGGTACCTACTGTGACGACCCCGTGGTCACACCGACACCGCGGTAAATCTCTACCTGCGATCGCGTGTCACGCCGAGATCAAACACCTCCCGCCAGGCGTGTGCGTGACGGACGCGCGCTGTGGGTCTGCTTCGTGGTACACACGAACAGCGAACAGAGTGCTGTGATAAATTTGAGAGCAGCGGAGGCGACAATAAAAAAGTCACAACGATCCCCACTTCGAAATCCTGCTTTCCTCGGGCATTCATCAGTCTAAGCCAGTCTTAGCCGCTCTTATCCTCGCTGCCTCCCAACTTGCCACGTGCACAACAGTTTGCGCACCCACGATGGTCGCCGTTCTCGTCACCCCCGTCTCCCTGATTTCCGCCCCCCGCGCGGCGACGCGCTCGCTGCGGTCTGGCGCGGCCCCAGGGCGCGTCGCACGCTCGGCGGTCGCGGTCCGCGCGGTCGCGGAGGAACGCCAGGTGGGTGAATGTCAACGATTGATCGTCCGCCGTCCCTGCCGGATTCTGCGCCCATCATTGGAACATCTCTGACCGTCGTCTCTCTCCCACCCACCAGGTCCAAGCCACCACGTCCCGCCGCTCCGTCGCGTTCAAGGCTGTTTTCGCGCTTTCATCTGCGACGGCCCTGTTTCCCGCCCCCGCGCACGCGCTGTTCGGCTTGGGCGGCGATCCGATCGTCAAGTACACGGAACAAACCACCGCGGTGATCGAACAAGTGAAGTTTACCCTGGACCTCGCCGGGGATTCTCCGGACAAAGCGGGCGCGATTGAAAAGACCCGAACGCTGACCAACGCCTGGGTGGCGAAGTACAGGAGGGACAAAGCAATCACCGGTCGCCCCTCATACGGAAACGTCTACTCCGCCCTCAACGCGGTGTCGGGGCACTACAACAACTTTGGCACCAAGTACCCGCTTCCCCAGAAAAGGAAAGACCGCGTGCTTGACGAATTCCGAACTGCGGAAATTGCGCTTTCCCGGGGACGCTAAGCGGTGACATATTGGGGCTGCGCTGGCAGTGGTGCCCAGTGCAATGGGTACTTATACGTCCGTAAGGTTACGGTAAGTATTGAGTATCTCACGGGGAACATATCACACAATAATTGGACACGAAGAAGGTCGCGTCCGCGAACAAAGCGGAGGTCGTGTTTGAATAAAAATAATACCTCTTCGCTCACAATCAAATCAATCTCACGTCTTGGCTCTTTTTTTAAGCTCCACATCAATGGTCGAGAACGTTTCGTGAAGAAACTTCCGTAAGCCACTTCTCAGACTTTGGAACACCAGGTCCTCCTGCGCTCGCCGGTCGGCTTTCCGGTCCTCAACCGTTACCGCGTACTCAACCTCGTCGTCCGCCACGGTGTCGCCGCTGGCTTCGGGAACGTGAAGCGTGCCTTTGACGGTTACTGTTTTTGGAAAAGAAAAGTGTCAGTGTTGTAAACCCTAAACCGCAAAACCCTACACTAAACCCTGAACCTATGGGCAAATAGTGTGCCTGGATTGGGAAATACGGCACGTACCTTTTTCGCCGTCGCCGGTGAGCCCGTCGACGTCGCCGGTCAAAAAAACCGCTTCCCACGCGATCGTGACGTCGAAGTCAAACCCCGAACGCGGTTTCCCCCTCACCATCACCACCGTGGCGTCGCCTTTGAAGCTTTTTATTGATACTAACTTTGCGGTGAATTTATCGGAAGTAGTCGGTGGACAAACGAACCCGACGACCATCTCCGTGACGCGCGACTCCGCCCACGCCGTGTGGTTTCGCTCCTCCCACGTCCCCGCGGTGTTCCAGCTCGACAAACCGCTCCCGCCGCTTCCCGCGAGTTGATTGGTCAACGCCTCCGCCTCCGCCGCGGTGATCTTCTTGGGCTGCGCCCTAGGCGCGGTGCCTTTGTTCGCCATCTCGTGGAAGTAGTGGTACCCGCCGGCGCCCGAGGATGTTTTTTCGGGGGTGCCATCGGAAGCGGGTTTCTCGGGTTTCGTGGGTTTCGTTTCCACCGATGCAGATGAAGAGGACATCGCGGCGCCTGTGTTTGTTTCACTCACACTCGTGTTGGTCTCGATTCCGCTATCCCCGGTCCCTAAGGTTGTTCCGCCTAGCCCGATCGGGTTAAGTTTCGTTGCCAGGGTCGTCACCTGCTTCGCCGTCTTTTTCCGTGGCTTGACAAACGATTGAATGTGTCCAGTTGGCTTCACCGAAAGATCTGAAGAGGCGGCGGGTACCAGGGCCGGCGCCGATGCCGGGGCCGGGCGAACGAACAGCGACTTAACACCTCCGCCCGCCTTGCGAAGTGCACTCAGGACGGGGCCTATTTTTGAACTGAATCGCCAACGCAGGCGCCGTCCAGGCGCGCGCGTGCGAGTGATCAGGGTACACAATTCGTTCGTTTGCGTTTGCGTTTGCACGAGGCGCTCGTCTGGAAAAGGAAAACGAAACAGGACGTCATTTTTTCCACCGGGGCGGTTTCCCTTCACACATCGCATCGCAGCCGCGCGGGAAACGACGCGGGTGCCACGATGAACTGGCAACAGGAGCTTTTGGAGCAGAGCACTGGGCCAACCGCGGCGAAACCCAAACCGGGTGGGAAGGTACGAGGGGTGATTGTTTTGGTAAAAGCACGGGACGCGTCAGATGTGGTCCCCGACGTCCTCAACGATCTCGCGCCCTTTTCTTTCGCCGCACGATTTGATTGCGACGTATCCCGTATCCCTGTCCACCCTACAAACGCGTCCACGCGATCCACGACGAGCCCTGACCCAACCCTAACCCTAAACCCCAATCCTAAACCCACCTACCCCTATTACCCCAGCCGCCGCCCAGCACGAAGCAGAAGAAAGTCGGTGCCGTGGGTGTCCCGGTGCCTGTGCCTGATAAAAAAGACGGCAATGTCGGCAAGAAAGCGCCGCCCTTCGCGGGCAAACGCGGCGACCCGCCCGGTCCGTTAATGGAGGAGCTCGCCACGCGGTTCGTGCTGAACTGCCCTGAAGAGGAGCTGAATTCGTTCGAGCGAATTCTGTTCCTGGTGGAACAGGCGCACTGGTACTACGAGGATTTCGTGCGCGAGGAGGTTGGAAACGCATCAGTGATGCGCACGATGAAGCTGAGGGAGTTCGCCGAGCTGATGTTTCACAAGTGCGCGTCGCTTTCGAAGTACCGGGGGAAGGTGGATGGGATTTATAAAAATTTCCTGATGTACAAGCTCTCCATCCCAACCGGGGGCTTGATTGTTTTGAACCCGCAGATGGACAAGGTGTTACTCGTGAAAGGGTGGAACAGCGGCGCGAGCTGGGGGTTTCCGAAGGGGAAGATCAACAAAAACGAGGCAAGTATTTCCCATTTACCTCATTCCGCCGACTGATTGCCCATACAAGACTGACATTTTCTTTTTTTACAATCAGGACGAGGCGATTTGCGCGGCGCGGGAAGTCGCCGAGGAAGTGGGGGTGGATTTTTCGGCGCACACCAACGAGGACGATTCGATAATCGTCAACCGGGCCGTGGATAAGCACGGCGCGCCAGGACTGAAGCAACGCTCGCGGCTGTTCATCGTCCCGAACATCTCGGAACAAACAATCTTCGTCACGCAGACGCGCAAAGAAATCGGGAGCATCGCGTGGCACTCCGTTAAAGATTTGGTGAAAAACGGGGGCGGTAAGAAGTTTTTCATGGTCGGCCCGTTCCTGCAGCCGCTTTTGCAGTGGATTCAGGCCAAGAAAAAGGATTTGGGAGGCGCGCATTTGTTTCAGTTCGAGGGGGGGGGGCTGAACCTGGGGCCGCTAGCTGGTGCCATTAGCGTTTCCTCGCTTCCAGGGGAAGAACAACCAACCACCAAACTTACAGTGGCGCCGGTTTACCTGAGCGACTTGGAAGCCGCCGCGACGAATCGGTTTCCGTCGTTCAGCGGGTTTCGCTTCGACGCGAAGAAAATCAATGCCGCGATGGCGACGGCGTGACCGCGACGCGCGTGAGTTTATATTTTGTAATACTATTCCGAAATACTATCCGTACTTGTACTATTTTTGACGACGTACGTACCGAACACAAATAGGATTTCACATAAAAAATAACGATTCGAAAATACATCATCTCGCACCAACGTGTCTCATCAGTACGCGTCGCGCCGGTGCGGTGACCCGGTCTCGGTCCACCGCACCGCGACTGCGAGCCACTCACCGTGACTCGGTTTGGCAGCCCGTAATAAGCAACCCGGGACACACCAGGGGTGGTATGCCTACCCCCCGAAGCCGGCGACGAAACCCAGAGGAGTTTGGGTCTTCCAATCTCACTTCGCGTGGTATGGGGGGTACGCACCGCAGTGGGTGTTTCCTGGATCTGGGCACGTACGACACAGCGAGGCTCGCAGATGGGTTGACTGGCACCACCGGTGATTCATGCGGTGCCACTCCCGCAAACTACACCCAGGCCGCACACGAACTCGCGTTGCTGATGGATACGTGTTTCCAAAGCTCCCCGAAAGATTGCGCAAACGCGATGGCGCGGGACGCCGCGACGGCGGTTTCGCAAATCAAACGATTGATAAATTCCGAACATCTCATCGCGGCTGAGGCGGTGTTTGCGGCCGCGAAACGGGTGCTTCCCGGTGCGAAAAAAAAAGAACTAGAGGGGGAGTATAAACGTGCGGTGGTGATACAAAAACGGCGAGAGAAACATTTTTGCAAAAGTTTTCCCGGCGACGACTGGGACAACAATAACGGTACCGTCTCGGACCGCGACTCCGACTCCGACGTCGATCACGCCTCGCACCGACCCATTCGTTTTGACGATTTACCAGGTGACGTGCTGGGATTGGTGCTTCATAAGCTGGACCCGCACACGCTGGGTCGCGTGGCGTGCGTTTCCAGGGAATGGCGCGAACGCGTTTCGAGTTCGGAGGACGTTTGGCGAACGTTCACAATCGCGAGTTTTGGCGACGTGACGTCGCGGTACAAAAGTTCCAACAAAAGTTTGTGGTACCAATTGTACGCTTCTTTACATGCGCGATTGCGGAAACACGCTTTTCCACCGGTAACGGGAAGAGCTTGGTGTGGTAAGTGTCGGGCGTTGCGGTGGCACGCGCCGCCGGACGACGCGCTCGGGCCGACGCGGTTGCGGTGCGGTTGCGTCGCGGATTCTTTGTTGCGTCGCGATGACAACACCGAGAGCCGTTTTTCCGTAGAGTACAACGAAGCGGTTGCGCGCACCGCGTCGTTTCGCATCGCGAGTCTGACGCCTGCACAGGCGGTGCGATACTTGATACGAAACTCACGAAGACGCGTGAATCGACAGAAACACACACGAAGCGGGTCGTCCGCGAAGAGTTCCAGTGGAAGCGACGACGATACTTCAAGCGCGTCGTCGTCGTCGTCGGAGGAGGAGGAGGAGTCGTCGGATGAAATCGGCGGACAAGCAAGGCTGTGGCAATTCTCGCAGATGTAAGACCTTGGTACTACAATAGTAGTGTGAGGGTATGTAACTGGACCTGTATTTTACCTACCCTAATAGTAGGGCTCGTGAGAGTAGTAGGGTCGTAAGAGTAGTAGGGTCGTAAGAGTAGTAGGGCGAGAGTTATTAAAAACATACAATAGCTTATTACCTTCGAGACTAGCTAGACCCGGGTTATTGAACGCGTCCAACCGCTTATTAAAACCCGGCTATCACCCCCCCCGCGTTGAGTAACACGAGGGTTAGGAACACGGCGTACAAACCCACCATCGCGGCACCCAGGGTTTTGGTCATCATCCAGCCTTGCTGGGCGATGATGGACACGACGGCGACGAGCATTATTATCAGCAAGGTCAGGGAGAACCCCAGGGAATCGGAATTCACGGGGAACACCTCGAAGTTGTTGGAAAGGCTCCAGATGATCCACGGGAAGGGTAACCCGAAGGTTATGTCGAAGATGTTCGAGCCGATGCTGCTTGAGACGGCCATGTCCCCCAAGCCCTGTCGCGCCACGATCACGCTGGAATGAACGAAAGAAAGTGTCAGTCGGCCGTATGGGCAAACAGTCGGAGGGATTTGGGAAAGCCTTACACGCGTACCTGGACATCAAATCCGGAACCGAGGTCCCGGCGGCGAGGAACGTGTACCCCATCACGACGTCGCTGATTCCAGCCACCGCGCCCACGGAAGTGGCCCACCACACCATGAAGTAGGAAAAGAAACCGATGTACAAAATGGACTCACTGAACACCAGCGGCCACAGGTATTTTTTTTTCTTCACGTTCGGAATCGTAAACGCCAGCAGGAACATCAGCGGCGCGGCGATTACAAAGTACGCCCGGCCGTACTTGTCATCGGGCCAAGAGAGATCGATGCCTTCGTCATCCGCCTCCTCCGCGTTCGCCACCGCGACTAGAGTTCTCTGCGCGCGCTCCACCGCGGCTTTCCTTAACGCCGTGGAGTCGCTCTTTCCGATGGAAAACAGTTCCGCGTGCACCTTGTTCAACCCCCCCGGCTTGAACCCGCTGCCGTGCACAGACACCCCGCCAGGCGACGCGACAACATGAGGCGGCTCCACCGCGAGCGTTCCGGGACTCGACGGCCGGCTGTCCATGGCGTCCAAAACCGCCAAACTGTTTTTAACGCTTTCCTGCCGGAGTTTCTTGGACAGGTTGCGCACCGACTGCGACGTACTCGCGACGGACCCGTCGTCGCTGTGCGCGCCGCTGTTTATTCGTCGCAAAGCCCGGACACCGCCGGCACCGGCGGATCCGGTATCCGCCTTCTCCGCCTTCTCAGCCGCCATACTCGCGGCTCGGTCCATTTCTTTTCGTAGCGTATCTTCGTTTTTCAACCGCTCAAAGTCGCTCTCTTTGACCCCCAAAATTGAAATCTTGACCCACCGCTCCACGCGGTTGTTGTAGCTCATAAACGCGACGTACACGAAGTAAAGCCCCATCAGGACCAGGCTTTCGTACAGTTCGATTTTCTGGTCCCGGAAAAAGATGTACAGCACGATTAAATCCACGACGTAGAACAAGCAATCCCGTGCGAGGGGCCACCACGTTAACGTCAACACTTGCGATGGGTAAAACAAAGTGTCAGTCGCGAGTCGGCGAGTGTGGGTGTACTGTATGGGCAAACAGTGCGCTTGTGATATATTTGTAAGAGCCGCGAGTACTGGTAAGAGTTACCAGTAGTATACTTCCTTTTAATGACGGCCGTGGACGTCAAAGAGGGTCCGTAAACGGTTGGGGATTTGGCAAGACAACGCGTACCTTCCCTGGAAAAAAAAGCACACGCGCCGATGACAAACAAAACGTTGAACACCGCGCTTCCTATGATCGTGCCGAACCCGACGTTGCTTTTCGCGATGAACACCCCAATAAGCGCGGTGAACAGCTCTGGAGCACTGCCTCCTGCTGCCATAAACGTCGCCCCCGCGACGTCGTCGTCGATTTGGAACCGCTCCACCAACACTTCAAGCGCCGGCACGAAAAAGTCGTCGCACACAATCGCGATCGCGACGAACGTGTACAGCACCCCGAACGCGTGCAGGAAAATCGCCCCGCGTTTCAGTTGCGTGTCGCTGAAGGTTTCGGTTGGGTACAGGGAGGTTTCCTCCAGAAGATGACGACCACCTGCTGTGTCTTGCGTCTGAGTGCTTTGTGTGGATTCGGACGAAACACGACCGCCGTGCTCATCCCCGCCGCCCGCAAACGCACCGCCAACGATCGTGTACGCCAACGCCACACCCACCGCAGATGCGAACACGGCCAATCGCACCGCGCTTCGTTGCCTGCGCGCGGCCGGGCTACGCCTCGCGCGCCTCCGAGCAACACTCGCAATGTCCATCCCGCGCGAAACTACCCACGCACGCACCACACTAGCGACGAGCGCTGGACGGGCGGCGGCTCGCGCGGAAGTGCAGGGAACGGGACGAACGAGCGTGGTTCCCGAAGCGGTGTCGGGGTGCCGTCCACAAAACAAAAAAGAGTTACCCACGTTTTGTCATCGAAGTATTGCAGAAAAGTGGCAGTCCTTGTATGGGCAAACAGTGTTGGGATTTGGGAAATAAAATACGTACTTGATGAGCAAAAACCGCGCAAAGTTCGTCTTGTCCGCGAGAGGAGAAAAAAGCACGTGTCATCATTTCTCGTCGCACCCACACCCACCACCTCCACTTCACTCCATGTGGGACTTACGGTCCGACACGGTGACCAAACCCACGCGCGCGATGCGCGACGCGATGGCCGCCGCGGAGGTTGGCGATGACGTGTTCGGGGATGACGTGACGGTTACGAAGCTTGAGCTGCTGATGGCGACCGTGTTTGGCAAGCACGCCGCGGTGTTCGTGCCGAGCGGCACGATGGGAAACCTGGTGGCGGTTGGCGTGCACTGCGAATTACGGGGCAGCGAGTACGTATGCGGCGATTTGAGCCACATCGTGCAGTACGAACAAGGCGGCTTGGCGACGTTGATGGGGGCGCACTCGCGGCAGCTCACGACGAATGCGGATGGGACCATTGACGTTGACAAAATAGAAGCCGCCATCCGGGCGGATGACCAGCACTTCCCCGCCACGAAGGTGGTGTGCCTTGAGAACACGCACAACAAAAAAGGAGGCAAGGTGTTGCCGATTGCGTACGTCGACGAAGTCGGGGCTTTGTGCAAGAAACACAACCTGCAACTGCACGTCGACGGCGCGCGCATCTGGAACGCCGCCGCTAAATTAAACGAAACGCCGGCGCGGCTGGTGCGGGCGGCGGATAGCGTCTCGGTGTGTCTTTCCAAAGGCCTCGGTGCCCCGGTGGGGAGCGTGATTGTGGGAAGTCACGAGTTCATCCGAAAGTGCAGGCGGTTACGGAAAGCGTGCGGGGGAGGCATGCGACAAGCCGGGACGCTCGCCGCCGCCGCGCTTACGGCGTACGAAGAAATTTGGGGAAACGGGGAAATTGATGCAGATCACGTTCGCGCGCTGCGGCTCGCAAACGCGCTAGACGCCTTGCCCGGGCTCTCAGTGCAGTTCCCACCGGTGACCAACATATTCTTTCTAAACATAAACACCGAGGCGCACCCGTATTTCACGGTACCGGTGGTGTGCGAGTTGCTCAAGGAAAACAACGTGCTCACCATTCCGTGGGTCGGCAACTCGCTGCGGTTGGTCACGCACCACGACATCACGGATCAAGCCGTGAGCGAAATAATAGAAGCGTTTCGAACCATACCGTGGTACGAGTGATAGGTAGGGTTACGAGAGTGGTAGGTGGAGTTACGAGAGTAATAGGTAGGGTTACCCGCTGGAGTAATAAGTAGGGTTACGAGGGTAATAAGGAAGGGCACGAGACTTTTCAAAATCAGTGTTTCTTCCCCGGCGTCCATTCGCACGCCGAGCCGCTCTCCACCGCCGCGGCCGCTTTCTTCCGCCCCGGCACGTACTCGCACGCGCTTCCCTCGGCGACCGCGCCGTGCGATTGTTTCGAGTGCGCCTGCGCGTGCTTCGCCTGCGTTTCCAGGGTGTTCCTCATGCCGTACTGCAGCGCGTGCTTCGCGGCTGCTGATTTCAAAAAAACACCCGGGTCCACCTCCACCGGCCGGTCCCGGTCCGCCGCGACGACGCACACAAACCCAAACGGCTCGGTCACGGAAGTGTTCCTCAGCTGGTGCGTATCCCCGGGCGCGGTGTACCCCACGTCCCCAACTCCGATGGGGTACACGTGGTACCCCAGTTGGATTTCCCCGACCCCCCGTAAGCCGATCACCGCGTGTTCATGCCTGTGGTGCTCAAGCGTGGTCCACCCCCCGGGCTCGCACTCGAAGTACCGCACCTGGAAAACCGTGCTGCGATTGTGAGAACGAAAAGTATCAGTGCTGTATGGGTAGTACGGGCAAACAGGGAGGCGGGATTAGGAAAAGGCAAAATAAAATACGTACCTCTCCCCGCGCTTCCCGAGAAGCTCGTACCGGGAACATCCCTTGAACGACCCGCCGTCCTGTTTGTACATCTCAAGTGGAATCCGGTCCCAGGTCCAGTCGTCCGGTGACGGGCGGTTGAAGACTTTACTGTAGTTCCCGTCCACGGGCGTGGGGGGGGCGGCGACGCCTTTCGCGAGCGTGTCGCCCGGTCCCGGGCGGTGGGGTTCGTGGTGGTCGGGTTTGTGGTGGCCGCCTTCTTTGTCTTTGTTCAAAAGACTCGATTCGTAAACCGCCTTGGCGTGTTTCTTTTCCTCGACCCGCGACTTTTCAGACGCGAGGTACATATCCGTGACCTGAGTTAAGTTAGCCTCCATCGTGACCATCTGCTGTTTCAACTTGGCGAGCTCGGACGGGTCGGCGTGAGGGACGTGCGCGGACGGGTAACTCCGGTACCCGCCGTGACCGCTCTCGAGCGGCCCGTACAAATCCTCCCGTCCCGCGATTTTCATAAAGTGCTTTGCGTTGTTGACCAAGTCAGGGGAGTGTCCTATTAACGACCCGCCGATTAAAAAGCAAACGTCCTCGCCGTACGCCACGGACATGGTTTTTATTTTCTCCATGGTCATGCCTCCCCCGGGGCACGGCAAAATTGGCGGCATGCTGCCCATCGGCCGCCGCGCGCCGTCCAGGATATCGGCGCACTCTTTCTCCGAAAACCCGAACCTCCCTCCGAACGACGGGAAGATCGTCGCGTCGCACCCAGAGAGCCGAGGCAGCACGCCGAGTAGCACTTTGTGCGAAAACCCGCGGCAGGTTTCTGAGACAAATGAAAGAAAGTGTCAGTCTTGTTGGGCAAACAGTGTGTCTGGATTTGAGAAGTAAATACGTACCTTCACTGCCACCGCCCAGCATGGCGCCGAGAATGGCAGGGTGGCAGATGATGGGCAGGCCAAAGGTTGGGTCCTCCGCCAGCAGCCTGGTGCTGTCCAGCCCGGTGATTCCGGGAATCATCAGAACCGCCCCGGCGCCGCACGCTTTCGCGAACCGAGCGCGTGACACGACTAAGTGCGCGGGGGCGTTTAGACACGGCGCGTAGACGCAGTTCCGCCCGGTCTCGAGGTTGGCTTTTTTAACAGCGGCGCAGCACGCCCGGACTCTGTCCTCGAACGGGGCGTACTTCTGGTTCGCGAGGCCGTGGTCGTCTTTGATGACGTCGATGCCGCCTTTGGCGAAGTGGTACGCCATCTCCGCCAGTTTCGCCACGCACGTGCCCATCGGCTTCAGCGCCGTCATCAGGAGCGGGCCTTTCATGACACCCAAAACTTCTCTCAAACCCGCCGTGCCGAACCGCGGCCCCAGAAACTTACCAAGCAACGCACTGGACAAAACCAAATCGTCCACCATCACGTTCTCCTTGATCGAGGTGTTGCCGAAAATCACGTTCAGGAGCTGCGGGAGCTCGTTGCCGGAAGTGTCGTCGTTGTACCGAACAACCGCGTCCCATCGCGTATCACCGGGTTCGGAAGGTTTTACAGGCTGGTGTAACCTGCGTCGCAAGCTCTCGCACTTCGCCACGACGTGTTCGTTGATCCAGGTTCCGGGAGGAACCAGGGCCAAGGGGAGCTCCACGGTCTGCTCCAAGCAAAGAGCATCTACGATTTCCCTCGCGCCCGCTTCATCAGGAGCGGAGACGACGTACGTCACTCGGAAGTGAGGCATTGTGAAGTCGCGACGGCTCGAGCTGAATGACGAAGCGGTCGAAATGCGAGCGAGACGCTGACCACCGCGCGGTCGCGAATCACGGGGCACGGCCGCGGCGCGTTGTGACACGAAGCGCGTCGCCCTCTTGGAGGGGGAGATCGCGATCAGAGTTTTTGTGGTCTGCAATCAATTTTGGAGGCTGTTTGCGTGGAATCAGTACCCACTTGACCCACTCTTCGTGCACGAACGCGCGCGTGTCGTGCTCCGACGGACGATTCCAGGCTAATGATACCGCCGCGGTGATTGGTTGCGACGATGCGATAGACGCACGCAGCCGGACTTGGAATCTCCGCGATACCGTGGGACACGAGACGCGATGGGAGGGAAACGGTGCTCACATGGGAAGCTGAAAAGCAACTGCGCGGTGTGCAACCCTTGCCCCCATGGGAAGCTGAAATACAACTGCGCGGAGTGCAACCCCTGACCCCACGGCAAGCTGAAACACGGCTGCGTGGCGTGCAACGCCTGCCCCCACGACAAGCAAACACAGCTGCGCGGTGTGCAACCCCTGCACCCACGGGAAGCTGAAATACAACTGCGCGGAGTGCACCCCCTGCCCTCACGGCAAGGTGAAAAATAACTGCGCGGAGTGCAAGTCCTGCTCCCATGGCAAGCTGAAACACGGCTGCGCGGAGTGCAACCCCTGCCCACACGGCACGCGGAAAAGCGACTGCGCGGAGTGCAGCCCCTGCCCTCACGGCAAGATGAAAAGCAGCTGCGCGGAGTGCAGCCCCTGCCCTCACGGCAAGGTGAAAGGCAGCTGCGTGGAGTGCAAGGGCTGCCCTCAAGGCAAGCTGAAAAGAAACTGCGCGGAGTGCAAGAGAGACTCTTCTAAGAGATATGACTGTGAATCATATCACAGATAGGTATAGCGACTGAAAAGAGACGTGTGTTTGTGTCACAAAAAATACGCGCTACCGTCCCATATTCTCAACGTTCAACATCGACACCAGTCTGGAGGGCAAATCGTCTTCCTCCTCCGCGTCATCAGTAGCGTCGCTTCCGCTCTGTTCTTCAGTCTCCTCGTCCACGCTCGATTCGTCGCTTCCAGATTCGGATTCGCTTTCGCTTTCGTCGTCACTCCCGCCGTTGATTCGTTCGCGCCGCGGTTTTCCGGACACCGCGTCGTCTGCTTCCCTCTGCCACCTATCCGTCGTTGCTCGGGCAGTGCGTTCCTCCAGAATCTCCATTTCCAGTCGAAGCGCCTCGCGCGCGTCGCGCGCGTCTCTCAAAACACTCGCCCGGCTAAACTCAGCGAGCCGAGCGCGGTCCTCTGCCTGCGCCAGGGCTTCGCGTCCCGCCGCGGCTTTCGCGGAGGCAAGGCGCAGCTCCTCCACCGCTTCATGGCGCGCGCTTTCCGCGCGCTCGTAGTGCGCTTTCACACGCTCAAGCTCAGCAACGAGCTTCACGATTTCGTGATTCGTGGCCACCGCGTCTTGCGCGTCTTTGGTTTCCAAAATAGCAAGCGTTTCTTGTTCTCGCCGGCGCGCTTTGATTGTGAAAAAAAAATGTCAGTCTTGTATAAGCAAACAGTCGGCGGGATTTGGTGAAAGGCCCAATACGTACCTTCGTTCAGGGCGTCAATCGCTTTCGTCTCCGCGACTGAAGCTCTTCCCTCCGCCTCGGCGATTTCCAGCTGCGCCTCCGTGGCTTCGCGTCGCGCCTTTTTCTCCTTCGCGAACGCGACGTCAACCCGGTTGCGAAAAATGGACGTTTCCTCCCTCGCCGCAGTTACCAAATCCCTCGCGCCCGAAATTTTATCCCGCGAATCCTTGAGCTTTTTCAAAAGCAAACGCTGCGCTTCCCGGCCTTGTTTTTCCGCCACCGCCATGACGTCCGCATCAGCCTTTACCTTCTGCGCGATGGCTTGTACGCGTTCGAGCTCGGCTTTTGTGTCACGAACTTCTTTCGTGACCTTTCGATGAGCATCACTCGTGACCAAAAGTTTCAACTCATCACGCACCGCGTCGGCTTGAATCTTTCGCCCGGCTGTTACGATAAAAGCCGAAAGTGTCAGTCTCGTATGGGCAATCGCAGAGGCGGAACGTGGTGATAGGGAAATACTTACCTCTTTGCGCGGAGAGCTCCAGGAGGAAAACGGGCGGCGGCGTGGCGAGCGCGCCGCCGCCGACGAAAACAACGCCTGCTATGTGCGGGAACAACCCGTGCCCCACGCTCCGGTTGGTGGGCGGCGACGGGAACTGCTTGGTTGAAATGACCCGGGGCGCGCGCCAGGACATGGTTTCCAAGCACAACACGTAAACGTGTTGGTCGTTTGCGTACTTTGAAAATTGCGAAGCGTCGCCGATGGCGGGCGCCCGCCCGCCGTGCACGACCAACGAGCTCCCGATCACGGTCGCGGCGTGTCGGGAGCGCGCGCTTGGGTAGGAGGTCATTGGCCTTGCCACTGTGCCGTCTTCCTGGTCAGCCTTCTGCGCGAGCACCGCGGCGATTTCCGCCGCTACGCCGAACTCGGGCTCGATTGGCAAGTCGCGCCGCATCGACTCAAACGGGTCGCTCGCCAGGATATCGTCACCGGGAGGCAAACGCGTCCACATAAGCGTGCCGAGGTCCAGGGAAAACAAACACGCGAGAGGCTCGCCATCCCCAGCGCACCCGCCGTGAACAAACACCCGGCCGCTGCCTGATCTAGACATGGACGTCACCGCCACCGCGGCGTCTCTTCGCGGCGACGGGACGTCGCCGAAGTGCGTGGGCGACGACCAGGTAAGCGTGGACGTGTCTAACCGCCATAAATCGTTTCTTAAACCGCCACTCGAGGCGTTTTGTTGGTACCCGCCCAGGAGCCAGATATCGGTACTGAAACCCTCGCCTGTTGCGTACGTATCACGGGCGGCTTGCGAGCCGGAAAACGGAGCCGGCGTGGCGAACACGCACGCGTGCGACCGCGCGGGTGGCTTACGATAAATGAAAGAAAGTGTCAGCCTTTTGTAATGTGTTCGAGTAATTACTCTGGACAATCGGCAAACAGTGTCCTGGATTAGGGAAACGCCCAAGGCCGTACCTTCACGGAACTTTCATCGGGTTTCAACTCGATCCACTCCCAGACCGCGCGATCGGAAGGCCCTGAATCATCGGGATCTGACACTCGGTGAAGCAGTAAATACGCATCGTTCACCTCGACGTTTGCGCACGCGTCGAAGCCGCCGTACAAAAACACGCCGCCCACCACGCCGGCGGGATCGGTGCCCGCCGCGGCCGCCGCGACGGCTGCGATTATGGGAACGAAAAGTGTCAGTCTTGAGTGTACAAGTAGAATGTACGGGCAAACAGTCTAATTGTGATGTATGTAGTAAACATTAGATACGGGCGGACAACCGGCGAACGGCCGGTGCCCTGATTTGGGAAAGCCCCAACACGTACCCGCGGTCGCCGCCGGCACGAAACACGTCGCCGGGTTTTCCCGGCCAACGGGAGGCGTCCCTTTCACGGCTTTAACGGTACCAGCCGTGCACCAAGCCATACACGGATCGATGTTCCACGGGGGTATTGCGTTTTCTTTTTCACCCAACCCGTCCAAACCGTTTTTGAGGTTTACTAACTCAAGCGCCGGCGTCGACACCGAAAGCGCGGCGAAGGACACGACGTCGCCGCCCGGCAGGAGCGTGACCGAAACCCCCGACGACGCGGGCGACCCGTCCTCCGTGGAGTCCAGGGCGTACGGGTCTTTGTCCGGAATGAACACGGGAGGGCACGGGTCCATCAGGGCATGGATGTTGGATGCCACTGCACGTGCGGCAGAGTTCTTTTCGGATTTCTTTCCGACGTCCTTCCCAGACTCCTTACCCGTAGGCGACGCGACAAGCTCGGCGACTTCGCGCGCCGCGTTCGCCGGGTCAAGCAAACGCCACCCGAGTGGGGTTTCCAACACGCCACCCCCGGATGGCGCGAGGGCACTCGATCGTCGTTCCGCGTGTGCCAACGCGCTTGTCGTTTCCTGATTGCGAGTTAACGCTTCTGCAAGCGCGTCGCGGTCACTTTTCGCTTCGCGCTGACACTTCTCCAAACAATCAAGCGCCGCCGTCGCGGCGGCCTCGGCGGCGGCGACCCTTTTCTCGGCGGCGGCGACCCTTGACGGCGCCACGGCGCGCGCCCACGCCACGAAGGTATTGGCAACACCCCGTTGCGCTCGTCGCCGTGTGCCACGCGCCACAATCGCGTTCGCGAATTGCGTGCCACGCGCGGAGGCGTACCACGCGCGAAACGCGCGTCTCGTGACGCAGGAAATACCCAGCCTCGTCGCTCGTTTCGCGATTCGCCACGCGCGTAACAACTCCACCCCCCGCGCGCGTCGCCACCGGTTCCGCGCTCTCGCAATACCAACACGCAACTGCAATCGTTCTGTTGCCACGAGTTGCCACTGTCGCAACAAAACACACTGCTTGCGGAACACCCGTCGCCCGGTGAACCGGTACACGCGGACGCTCGTGGCGGTCGCGTTGAGCTCGGCGGCGTGCGTTTCCGTTTCCGATTCGCGGCGCGTCTGTGATTGTGAACGAAAAGTGTCAGTTCTGTGTGGGCAAACAGTGTGCCTGGATTTGGGAAACGCGCGATACGCACCTCGTGGCGCCACGCGAAGAACGGTACGTTTACGTGTCTCCTTTTTTTGTTGCGCGTGTACAGCTGCAAAACCTTGCGCTTGATGACACTCCGGGAGTGTGACAACTGACGCCAAGCCGTAAACACACGGTTACTCAACCTTTTCGAACCTCTGAGAAAAAGCGCGGCTCGACACCGAGCGGCTTTTCGTCGCAGCGCGCCCTGTTTTTTCGTCACCCCAAACCACGCCAACGTAACCCGCCTCGCGTGCCCCAACACAACCTTCAAGGATGTCCTCTCGCCCGCGATGCGCGTGGCGCGTTCTTTTGCCACCGCGGACCGGAACCAAGCAAACGCCAATCGAGGGACGATTCTTTTGTTCCACTTCGGCACCAGCTCCCGCTCCACCCGCCGTTGTTGGCTCGCGTCTCGGACGCACCTGCGGAACGCCGAGAACGCCAGCCGCGCTTTCCGCTCCAGTAGCTTCGTCGTGCCCCTGGCTAGGGCCCTGTATTTCAGCACCTCCAACTGCCGCGTGTCAATCGCGCACTCCGCCAACACCGAGAGCCTCGTCTTTTCAACCAAAACTTTGGTTTCCGCCAGGGCTTCTTTCTCCCTGCGCTCGGCGGATTCAAGCCTCGCGCGCCACTCCCTGGCTTCCGTTTCCAACCGTAACAACGCAACAGCGTGTGCGCGGTCCTGCCAGGACGCGCCGCTAGAGTTTGGGGTCGTGTTCGTGTCAGAAACTTGTCCGGAAACCCCCGCGCGCGGCGCGGGCGCGTCGGAGATTCCATTTCCATTTCGTCCGGGTCCAGAAAGTCTTCGCGCTGCGCTGGATGATGGGTTTCGGGGTGGGGTCGCAGGGCGGGCACCCGCCCTTGGCGGTGACGCGGGCGGCGTCCGTGCGTTCGTTGTGTCGTCAACAACAGCACGGCCCTCGAGCACGGTCCCTGAAACCGGCGAGCCCTGGGAGCCCGCCGCGGACTCGGCGGCCCGTAGTCTCGCCCGCATCAAATCCAGTTGCGCGGACAACGCCACGATGGCGGTGTCCTTGGCTCGGCTCGGTGTCTGTGACGCGAGCTTTCTCAAGTCGAACGCCAGCGGGGCGAGAGGCGAGCTACCGACGAGGTCAGCTACGGGGGTTGACAGGAGCGTTGCGCGTGTCGCGGGGGAGACCGTGTCCACTACTCGGGGTCGTGAAGATGAGGCGTTCGTCGGGCCTTCCGATGATATGTGCACATCTCTCGGGGTCGCGCCGCGTCCCCTCGCTGGGCTCCTAGGCGGCGTCCCGGACGCCGAGGGGGGGCGCCCGCGCCGGGGAGACCCTTGGGGAGACGGCATCGCGTCTGCGCCGAGTCGCGTGAGTGGCGACTCTGCCAGTCGGCGGTCTGCAACCGTCGGCAGGTCCCAGACGCAGCTGCTTCAAAAAGAACGGTCACTTGGCGCGGGCGCGAGCGTGGGTTTTCTCTTCGCCCCTGATGAGACTGACGATAATTCATTCCTCCACGACGCGTCGCACGACTGACCGCCGTTTACGCCACGATGAGCGGTAAGAAGGAAACGGTGCTTGACCTTGGTAAGTTCATCGACAAAGGCGTGCGGGTGAAGCTTTCGGGTGGCCGGGAAGTAACGGGGACGTTGAAGGGGTTCGACCAGCTCCTGAACCTGGTCCTCGATGAGTGCGTGGAGTTTCTTCGCGACCTGGACGATCCGCTTAAGATCACGGATCAAACCAGGAGTTTGGGGCTTATCGTGTGCCGAGGCACGTCCGTGATGGTCGTGTCCGGGCTCGACGGGATGGAAGAGATCGCGAACCCGTTCCTTCCCCCGGACGAGGGGGGGGCCGTGATGGCGGGCGAGTAGGCGACGCGATTCTTGGTCGGGCGGTTGTGTGGCTGTAATGACTCACCATTAATTTCAGATACCAATTCGGGCGTCTGGTACTTACAAAGACAAATGCTGCATCCGGACCAATACGGCATCCCTGAGAATCTGAAGAATCGCCGTGTGGCCAGCGGCTATGGACAGCGGCGTCCATCCGTCATCCGTCGCCTTGTTGACGTCCGCGCCCGCCTCGATCAGCGTCCGCACCACCGCCTCGTGACCGTTTTGAGCGCCGACGTACAGCGGCGTCACGCCGTTATCCGTCGCCTGGTTGACGTCCGCACCCAACTCCATCAGCACCCGCACTATCGCCTCGTTGCCCTGATAAGCGGCCATGGACAGCGGCGTTCATCCGCCATCCGCTGCCATGTTGACGTCCGCGCCCAACTCGATCAGCGCCCGCACTACCGCCTCGTGGCCGTTTTGAGCGGCGATAAACAGCGGTGTCACGCCGTCATCCGTCGCCTTGTTGACGTGCGCACCCACCTCGATCAGCGCCCGAACCACCGCCTCGTAGCCCTGTTGAGCGCCGATGAGCAGCGGCATCACGCCGTCATCCGTCGCCTTGTTGACGTCCGCGCCCAACTCCATCAGCGCCCGCACCACCGCCTCGTGACCGACTTCAGCGGCGATAAACAGCGGCGTCACGCCGTCATCCGTCGCCTTGTTGACGTGCGCACCCAACTCTATCAGCGCCCACACTATCGCCTCGTAGCCCTGTTGAGCGGCGATGAGCAGCGGCATCACGCCGTCATCCCTTGCCTTGCCTTGTTGATGTCTGCGCCCGCTTCGATTAGCGCCCACACGACCGCCTCGTATCCCATTTGAGCTGCGAAGAACAGCGGCGTCATGCCTTCATCATCCGCCTTGTTGACGTCTGCGCTCGACTCAAGCAGCGCCCGCACCACCGCCTCGTGGCCGGTTTGAGCGGCGATGATCAGCGACGTCGTGCCATCATTCATTGCCTTGTTGACGTCCGCGACCGACTCGATCAGCGCCCACACCATCGCCACTTGGCCATTTTGAGCGGCGATATGCAGCTCGTTCTCGTCACATGGGCAACCGTTCTTGCGCGCCCACAGTAGCACCTTCAGATGCCCGCCCTCCGCAGCTGCATGGCACGTGCGTATGTCCCACGGGCAGCCTTTCGCGCGTGCCCACTGCAGCACCTCGAGGTGCCCGCCCAAAGCCGCCGCCGAGCACGTGTCCTGGTCCCACGGCCAGCCGTCCGCGCGCAACACCTGCAACTCTGCGAGCTGTCCGCTCCTCGCCGCTGCCATACAAAGGAGTTCTTGACGCGACAGGCGACCTTGCCGTTGCATGCGCCGCACCGCGCTTAAACATCCGAGCTCTATGGCATACTTTTCATCAAGCTCCTTAAGCCGAAGCCCCGTTTCTGCCACCTAGTCGCGCATCGCGCGGCTCACCGCTGGGAGCCGTGCGAGATCTGCGTCGTCGTCGAAATGCTCAGATCTGAGAATGTGAGTGACGACCAGGTGGTTGGGGAGGCGGGGGAAGGCTTCGCCCGCGATAGCCGTGTTGGCCGCGTTAGCATCGCGGCGCTCGCTCTTTTTCTCACGCGCGCGAGCTTTCTCACCGCCCATCGCGCTGGAAGAGTGGATGGTTTTGTGATATCACACGCCGCTGTCGTTTTTCTTTTACCTAATTCGTTTCTGCAGATTCTCGAGTTCTCGTTCTCAGTCGTTGCTTTTTTCTCGCTCCACACGTTTGAATCTCGCGCTATAGCGTCTCGCGCGGCGACGTATCGCGGCATCCGCGAGTGCGGAGTCCACCTCGCCGTGCTGTCGGTGGGATGCCGCCTCCCCTGGAACAGCCCCGCGCGGGTGGTGGCGTTGTACACGGTCGAGACGTCGAGAACACCGGGGGTGACCTGCGTCGAAAACGCGCCAGGATTTCCGAGGATGACGAAAAACACACCTTCGCGCGGTCCGCATCGCTTCGCGCCACGGATTACGACGCGTGGCTCACGGAAAGCAAAGCGGGGTGGCGTTTCGTTCGTAAGAAACTTTTGTTGGTCCGGAACTTCTGCAAGCTGGAGGGTGACGGGCACGACGTGGATATCGATTTGCTCGGGCCTTCCAACGAATTGTTTTCGCAGAAAAAAGGTCGGAAAAAAGGACAAAGCGCGACGCGGTGGACCGCGGTCAAGGCGGAGGATGTTAAGCTAATGGACGTTCCATCGCTTCAATGGAGCTTCAAAAAGCTCCTCGCGATGGCGATGACGAAGGAAAAGAAAAAAGCGAAAGCGAGTACGGGCGGTGTGGACTATTCAGGGGAAAGGTTCCCGGAGCGCGAAAACCTGGAGGATTCCGAGGTCGACTCGTCCGAATACGATTCTGATTTCGACTCGTCCACGGACGGCGAGGCGGGCCTTGGTTCCAGCAGCGATGATGATGAGATTGGCGAGGTACGCCGCAATGGCAAAACTGACGATACAACTGTGCGGACTGAAACAACACAACACACGGAGCCCGCCGCGCCCCCGCCGACGCGCGCGCCGCCGACTCCTTCCGACCTCGTCGAACCAGGCTCCGCCGCCCACGCGCTTTCCGCGTACGGAGACGCGCCGTTACCGTCACCCATGTCCCAGTCGCTTCCACAGAGCGCAAGCACATACACACCGCCTCTTGGTGGTGCATCGCTCGGTTCCAACACAAGAAACGCACAAGCCCTCGCGACCGCGGCGATGCCTCCGCCTCCCTCGCAGGTTCCGCAACGCGACCCCACGCGCGGCGCGCTTTCGGCGCTCGCGGCGTACGGCTTCGAGGTCACTCCGATGAGTGCTGTGGTGCCCGCTCCCGAAGGAAACCCGGGCCCTGACCCAGGAAACCCAGTTCCTAGCCTTGGAAACCCTAATCAAAACAACCCAAACCCGGGTGTTCCCCTGAATCTGTTTGAAAACCCCTGGAGCGCCGCGCAACATCCGCACTACGTCGATTTGAACGTCGGGTCAAACAAGACGAAGGTTCGGAAACCGTTCGTGATGGACGAGCAGTTGCGCGTGGCGAGGGCGTTGAGTTTGAAGAAATGGAGCGATTTGAGCTTACAGGACGTGACTGTTTTGCTGAAGCAGGTCAAGTACCTGATCTCGCGGCGACGAAAGGCGCACCTTGGGGGACGGGAAGAGGGAACGGCGCTGGAGAATCGCCGGCAAAGGGAGGAGGATGGCTTTCTGGGAAGCGGCGCCGGCGACGCAATCGCCGGCGCTTGGCAGAAAATCACCGAGCCGCCGCCGCCGCCTCCGCTCGTGTTACCCCCGAACCCGACCCAGGCGGACGAGTTCTGCCGCCTGGTGAATCCGAAAACGCACAAGTGCGTCGCGTGCGACCGGGTGTTCGACATGCCGTTCAAATTGGCGGACCACATGTTCGAGCACGCGGGTACGACGCCGCACGTTTGCCCTCACGAAGGTACGTATTGCATTCCCTCCCAAATAATGAGACAAACTGTTTTCCCGTACAAGACTGACATTTCTTTTATTTATCTCAGGATGCGGTCGTTCGTTCGCGAACCGCCAGACCCTTTCGAAGCATAAAAAAACGCACGAAAGAAAGCACGCGTGTCTCGTCCCGGGGTGCGGCAAAACCTGGCCAACCGCGCACGCGTTGGCGAACCACGAACGGACACACAGCACAGACCGGCCTTTCGTGTGTACGTACCCGAAGTGCGGCAAAGGGTTCAAACACGAACAGAACCTAGTCACACACGCGCGCGTGCACACGGGGGAGAAGCAGTTTACGTGCGGCGAAAGCGGGTCGTCGTTTTCGCCGGACGTGCTGGGGTGCGGCAGGAAGTTCGGGTACAAAATCGATTTGAAAAGACACAGGGAGGTGTGCAAGGTCGTGTCCGGGATGATCGCGGGTGGGATGGGGGTTGCTGATGGGGGCGCTGCTTTGGGTTGAGGGTTGTTCTTTTGTGTTCGGGTGACGAGTCGGGGAGGGGAAGAAGTATACGCGAGATGTTTTGAGACGAAAAAAATTCAACGTTCTTTTAAATTAATTCGTACCGTTACGCGTTGAAGTGTCTGTCATACACCGCGGTGAATTGGTACTCCGCGGAGACGGTTCTTCCCGCGAACCACCGGCCGTGCAGCGCCCTTTTCGCCCCCTCCGCCGCCGCGATCGTCCCGAACTTCAAATACACAAACCCAAAGGATTCCCGGTCCACGAACACGTGCTTCACCGCGCCGTGCGTCTCGCACTCCTCCCCGACGTCCTCCGCGATATCAAGCCACCACTCCGGTTCGGTTTCCTCTTCCACGCGGAACATGTTCTTCAGCAACACGCACTCGGTGGGAATGGGCGACGCCGGACCTAAGACACCTTGTGTTTGCTCCGCCGCGTGCTTCGCAACCTCCGCGGCGTTTTCCGCCGCCGCCAACCGCGCCGCCGCCATTTGCTCGGCGCTCGCGGGCAAACCGGTTTGCGGGTCGATGCCAATCGGCTCCGCGGCGGGTAAATCCACGCCCGCGAGTTTCGCCATCAGCGCCGCTCGTGACCGGGAGTCCATCTTCACGCCGTGCGCGGAGTCGCTGATCATTTCTTTTTGAGCAAACTGCACCGGCTCGGGCGCGGTGGCCGCCGCCATGGAGACCCGCATGGCGTGCCCCACCAGGTCCAACCCGTTGAGCTGCGCCACCGCGGTGACCGCGTCTCTTGCGTTTACGTACGTCACGCGCGCGGTGTGCGTTTTCGTGGTGGGGTCCTCCACGGTGCTGACCACCACGCTTTGCATCTCCCCGAACGGCTCAAACACCGCCCTTAGGTCATCCTCCAAAACATCGCAGTGCACGTTCTCCACACACAACTCGCACGACCGCGGCGGCGGCGGCGGGAAGTTCCCGCCTCCCGCTAACGGCGCAGGCAACGGGATGTGGTTTCGGGTTTCGGGTTTAGGGTCGGTCTCCCGGGTTCCGAAATCCGTCCCCGCATTCGTGGCCGTACCAGGTCCGGAAATACCCGCCGCGCCCGACTCCGCCGCCTTTTGTGCTTTTTCGGTTTTCCAAGCCGCGTTTTTCTCCGCTTCGCTCGCCTTGACCATCACGACTTGGTTCCTAAGAATTTGGCCGGTCGTCGCGAGCGCGGGCTCCACTGATTTCTCATCTTGAAACTCCACGTACGCCATGCCTTTGCTTGTCGGTGTGTTCCGGTCGTAAATGATCCGCACGTCGTTCACCGTACCCACGGCGGAGAAGAATTGGAAAATCTCCCGTTCATCCGCCTTGGTGGACAAGTTGTACGCAAACACGGTACGCGCGTCTCGTTCCAGGGTTTCCAACTCCTTTCGCTTTCGCTCGATCTCGCGTTCCTCTTTTCTGCGCTCGCGGAGTTGGTCGCGTTCGACTCGTTCAACGGAAGTTTCACGCGCCCCCCCGCGGTCACCACCGCGTTTGGGAGACCGCGATCGGCTTCGTCGCGCGCCTCGATTTTGTCGTCTCGACCCTCCCCGATTTTGGCCGCCGTCCGTTCGGTCCCGGGACCGCGACCGGTCCCTGGGTCTTCGGTCGCGACGGTCACGGGACGTGTCTCTTCGAGGAGGACTCGATCGCTCGTCATCTCGGTCGCGTTTCACGCCGCGGTCGTCACCGGGAGGAACATCACGAGCGCCTTCCATGGCGTCCGAGTACATTGGTGTTCCCAATTTAAAATTTAATTCAGATCGAAAGCACACGCGTTCCTCACGCGCCTCCCACCGACAAACAAAAGAGGCGTCCACCCAATTCGCCCTCACGTCCGCAGTCACGCGGTTCCGCGATGCAACTCGCGCGTAGAGTTGTGACGGCACGAGTGGTGCGGAGCTCGTAACAAATCGCGCCGCCGCTTGTTTTCGGCTGAATTTTTTCGTCAACAGAAGCTGGGAGAACCCTCTTCTGCTCCCGAAACTGGCTTTTCGCGAGATTCGCAAGACATTTCGCTCCGCGCGCTGGTCTGGCTCTGCTCGTGACAAGGCCACCAACAAGCGTTCAAGCTGGGGAGTACGTGTTTATGGTTTTAGGGTTTAGGGTTGGTGCATGGTCGAGCTCGGGCTCGAGGCGAGTGTGGGCGACTCGAAAGGGTCGGTCGATTTTTTGCAAAAAGCCTTCAACGTGACGCTCGCGGCGGATGACGAACTCGCGAGCGACGAACAGTCCGAAATCGTTCGCGTTGGTTCGAAGCTGGTGCTTGGCTATTTAAGTGAGCCTGTGTGTAAGAAACACGCTAAACACGCGCTTGAAACGCTTGATACGATGGACGCGGTGCTCACCGAGCGCGAAGCCATTCGCGGCGTTGGCGGGGACGAAAACTTTCACGACCGAGTTTCGGTGAAATTTGCGTTGCGCCAACGCGCAAACGCGTTGATACTTCTCGGTGATTTGGACGGCGCTTCCGTGTGCGTTACCAGTGTTACAGGTCTTTGCGAAACGTACGCGAAAGGCGTGACGCCATACGAGCGCGACTGGATCGACTCAACACACGCGCGGCTGGCGTGGTGTCGCGGCGACTTCGCGACCGCGACGCGACTTCTCGCGGCGGTTACTCTTCGCGAGAAAAACAGCAACGAAAACACGGAATCAGCGAACGCCGCGCGAACCCTGAACCTAGCCTCCGTGTTCGAGTGCTCGGGTTCCTCCGCCGTCGCTTCTTATCTCGTGCACCGCGTCTCGGCCAGGGTGCTTGACCATACAACACAACACACATTCAATCAACGCACGGCTTTGTACCGATCCGGGGTCGCGTTGTTGCGTTTTGGGCGACCGGCGGCGGCGGCGTGTTTGATTTACGAAAACGCAACCGGCGGCGTGGCGAGGGACAGCGACAAGTGGTTGCGTTTAGCGGAGTGCGCGGCTGGTGTAGCTGCGAGGGTTGCCGCGATAGAAGAAGGTAATGGTACCAAACGCAACAACGGAAACGACGATACCGAGAATGGCGAAAACGAAGCCAGCCGCGCGTTCGCGGCGCACACGGAGGAGTTTGGGACCGTCACGCTGACGTTCGCGGGTGCCGACGCGTGTGTCGCCTTGGCGCTTTTTTGTTTGGACAAGGAGGAGTCCGAATTGGGCACTGAAAGCAGCACATCCAAAACCGAGTACCGCCCGCGTGTAAAAGCGCAGATACACGCGCAACGCGCGTTTGTTAGTTTGGCCCTGGGGAAGTTCCACGTTGCGCTTCAATCGGCGGAGACGGTCTTGGCGATTGTCACGGCGGTCGAGACCGAAAAAAACAGCGAAACGATTTCGGGAGCGAAAGCTGAAGAAAAAAAAACAAAATCGAAAACGAAACCTCGCGCCGTCGCCGAGGAGGGTTTCACAAACCACGAAACGAAAACCTTCACGCGTCTGGGATACCGGTACGCCGCGGAGGCGTTGGTCGGTTTGGGGCCAGTGGAAGAAGCGGTGCATAGGCTGCAGGTTGCAGGTTTGGAATAGGTATTAATTAATGACATAGACGTTACCGCGTGACCTCGTGAAAATGGTTGTTCCCGAATCGTCCGCCCGAAGTCCCTGCTTGCACTCCCGAAATACTAACAGAATTGGGCTTTTTTCGTTTGGATATGACGCCGACGTCGTCAGTTGTCGGGGGCGCACTCCGCGACCGCCCTGTCGCTCGTGCGCGATGTCGATGACCTCATTCGCCGTGGCGGCCACACGGCGCGCGCCTTTTCGAGGGTGCCTCGCCGCCGCCTCCTCAGCGGTCAGCGCGTCGTCCACATCGGCGAGTTGCTTCGTTTCGCGAGGGATGCACGTTTCCATTCTCGGCGCGGCGCCGTGGGCACGGCGGCGCGTTGCGAGCGCGCGCTCGTACGCACGCATCCCCTCCACGCGACGCTTCACAGCGGTAAGCGCGGTGCCTGAATCCAGCGCGGGCGGGTCGGACACCGTTCCGAGTTCCGACCGAAAGCAAAGGGTGGTGTTCCTCGGCACCCCCGACGTCGCGTGCACCGCCCTGGACGCGTTGCTTGATGCCGCGGACGACCCGAACTGCGCGTTCGAGGTTCACGCGGTGGTGAGCCAGCCGGGCCGGCCTCGAGGCCGTGGGCGACACAAATCAGGCCCGCCACCCCCTTCGCCCGTCGCGGTAACCGCGCTGCGACGAGGCGTCCCGGCCGACCGCGTGTTGTGTCCAACGAAAGCGAACGACCCCGCGTTTCTTGACGCGTTGAGGGCGCTGCAGCCGGATTTAGCGGTAACCGCGGCGTACGGCAACTGGCTGCCGCAAAAATTCCTAGCCATACCAAGACTGGGCACGCTGAACATCCACCCGTCACTGCTACCGCAGTTTCGAGGCGCAGCGCCGGTGCAACGCGCGCTTGAAGTAGGCGCGGACGTCACCGGCGTGACCGTGGCGTACACGGTGCTGGAGATGGACGCCGGGCCGGTTGTCCGACGAGTGGAGCGGGTGTTGGACGGGTCGGAGAAACACGACGTGTTGTTGGTGGAGCTGTTCCACACCGGTGCGGCTGCGTTGCTTGAGGTGTTGCCCTCGGTTTTCAGCGGCGAGGCTTGTTTCGAGCGCGCCACCCCGCAAAGTGAGTACGGCGAACCCAGCCACGCCGCGAAGGTTTCCCCGGAGGAGGGCAACTTACGATTCAAAACCGAAAACGCGACGACGCTGAGAAATAAGGTTCGCGGGTTCGCGGGGTGGCCGGGCACCAAGGGAACGTTCGCGGTGAAGAAACTAGGCGCGGGGGATGACCAGTGGGAGGAAATAAGCCTGAAAATAATAACCGCGCGGGTTTTGGGAGACGATGCGGCGGTTGAAAAACCGGGCGGCGACGGCGAAACTGTCGCGCTGACCAAGAAAAACATAATCGTCCCGTGTTCCGGTGGAACCTACCTGGAAGTTTTAGAGGTGCAGCCGCCGGGGAAGAAAGCCATGAGCGCGGGGGACTACGCCAACGGACTGAAGGGGAGCGTGCTGAAGGTTGTGGCGTGAAGGAAGGATTGGTACGGGGGACGTAGTTGGCGCGCGGCGCGGTTGAACTAGTCGTCGGTGAACCGAAAAACGCGCGCGTCCAAGTAATTCTTAAAAAAAAAGCTAGTCTACTCATCGTCGCCGTCGTCGCTCTCTTCGTCATCCTCCCCGCCCCGTCGTGCGCCTCCTCCCTGTCGCAACGCCCGGAAATGTTTGTGCGGGAACCGCCGGCCGCACTGCACGCACGGCCCGCCGATTCCGTTGTACGTCCACTCGCCGTCGGCGTTTGCGTCGTCGTCGCTGTTCGCGGAATCCTCATCTCCGACAGCGCGCCGCGCGCGCAAACCCTCTTCGTCGCTGTCATCGTCGTACCCCCCCGCGGTTCCCCCCACCCCCACCGAAGCTCGCACGCTCCCGCACTTAATCGGCGCGTCGGGATGCCCCGGAAGCATGTCACAAACCGCCGCGAACCACTTGATTAGCCGTGTTTCGTCGAAACCCTCCGCTCCCCCGAACGCTTCGTACCCAATCGTCCACCGGCCTAGTTTTTGTTTCCGAAAGCACGCCACGGCGGGCGGGCGCGACGTCGCGCCTCCGGTCATCGCGGTGATCGTTGGGGACGTCCCAGTCGGGCACCGCACACGCGCGAACCGTGTTTTCGGGAACGCGGGGGCGAGCAAATCTAAAATCTCGTCAACCCGCGCGCTTTGCTCGCTGCCCTCCGCGGGAAAGTGAAGTACCACCCTGTTTGGGCCGTCGCGCAGGGTTTTCGGGATGTCGGTCTCCTCAACGGCGACGTACGACGCGTTCGCGGACGTGTTTGCACGTTCATTGCGCGCTTTCGCAGCCGCGAGTTTCATCTCGGCAAGGCGCTTGGCTTGAATCAAGAGCAACGCCGGGTCTTTGGTGGAGAAGAACCGCGCGTTTTTCGTGTCGTCGTCGTCTTCTTCGTCAGATTCGGTCAACAGATCGTCGCTGTCCTCGTCTATGGTGGCGGCCACGAAACCGCCACCCACCGCGTTCCTAGGGTCGTTCGACGTTCTGAGCGCGGTCGCTTTGCGAACGGGATCCGCCGCGCTCACGATGCGCCGAATACGAGCCGCCTCAGCACGGTCTTTCGCATCTTTTTCGCAACACGATCCCGGCCGAGGCGCATCTGCGTACTCCGGGCCCGCAGCGTCCAACGCTTCGTCCACCCAGGACGTGCACTTGCCGTCCAAATGCGCGTGGTCCGCGTGCGACCCTCCGGAAGCCGGATTCAAAGCATCAGCCGGCGATTCGTACATCGCAGAAAGTCTGCCGCGGGGTGTCGGCGCCTCGACGTCTGGCACATCTCACGATTTGATTTTTGATACCTACAAGGTATATTTTCTTCAGCCTTCATTGGACAAGGCACGCGCAGCCGTGCGTTTCCCCCGACGGCTCGACGAGCGCGTCCTCGATAGCGATGGCGTCTCCTGCGTCGCCGCCGCCATCTGCCCCGAAACCTCCGTCCGGCCCTGACATGGGTCTCGGGATGGGTCGCGCTATGGGCGCGATGCAGCTTTTCGAAAAGGCGAAAAAAGCATACGCCGCGCTCGATGAGGTTGGCCCTGAAGGCTCACCCGAACGCGAGGCCGCGAAAGAAGCACTGCATGTCTCTACCGCACAAGAGTGTTTAGAGCTGGCGAAACAAAACGGCGGGATATACAACAAAGCCGCGCAGTTCGTCGCCTCGTTACAAGGCGGCGCTGGCGATGCGGGAATCCCGAAAGCCTACATCGAGGCGTTGGCGGTGTTAACTGACCAGGCGCCGTTCCGAGCTTTTGCGGATTTAGACGGTTGTTTCATCGAGGAGTTCGGTGTAAGTGCGAAAGAGGCTTTTGCAGAAATCGACGAAACCCCGATCGCGGCTGCGTCGATAGCGCAGGTCCATCGAGCCGTGATGAAAGACGGCCGCGTCGTCGCGGTAAAGATTCAATACCCGTGGCTGAGACACACGTTGACGAGCGACTTCGCGGTGTTTTCCATGTTCGGCCAGCAAATCAAACCCGGCGGGTTTGATTTATCATGGCTCGTCAAGGACTTTCAAGTCTCGTTAACTGCTGAGATGGACTTCACGGGTGAGGCGAGTAATGCCGAGCGGTGCGCTTTTGAGCTTCGCGCTCGCCCGGATGCGTACGTGCCGGATGTAATTCACGAGTTTACCAGTAAACGAGTTTTGTGCACGGCGTTCGTGGAGAACATGACGCGATGCAACGATTTAAAGGCGTTGAAAACCGCGGGGTTCGATTCGAAACGCGTGGGGAGCGCGCTGGCGAGTATCTTTGCGGAAATGGTGTTCGTGCACGGCCACGTTCACGGCGATCCGCACGCTGGGAACGTGTACGTGCGCGAACGGCCAAACGCGGGTGGAAAAGAACCTCAGATTGTTTTACTCGACCACGGTTTGTACCACGACCTTTCCGACGTGACACGTACTGAGTTTTGCGGTTTAGTGAACGCCTGTGTTGCGCGAGACGTGGCTGGCACGAAGAAACAAAGCGTTCGATTCGCGGGTAATGAGTTGCACAGGTTTTTCCCCCTGATTCTCTCGCCATGGTTCGTGTTCGGGTCGAGCGATTTGAAAGCCGAGGATTTGAAAGCTGCGGCGCGAGGCGCGTTACCCCCGGGCGTGAAGTTGGCGGATATCGGAAAGTTTCTCGTGAGCCTACACGACGAAAGTGGTACGAACATGCTTGGCGTTTTGCATTCGTTGGGGTACACGAAGGGAATCCTGAACGAGTTGAAGTTTCCCGAAACGTTGCGACTGCGAGCGTTTGGAAAGTACGCGGCGATCGGGAGTGCGATTGGTGTTGGAGATGTGGTCACGAAAGCCAGAGCACGTGCGGGAGGGGGGGCGACTGGCGAGAGGAACAGCGGGGATGTGACGTCGGTATCGTCGTCCTGGTCACTAACCATGCGTCTCGCGATTATTTTAGCAGCGGTGCGCGTCGAGGTTTTGTCGTGGTTCGTGTTCGTCTTGGCGCCGCTCGCGCCTTTTTTATTTATTCTACCAGGCTCCGTGTGGACGACGTCCAGCTTAGTCGCCGGGCCCGTGTATGCCTTGGCGATGATGAGTCTGGCGTTTGCCAGAGTCACGGAACACCCGGAGCTCGCAATGTGATATAATAAATTTCGAGTGTCTGTCGTACTCGTTGCGGTGCGTTTCGGTTTAGGGGTTAGGGGTTAGGGGTTAGGGTTTAGGGTTTAGGGTTTAGGGTTTAGGGTTTAGGGTTCAGGGTTCAGGGTTTAGGGTTCAGGGTTTAGGGTTTAGGGTTTAGGGTTTAGGGTTTAGGGTTTAGGGTTTAGGGTTTAGGGTTTA
>Ga0209710_1000097_pt1 | contig 99295 bp, 108 predicted proteins | sample ArcticOcean_MG_C_5_FD_187436 | JGI IMG/M metagenome (GOLD analysis project Ga0209710, IMG submission 187436) | Marine microbial communities from western Arctic Ocean - ArcticOcean_MG_CB4_138 (SPAdes) (version 2) | ecosystem: Environmental > Aquatic > Marine > Oceanic | place: Arctic Ocean...
AAGTTTTCAGATTGGAGAATTTGGGTGACCGGAGTTTCCCTGTCAAACCGCGATTTCGAAAGGGGATGTTTCACCGAACAGGTTGAGAGGTGCAAATTTCACAACGATTTTTTAGTTGCAAATTTCATCGATTTCAATGCGACACACACGCCGCATCACGACGCGGCGCGCGTTTCGGCGCGCAGCTTGGTTTTGATCCGTTTCGTTTCCTCACCAATGTCAACGCACGCGCGTTCTGCCAAGTCCTTCACCTCGGCGATCATGGTTTCCACGGTGTTTAGCAAGAACTTCTCAACAGTCACGGATTCGTGTTCGGGTTTTTTTTCGGTTTCGAGCGCCTGCTGCTTTTTTTTTTCTTTTTCCAGAGCCTCCTCCTCTTTCGCCTTCGCCGCCGCCTTCGCCTTCTCCACCGATTCCTTTTTAGCCTCTGCCGCTTCCAGTTTCTTAGCCTTCTCCGTCTCCCGTTTCGCCGCCGCGGCGGCTCGCGCCGCGGCGCCTCTCGGCTGTTTCGGCGCCGGCTGTTCCTTTTTCTCCGCAACCGCGTCCGCTTCGACGATGGTCACTTTCACGGTCGTGTCCGTCCCGACCACAATCAAGTCGCCATTTTTCAAAACCACCGCCTCGTCTGTTTCGCACTCCTCATCGTTGACAAGCGTGCCGTTGCTCGACCCCAAATCCGTGACTGTATACTCACTGCCCGTCCATTTTATGATCGCGTGCACCTGGGAAACCGCCGGGTCTTTCAGGTACACGGCGCTGGAGCGGGTGCGGCCGATTTGGAGGGCATCCGCCTGTTTTATTTTTTTATTTTTTTGGAGTCGTCAGCCGTGTATGCGCAAACAGTGTTGGGATTTGGGAAATGCAGGTTTTGGAGAGGGGAACGGCGGGCAGATGTGATGCGTGCTGAAAACGACGACACCCCCACGTGATTGACTCTCGTGTTGGACCGTGTGTCTCTTGACTCTTCGCCCCCCAACATCGCGTCACATGTCGTACCTGTTTGTCGAAGCTCTGTCCTTTGGTGGGGCCGTCGATGACTGTTATGGTCAACAAATGGCGCCCAACACAACGCTCGTTGCGCTTGCGAGAGTTTTCTTTCCCAACCGGCATAGTGGCGCGAAGTGCAAAAGCCACGACGGGTCCGGGTCCTCCCTATTGGCGCGTGCGGTGGGACACCGGCGCAGGTGCGAAGTCACCGGGTCACACGAAGCCCCCTGCGGACGCACTCGAAAGCTTCTGTCCGTGGACGCGAGATCGGGTTGCCGCGAATCAGTGCGGTGCGCGAGCGCGAGTGACGCGCGTGTCGCGAAAAAACGCCAAGATTGAGTCTCGAGACGAACGAACCAAAAACAAAAAAATCATTCGGCGCATTTTCTCTGAATTGCAGGGTTGTGATCGGCCGCACAGAATCCGCCGCGCGTTCCGTAACCATCGCGTCGCCATGGCGGTCACCGCGGAGGAGGTGGTTTCTCTTTTCGAGAAGGCCAAGGTTGCGGCCGAGGGGGTGGACGGGAACACCGCGTCCGAAGACAAGGCGGTTGACGTGCTTAATGTGATGGCCAAGATGGAAATTCCACTCAAGCTGTTCATCACCGGCGACCTCGGGGAGGTGCCGAAGCAGCTCAAGCGACTGGCCAAGAAAGCCACGAACGCCAACGTGCAAAGCGCCGCGGGCAAGGTCATCGAGGCGTGGAAGGTGATCATGACCGGAGGTACCGCGGCTGGGGCGAAGAAGGGGGGTATGAGTAAACAGTCAGGTGGAACTGGCGCGGATGAGAAAAAGGACGATGACGCAAAGGAAGATGCTAAAGATGATACAGACGATAAAGATGACAAAGACTTCGACGAAGACGCCGACAAAACCCTGTCTCAACTTTTAGGGCCCTCTTTAGGAGACCCGCTCCGGGATCGAACCCGGGTGCTCATCGCGGAGTCGTTGGCGCTTTGCGTTGGTTTAGAGGGGGTGTACGCCAGTCTGAAGGATTGCGCGCAAACTGGTTGTGCCGTGGAACGCGCCATGTCCAACAAGTGGACGGATTGCGGCAAGGAGTACAAAGCCAAGTTCCGGTAAGCGCCTTTCCCTGCCTCCGAATCCCGGCCTCCCTGTTTGCCCATACTCGTCCTGACGAAGGGACGTCTTACCTCTGACTGTTTACGTAATACACGTTACGAGAGACTGACACTTTCGGCTTTTACAATCAGGCAACTCTCGTTCAACCTGAGGGACCCGAAGAACCCCGATCTGCGCCGGTGCGTCGCGGACGGAGTGATCGACCCCACCGCGTTGTTAGGCATGTCCCCGGAAGAGTTAGGCTCGGTGGAGCGCAGGGAGAACAACCAAGCAATCAGGTGCGTGTGTTGGGGCTGGTGGACAAATCCAAACACGCGGATGTTTTTTACCGCCGCGTGTGGCGCACGTAACATTTACCAGTACTGGCACACGTTACGGCAAGTGCGGTTACGCAAGGGAGTACCACTACGATACGTGCGCACTAGCACAAGACTGCGGGGGCCCGAGTACGCCCGACTGTTTACGTAATACCGGTTACGAAACACTCGTGACTGACCTTTTTCGTCTTTCCCAAAAACAGAGAGCACGCGACGAACGAAGCGGTGCGCGGGCAGAAAAAAGAAGCCTCCACCGACGCGTTTAAGTGCGGGAAGTGCAAACAACGCAAGGTAAGGTTTTGCGCACTAATTGCGCATACCGGGGGTACAAGGCAGGCTGAAGTATTTCCACCCACCACACACCGCCTCCCTGGATTGCTCATACACCGCACTGACACTTTGTTTTACCCGTCTCCCAGTGTACGTACTACCAGCTGCAAACGCGAAGTGCGGACGAACCGATGACCACGTTCGTGACCTGCGTCAACTGCGACAACCGGTGGAAGTTTTGTTAATTTTGTTTCAAGGGATGGATGTTGCGGCGTGATTATACCTTCTTACGAGTCTGCGAAGGTAGTCTACATACTAATACAAGAGCCCGCGCGTTGGCAAAACGGGAAAGGCGATACTCGAAATAGAGTTCTCCGTGTAACGCCCGTTGAACATACCAACTCAACTCATCCATACCCTCGATGGAAACATATTATACGCATCCATAATACGAATACCTAATACCTCTCCCCGACCACCAACTTCATCTACTTGTCAGGTAGTGACTCGCTTAGTTCCGGGGGTTTCGTTCTGCAGCGCGATTTCCAAAATGTCGTGTATCCGCCCCACCATCTCGCGCGGGTCGTCCAACGCTCCCGCCGCGACTCGCGCGTTGTCAAACACCTGCTCCGCCACGAGCTTCGCGACTCGCATTTTCTTCGCATCGCCGCTTTTTCGTAAAGCCTCGATGCCCTTGACGATGGCGTGCTTCGGGTTCAACTCGAGCGCGGACGCGTTTTGCAGTTCGTTGAGCTTGGCGCTGGTGTTTTCATCCGCCATCATCGTGAGCATGGCCCGGTACCGTCGCATGGCTTCGGGTTCGTGTCCGGTTAAAAGCGCGGGCGTCGCGGTGAGTTTGCTACTCGTGCTCACCCCGGTCACCTTACCCGCAAGCGCCTCGGTGGCGAACCAGTCGCACAGGGTTTGCATGACAGGCGCGGACAGCGCGGTGCCGTCCTTAGCACCGATGGAGGATGCATCCTTCTCCTCCTCCTTCGAATCATCACCCAACTCGTCAAACTCCGCGGCTTCCGCGGAGCACAACTGTTTGCCCCTGTGCGAACGCACGTGCTGCATCACGAACTCGTCCACGTGCGCGTAGAGAAACAAAACTTGCGATGAGTAACCGAAAGTGTCAGTCTTGAGTCGGCGAGTGTGGGTGTACAGTATTGGGCGATTTATGTAGTGGGCAAACAGTCCTATACTCTGGACAATCGACAAACAGTGCACTTGTGACGTATGTAACAGTTGCCAGTACGCCAGTAAGTGTTACCAGAAGTGCACTCAAACAGTCAAACAGGGTCCGTAAACAGTGTGCCTGGATTTGGGAAAGGCCCAACACGTACCTTCGAAACCCCTGGCGTGCATGGCTTCCAAGTAAGGCGACCGCTCCGCTTGCTTCCGCCCGCCCGTGGCGACGAGGTAGTAAATCTCACTCTGGTGGGCGGGCATGCGTGCGACGTACTCGTCCAGAGACGTGACCGAGGCTGTTTGTTTCTTGGTTTCATCCTTGGTATTGTTACCAGCGTTATCCTTGTCCTTGCTTACCTTGTCATCCTTGTTTGACACGACGTTAGTGCTTTCGAACCGCAACAGCGGCACTAACAAATCCTTGTAAAGATAACTCTCGTCGCCGCAAACGCCTTCTTTCAGAAACACACCAAGTTTCGCGTACCAGGCGTTGTATTTCTCCGGTTCCTTCTTCGCTTTTTCGGTTAACCACTTTATGACGCGTTTCGAGATGATCTCCCCGAGCTTTTTAACTAGCGCACTGTCTTGTAACGTTTCCCGGGAAATGTTAAGCGGCACGTCTTCGCAATCGATCACACCTCGTACGAATCTCAAGAAGGAAGGTAGGACGTTCCTTGCGTTCTGTTGAATCAGGACTCGTCGCGAGTATAAAGAGACGCCGCTCTCGTTGTTGTTTCCACTTTGCGAACCTCCGAACCCGCGCTCGGGGTTATCGGTAGGCGCGAACAAAAGCGCCCGGACGGTCAACGGCGCGTCCGCGGAGAAATGCAGGCGAAACGCGAAGTTGTCCGTGACCGAGGCGTTAGTCCCAATAAAGCGGTAAAACGCTGTAGCGTCTTCATCTGTGACTTCGTTTTCTTTCCGTCGCCAAAGCGCCTCAATCGCGTTTGTTTTTTTGTCGTTGAGCATGACAGGAAACGAGACGAACGCGCTGTACTTCTTCAACACGCTCTCCACCGCCCAGCTCGACACCGCGAGCTGCTTGTCACTTTCTTTTATTTGTAAAGTAATTTTGGTGCCCCTGGTTGGTGATTCGTTTTCACCGTCGCCAATCGCGCATTGCGATATCGTGTACTTCCCGTCACCGGTGCTGCTCCATTTGTGGCCAACGCCGTCGCCGATTGACGAGTAGACGTCGACTTTTGAGTTTTGCCAGAAAAGTGTCAATATTGTATGGTCAAACAGTGTGTGGCGGATTTGGGAAACGCAAGACGTACCTTTTTCGGCGACCATAAACGCGGAGTAGAACCCGACTCCAAATTTACCGATGATGTTCTTGGTCGACTCAGCAACCGACCCTGACGAATCACCCCCACCCCCTGACAACGTCTCCACGAACTCCTTGCTGCCGCTCCTGGCGATGACACCAAGGTTGTTTTGAAGGTCTGATTTTGTCATTCCCAAACCGGTGTCTACAATCGTAAACGTTCCGTCCGCCTCGTTGGTTTTGATATCCACCGTTAACAATCCCGGGTCTTCCCCGTTCGCCAGGTAAAAGTGCCGGCACTTCTCAAGCGCGTCACTGGCGTTGGAAACGAGCTCCCTGACGAAAACCTCTTTGTCCGTGTACAGCGAGTTCGTGACTATATCAAGAAGACGCTTGGTTTCGGCCTGGAAGGCGTGCGTTGTGGTGGCGCTGCCTGAATCGGAATCGGAGGGTGTTGTTTTGGGAGTAGGTTTTTTTTTTTTTGACGGAACATCGTCATCGGACCCGGTCTTCCCAACCAACGTGGAACAACTCCCCACCAGCCCGCGTTGGGATATACGGGTATATACCACAGGGGCGCGGAGCCCTTTGACCGTGTCCTGACCGGGTTTCACCAAAGGGATCGGCGCCCCGAACGCCGATCGATGATGCATCCGTCGCCGATCACAGGTGCGGTCGTTCAACGAACCACCACACGAAGGCCCGGCCCCGGCTCGTGACCCTGAACCGCACGGCCCTGAACTCCACAGCGGGCGAAACGCCTTGCGTGCCGATCGCGCGATCCACATCACTTCTGGTCCCGTGATGCGTTGAAAACCGAGGGGAAACACACGAGCCTGCGCCGGGAAGTGACGACCGAAAACACAGGAAGGTTGCCGAAGTATTTCTTTTTTGGCAGTGTTGTGTGCTTTTGCGAATGTCAGGATGCACATCGAGTACATTCTCTTCACACTCTCAGCGCATCTCACAACGGCTATATAGATACATTCAGAATACCCGGGTCCGACTCCTTCGCGTCAAATTCGTTCCGCACGTATCGACCAACCCCCGCCACTTTGAACGTGGTTTCGAGAAGTCGGCGTCATTCGCGGACGTCGCCGCGCCTTTCCTTTATTTTTGTTTTCGCAAAACACTTTCGTAATCTTTTTCAGTCGCCGGCGCAGCGCGCTTTCTGTTTTTGTGCTTTTAGGGTTTAGGGTTCAGGGTACCCCTAAACCCTAACACGCCCCCCCCCCCTGTTCCCCCGCGAACGGGTTCTTGCCGTCTTTGACCATCTTCCGTTCCAGGGCTTCAAGAACGCGTTCCGGTCGCGGAATCTTGCCATCGCGCAGTTTCGAAAACAACTCCGTGCCATCTTCATGAGTAACTTCAAACGACCCTTCCCGAGGTGGTTCGTCCGTTTGTTCTTTTTCGCTCACCATCACCGTGGGAAACGCGTCTTCCAGGACATCCGCGAGCTGAACGAACACATCCACGTAGTTCTTGTCGAACTCCACGAACACCTCGGTGGGGGGGGGGGCGCCGAGGGAGGAGCGTCACGCGAATCCGCGGCTGGGCAATCGTGTGACGTCAAATCTTCCCAAGTTTCGAACACCTAAACCCGGAGTCGACGAGGTGACGCGCTGCGGTGTACCGAGCCCCCCTACGCCGCGGTTCACAACACAGGTGGTGAGTTTCCGGGAGTGGGCGGACAAACCGAAGGAAAAGACACCGCGCGCCGCCGCGAAGGACGCGGCCAGGACCCGCCGCGTCGGGTGCATGGCGAATTCGCGTCCGCGATGGTAGAGGTTGCCGACTCGACTCGATTTTTTTTTTTGAGACAGAGAATCGTGAATCGCCGAAGTCGGCACCAGCGATCGGCGTCGGTCGATGTGTTTTGACCGAATCGTGGCACACCGCATCGCGCGGAGTGGTCTTTACGACTCTTTCGGGTCCGCGTCGGACACTACGCGCATGTCCCACATCGTGACCCGAGTTTCGGGACCTGTCTGCGCGGCGGTGACAGCGGCGGCGGCGTCGGCGCAACACACTCGACGTGTGCTGTTTCAACGTTGGGTCCGGCCAGTCTCTTTTCGGGGGGGCGCTTCGTCGTCGTCAGGATTCTTCGGCGATCGACCATTCACAACCACTTCACGACGACCGATCGCGAGCTCGAGTTACGTACACCACAACGACGACGGAAATCCCGCGTCTGACACCTGCGCGCGCGCCAAGCCCGGCGACCACGGGTTGCCGATCGTGTACCACCCCGCGTACAGCAAGCCCACGTTACCTTCGTCCCACCGGTTCCCCATGAAGGTGTTTTCGGGAATATACAAAAAACTGCTAAAAGACGGCGTCGCGGTACCGGGACAGAACCTGTTTCAACCGGCGCGCATGCCTTCCGTGGAGGAGCTAGTCGCGGCGCATGATGAGGTTTATATAGACAAGTTCCGTTTAGGCGCGCTTGGGGATAAGGAAATGCGAAAAATAGGTCTTCCGTGGAGCCCCGAGTTGGTGGAAAGAACGTTCGCGGAAGTCGCCGGTACCATACTGACCGCGGATTTAGCCCTAACATGCGGCCTAGCGGTGAACACCGCGGGGGGCACACACCACGCGCATTACGATTTCGGGAGCGGGTACTGTATCGTGAACGACCTCGCGGTGACTGCGTTGCGAGTGCTAAACAACAAGCAAGGTACGTGTCGCGCGTTTTCCAAACTCGCCCCGCGCTGTTTCAAGCCCTGGTCGAGAACACCACGTTCCGTAACGTTTACTGCCGTACTAGCAACTACTACACACGGCACATACGCACTGTTTGCCATACAGGCTACTTGGTGCCACTCGGGACTGACACTTTTCTAAAAAACAATCAAAGTCGACCGGGTTTTGATTCTGGACCTGGACGTGCACCAAGGCGACGGCACCGCGCGAATTCTCAAAGATGACAAACGAGTCTTCACGTTGTCCGTGCATTGTTCCGAAAACTTCCCGGCGGTTAAAGCGACAAGCAATTTAGACATAGCCCTACCCAAAGGCATCGGTGACGATGTTTACATAAAAACAGTCGAGGCCGCGTTACGGGAAACGATCGAAGATTTTAAACCGCAGCTCGTGTTGTACGACGCCGGCGTGGACGTGCACGAAAACGACGCGCTCGGCGGGTTCGCGATCACGGACGAAGGCTTGATCCGGCGAGAAGCTTTGGTGTTGGATACCCTGGTGGGAAAAGGCATCCCCGTCGCCGCGTTCGTGGGGGGGGGGTACGACACAGACATGACTTCGCTGGTGCGAAGACACTGCATCCTGCACCACGTGGCGCGGGAAATATTCGAAAGTAACAAAATGTGAGTTAAGCACCATCGTGTCTCGGTATCCTCGTGCCTTTTGTTAAAAGCACTTCATAAATACTACACCCCGTCCGCAATACTCACTAAACTCTACTAAACCAAACACCCTGCTACCCTACGACCCCAAACTATCACCTTATGCTTTCCATAGCGCGTTTGATTTTGGCTATCGCTGCCGGTCGCCCTTGGGGGCAGAGTTTTTCGGCGAGGCGCAGGCTTGTCATCGCCCCGTTGACATCAACGGGCGTTTTCTGCAAACAAGCCAGTCCGTTTCGGTACGCCGCGTCCGCCGCCGCGACGTTTGTCGCCGCCTCGGTTTGTGTTTCGTTCCACAGAACGTCCCGCGCGTCGTCGATTTTCTTTGTAATTTTTGCCACCGCCGCTCGCCGAGACACAGGACAATTCTCTTGCGCTTTTTTTAAACTCGCCAGCGCGCCGGAAGCGTCGCCGTTCTCGAGAAGAGCCACGCCCGACCGGTAATACCGATCCGCGGCGCGCTCGTCGTCGATTTCGGCCGTTCCGTGTTTGTCGCCGTTGTCTGTCTCATCTGCGTCGTCCCCATCGTATTCGTCTTCCCCGTTTCCGTTTCCGTCCTCACCAAACCCACGCGTTGCAACAAAGTCGGTCCCGAAGTCGTCCCTGAACGCGCCCGCGGGGTACGCGCGGCGAGCGTCGGTCGGTTCGGTTGATTTTTGTCCAACCCCGAACATCTGCCGGGTTGATTCCGATGCCGAATTCGTACCCGACCCCGACCCCGTCGCGTTTCCCCCTCTCCCAGTACCACCACCACCACCTAGCCGTTCCCGTTCCCACTCTCCCCGAACTCCGTCCTCGTTTCGGTGTGAAAAACAACCCCCGGCCGAGTTCGGTGAGGCTCGAACCGCGTTGCGGTCCTCCTTGGAAGTCTGTGACTCGCTTTCCCGGTAAGAAGTCTGTCGCGCCTCCGCGCGGTGCGTCTCCGCGCGTTCGATGTTCGTCTCCACCTGTTTCATCAGCCGGTCGCACTGGTCGTTGAGTTTCAAAAGAGCCTGCGTCTCGGTTTGGGTCGACTTTGGTTTGCCACTCAGGACGGAGTACATGGCGGGGGCGGGTGATGGGCGCGGTCGACGACCCCGCACCCGCGCGGAATGACGAGTGATGGGAAAGATTTTCGTTTTTGCGATTTTTGGTCGACCCTGGCGTCATTCTTTGTACCGCATGGCGACGTGCGTGTTGGCGCCTGCCCTCCGGGCGGTGGGCGCCGCGCCTGGCGCGACACGAAGAACACGCCGTGCGTCTTGGGTGTCACAACACGCACCGAAACAAGGTCGCGTAGCGTCCCGCGTATGTCTCGCGCGACGAGTAGCATCACGAAAAGTGTTCGTCATCAGAAGTGACGCCGCGAACGAGAAAACCGAAGTGTCCGCGTCGGTGTCCACGGATGAGTTTGGCTCCTTCGAAACGGACACACGACTGGGCGCGGTGTTCCCAATAATCTCCGCCTCAGCGGTGTTCATGGCAGCGTGGGTGTTCGGCCCGTTCCCCGGGAGCGCGTATACCGGCATTCAAAGCCACGATTTGTGGCTCACCGGAATTTACGAGTACTTCCGTTTCGACGAAATCTTCGGCCCCACGTCGCTCATCACGAAATACGCCGAAGCCGGCCGGGTTCCCGCGCTCGCGCACGCGGTGCCAGGGGCGATTTGGTGTTTATTAGCGCCACTTCAGCTGCATCCGAAATCACGTTCCATTTGGAACGGGGCGCTTCATCGAAACGGAGGCACCGCGATGCTCACCGCGGCGGCGTTTTTGATGGCGGGCTACGCCGTCATCGACGTCAACAACCTCTTCGCGGATACGCACGACTTTGGCGGGAACGTAGGGACGGTGTCGTCCGTGATCGACGGGTTTATTGCAACGAAAACAGCAACAACTCTCGGAGAAAACTGGACCCCGACTCCGTTTAACGTCGTGGGGGTGCGGGGCGTCGCGGTTTGGTTTATTGGAACGGGCGTAGCGACCGGTATCGCCGCTAAGAAAAAACAATTCAACTCGCACCGGCGATGGGCGGTGCGGCACGTCGGCGCCGGCCTTTGGGTGGCGTGTCAAAGACCGGTGTACTCCGCGATTCGAGCTGGCGCGGCTGGGTTGGGGGGAACCGGGTTAGTCGGCCACGAAACCGCGTTTGGCGATTTGTACGTATCGCGCGTTTCCCAAATCCAGGCACACTGTTTGCCGATTGTCCACAGCGCACTGTTTGCCCATACATCGCCCAACACGAGACTGACACTTTTCGTTAACAATCACAGAGCCTTCGCGGATGCTTTTTACGTCGCGTCGTACGTCACGACGCTTGCTTTTTTCGGTTTCGCGGAGTTTGTGGCGAGGGGAACCTGGGCAAACGAAACGCGCGAAGAGAGTGATGTACGAGATGAATAGACTAGTCTGTCTCGATGTTCGTAGAAAAAGAATAGTCTAGCTAGCGTCCAATGTTCCCGCCGCCTTTCCCGCCTTTCCCGCCGCGTCCGCGCGGCGGCCCCCCGTTTCCGCCTCCTCGATTCGGTCGCTGATCGTCCACATCAATTCGATCGTACCCTCCGCGTCGGTCGTTTGGAGGCCCTCCGTGTCCGTGTCGGTCGTCTGGAGGCGCTCCGCATCCGTCGTTTGGAGGCGCTCCGCATCCGTCGTTTGGAGGCGCTCCGCGTCTGTCGTTTCCGCGGTCATACGGTGCGAACCTGCCGCCGTACTCCGGCTCCGCGCGTTGCGGTCCGCCGCCGTACTCTTGATGCGGTCTTCCGTGCTCCCGCTGTCTTCCGTACTCTTGCCGCTGTCTTCCGCTCTCTTGCTGCGGTCTTCCGTACTCGTGGTCTCCGCGCGTTCGGCCGCCGCCGCCGCCGCCGCCGCCGCGGCTCCCCAACCTCGAAAAAACGCCCCCGTCTCCGCTCCTCGCACCTGGAACGGCGGAAACGCTTCGTCTGTGTTGTTCAAACGCGCGTCGTTCACGTTCAAAGTCCATGCGTTCGTGTACCAGCTGGATTTCTCTTCGTTGGATTTCGTCCAATCGTCGACTTTCACGTAACGGTTCCGCGTCGCGAGCCGCGACCGGGGATTCAACCGGCGGAACGACCGCGCGACCCGACGCTTGTGTCCTGTTTCGCCGCTTCGCCAAGGCTGGACGTACCTGTCGCAAGGGCGGAGACGGAGGCGGAGGCAGAGGCGGACGGGGCTGCACGGTCGGCGGGAACTTACGAATCTGAGCGGCAGGACGCGCCGGCAGAGGCTGAGCAGGGCGCGCCGGCGGCGCATCGTCGTCGTCGTCGTCGTCATCGTCGTCCTCCTCGTCCTCCTCCTCGTCGTCGTCGATTTCGATGATTTCGTCATCTTCATCATCATCTTCATCCGCGCGTTTTTTTCGCTTCCCGCCACCGCCGCCGCGAGGGGTACCCTCGGGGGCGGTCGCGGAGCGTGACTTTGCGGCCAAACCCCGTTGCGTCTCCAAATCAGCCTCCCCTATGGTCTTCGTGAGCGTTTCCCTGAGTTGGCGGTCGTGCGCGACTCGTCCGTCGAGCTCACCGGGACCCGCGGTTTCCACTTTGTGCGTTTTGCCTCGCCGCGTCGCGTCCACCACCAACGCGGACCACGCCGTGTTTCCTTTGCGCAGAAGCGCCGCAGACCCCACGATGAGCAGGGATTCCCTGGCGCGCGTTATCGCGACGTTTAGCCGCCGTTCGTCTGCTAAAAAGCCAAGCCGAGTCGTGCGCACGCACGAAAAAACAACAACGTCCGCTTCCTGGCCTTGGTACCCGTCCACGGTACCGCACCGCACTTTTTTGGAAAAGAAAAGTGTCAGTCTTGTATGGGCAAACAGGGAGGCGGGATTTTGGTGAAAGGCCCAATACGTACCGCGGGAGTTGCGAAACAGCTCGTTACCTAAAAGACGCCGAATTTCGTCCCGTTGCGCCTTGTACGGCGTGATCACCGCAACGGTGGCGCCGGAACGGGCGTGTCGCAAAACCGCGCGCACCGTGGCCGCGACGACTTTCGTTGTAAAAGAAAAGTGTCAGTCTTTCGTAATGTGTATGAGTAAACAGTCAGAGTAATCGGTCCGGACAGTAAAACAGTGTCAGGATTTGAAAAAGCCCCAACACGTACCTTTCGCTTCGCTTTCGTTTACGTACGACACGCCCCCAGGCTTGCTTTCCTCGCCTTGGAAATCCAAAAACGCGTACTTACCCAACCGCAACACGAACCCGTCGGAAACCACGGGGACGTCGTCGAACCTGATTGTAAAAGCCGAAAGTGTCAGTCTCTCGTGATGTGTATGCGTAAACAGTCCGGGTAATCGGGCCGATCAGGGAGGCGGTGTGTGGTGATTGGGAAACACGCACCTTCCAAACGCGCTCGCGTTCGCCACGCCGGGCGCGTCTTCCAAAACCCCGCCGTAAAAGTGTTGGCTTGGGAACGATGAAATCTCAGAGTTCATACGGTGCTGCACGTTGAGGGTCGCGGCGGGGTGCGCGCGACGGACGTCGTTTGCGGTGTCGCCGCCGCCGCCACCAATCAGGGTCTCACCCTCGAGCACCAATCGCTCGAAAAGACTGGTGCCGTACGCGCGTCGGGACGATTCGTCGCCCGCGCGCGCCACCGCGGGAAGCTGGCGGTGGTCCCCCGCCAACACGATTCGCTTCACCTCCCCAGCGCGTCGCGTCAGGGGAATAAGCGTCGCCGCTTCCGACGATTGCGCGGCTTCGTCGATTATGACGACGTCGAATTTGTAGTCTTTCAAGTATTCCGCGCCCGCGGCGCACGTGGTGGTGGCGACGACCCGGGCGTTTGCCAAAACGGTTCTTCTAATCTGTTGCTTTTCTTTGTCTCGAGTGACGCACCCGTCCCGGATTTTGTTCAGGTTCGAAACCCATTCGTCGACCAATTTGTCAAGCTCGAACGCGTGCGCGATGGTCTGGTCGCCCACGCGTAGTAACTCCCCCGGTTCCATACCCTGGTCGTTGTTGTCGCCGTCCAAGTCGTCCAGCCATTTCATCCTTCCCCTCGCGAGCCTGAAAACCAGCTCATCCACCGCGGCGTTGGACGGCGCGCATACCAGTATCCGAGGCGTGGGGACGCAAAGGAGCATCGCGGAAATCGCGCCGACCAGAGTGCTGGTTTTTCCCGTCCCGGGCGGGCCATGTAACAGCGCTATCCCGGCGCACGGCCGGACGGTTTCGTGTGTCAAGTCACCGGGACACACGCACCGTCGTATCGCGGCTGCCTGTGCCTGGTTGAACCGCCCCGAGTCAGTCCACCGCGTGATGGCCCGAGACACGGCTTGGTAGTTATGTGGCCGGGCACCAACGTTCAAAATAAGAGGCGCGGCGCGTTGCGTGGTGCCCGGAATATCCCGCTCGCCCGAAATCGCCGTGGACGCGACGCCGTGCGGCGCCGTGTTCCAAGCCTTGTAAAACGGCTGGCCCGTTAACAGCGGGGCGAGCAACGGGGCGATGAGCATCGGCGGCACGGCGTGCGCGGCGTCGAACTCCCGGCGCGACGTTTTCAGCTCGTACCCGACGCTGACCGAAATCGGGCGGTCGGGCGCCATCTCGTCGCGCTGACGCAACAGCTCGCGCGATAAAACCTCCACCCCCAAACTACCGCCATCTTTGCTGACGTATGTCACGACTCCGAGTAGATCGACGGAATCATCGGTGGTGCCGCCACCGCCTCGCCACAAGCGCACGAGCTCATCCAGCAACAAAACAGTCTGCGCGCCGATTGCGCCGCGGCGCGTGAGGACCAGGTTGGACGTCATCGTGTCAGGGTCCGTATGCGCGTCAACGCGCGCGCGAAGTTGTTGTGCGGTCGCCGCGGTGCACACGCACCACTGCGTGCTGTCTCTTCTGGTGGAAACACTCTCAGCCGCCGCGCTCGCGGCGTCGTCCAACACGAGCGTCGCGTGGTACGCGGCGTACTCGTTCGCGTTTGCGAAACGTTTCGCCGGTTCAACACACGACGGTGGCGGCGGCGGTCCACTGTCCTTTCGCGTCATTTTCAAAAGCGCACGTTTCGCGCGTTCAAGCACGCGGGGCGTGAACGTGGTGGGGTCCGAATCGCTCGACGACGCGAACGGGTGACGCGTAGTGGGCGAACTGATACGATAAAAGCCGAAAGTGTCAGTCTCGTATGGGCAATCGCAGAGGCGGTGGGTGGTGGGTGGGAAAGGCCCTTACCTGAGGGGCGACGGGTGCGGCGCCGGCGCCGGCGGTTCGGTTTCCTCGATATCAGAAGATTCTGTCGGGGAATCCGTTTGGGTAACGACCACCGGGGTTGGTTCGCGTGTCGCCTCGGTGTGCGTCGGTGTCTGCGCCGTCGCAGGTGGTGTTTGCGCCGTCGCAGGTGGTCTCTGCGCTTTCGCAGGTGGTGTCTGCGCTTTCGCAGGTGGTGTCTGCGCTTTCGCAGACTTCGAAACCACCGGCGCTTCCACAAGTTTCGCCGTCTCAATCACCGGACCCTCGGTCGGTGTCACTGCGTTGGCCTCGACCTTCACCGCGGAACTACTCGGCTCCGCGGGTTCCCGTTTCGCGGTCGCCGCCGGCTTCGCGCCGGACCGCGGATCTTCCCCAGTTCCCGTCCACCGCGCCTGCACGGGAACTGGCTCGGTCTTCACCTTCGCATCATCACCCTCGGCCTTCCCGACGTATTCCCACGCGGATTCCGGCTCCATCGCATCTGCTTGCAGGTCGTCGTTCGCTTCCCTACCATTCTTATTTTCTTCTTCTTCCTCCTCCGCCTCGTTTTCCTCCTCCTCGTCCTCCTCCTCCACCTCGACGCCGTCGGTCACGTGCTCGTCGCCGTCGCCGTCGTCGCCGTCGCTCCCGCTCGAGCCCGACGTATCGTCATCGTCACTGGAATCGTCATCGCTGCTCTGGGGAAACCGCTGTGGCTCCTTTTGCGGACTCTTCGCGAATAAACGACTCGGGCTGAGCGGCGTCGTTTTTGGTTTCGGCGGTGTTTTACTTTTCGTTTTCGTTTTCGTCCCCTTGGTTTTTGTTCCAAGCGAGTCCCTTGGCGTGCTCCGCGCGGAGACGTCGGAGGCGTTCCGGGACCCCGAGGCGGTGGTGGCGGTGGACGGCACGGACGTAGAATTTGGATCGCGCGTATCGCGCGCATCGCCGAGTTTCTTCTTCCTCACCTTGTTCTGACCGCGCACTTTCGACCACCCTTCCCCGCGCCACCGCTTCGCGGCGTCGGCGTTTTCGTGATGGCAAAGCACGTGCGTGATGAGCGCTTTCTCCGACAAAACCCCCTCGGTGGCGATCTTTTTCTTGCACCCCTTGACCTCGCACTTGAAAAGATCGCGACCGCTGGGGCCGGCACCGCCGTCAGGCGCGTTCTCCGCGGTTCCAGACGCGCGAGCGTAGGGTGAGGAGTTTTGTGGAGCACCTGGCGCGCGATGCTGCCGTTCCGGCGCCGGCGACACCACCGTGAAGACGTAGCTGCCATCAGCTTGCGGCACCATCCTCCCTAAAACCCCAGCCCCTGCCATCATGGGAACCGATCCTCCGCTCCCCGAGCCAGGAGGGTCCATGTCCACACGTCCGCGACGCCTCGCGGCGCGGTCGACTCTGAAGTTGCGTTTAAGATCTGCGACACTCTTCGTTGCGAAACACGTGTCACTGAAAAACCAAAACGAACGCCGGGTTCGGTCTCTCATCACACGTCCTCGGCGCGCGTCGCGGCACCATCGCCCCACGCGTCTCGTGACGGTCGGTGACACCGCGCCGAACCAACCGGGCCGCAAACGCGTCCTCGCCTGTGCGTAGTCGCAGCACGCGATGACCGAGGCTCAGGCTGCTCCCGCCGACGAAACCGGCGGCGACAAAGCGGCGGAGTTGCCTTCGGGCGATGCCAGTTTCACACCCACGCTTTGGGGCAAGGCGGGCCCTGATCTTGAGACGAAGCCGTCGTCTATGGTGACGCCGTGTGCTGGTGCGACGGAAACCAAAGATACGAGGAACGATGAAAGCACCGCCCCGGAGAACACACCGCACGCGGACGCGGACGCGGCGGACGCGGTTCCTCTTTCCAAGAACGCGCGGAAGCGGGCGGCGAAGCACGATTTGTGGCAGGCGAAGAAGATGCAGAAGAAGGGTGAGGAGAAAGCGGCGAAGACACTGAAAGCGGAGGAAGCGAAGGCGGCGTTTAGTACTAAGATGCAAGAAATGACAGAAGCGGAGAAGGCGGAGTACGAAGCCGGACGCAAGGCGAATCGAGACGAGCGCATGAAACAAGCGGAGACGGCGAAGGCGAAGAAACACGAAGCCCTGCATAGCCCGTTTTCCGTGGTGCTTGATTTGGAGTTCGGCGCGCTGATGACGGAAAAGGAAGTCAAATCCATGGCGAAACAGTTGTGTTACTGCTACTCGAGCAACGGCAAGGCGGCGGTGCCGGCGGCGATGTACTTCACCGGACTGGACGGCGACGTCGGTGAGGCCCTTACCAAAGGTGCGTATTTCCCAATCACCACGCTCCGCCTCCCTGATCACAGCCCCTCTTTGACGTCCACTCATTAAAAGGAAGTGCACTACTGGTAACTTTTACCAGTACTCGCGGCTCTTACAAATACATCACAAGTGCGCTGTTTGCGGAATACAAGTTACGACGAACATTTCGACCGACTGACACTTTCTTGTTAATCGTATCAGCCTCGCCCGGGTACCAAAACTGGGCGGTGCATCACAAACCGGGTACGTATTTGCATTTCCCAAATCCCAAGACTGTTTGCCCATATAAGACTGACACTTTTCTTTCACAATCGCAGAGCCGTACATCGACGCGCTTTCCAAACGCAAAAACGACTTGGTGTACCTCACCGCGGATTCCGAAAACGAGCTAACTGACTTCGTGGCGAACGAGATTTACGTCATAGGCGGCATCGTTGACCGGAATAGACACAAAAACCTTACCCTGAACAAGGCGAAGGAACAAGGTATTCGACACGCGCGGTTGCCGATTCAAAAACACCTCGCGTTGAGCGGAACGCACGTGCTCACGGTGAACCAGGTCGTGGATATAATCCTGGCGCAGCTGGAACTGAAGAACTGGGACCTCGCGATGGAGAAGGCGGTGCCTATGCGGAAACACGCCAAGGAAGAGCCGGGGAAACAAACCAAGGAAGAGGGGGACGGGGAGCTGAGCGAGTGACGCGACGACGAGTGCGTGATGCAATGAAAAACGTTTTATTTGCACTGTTTCAAAATCAATCGTTCGTTTTTTACGCGTCGTGCTGGCTCTTTTCTCGAGGGCAGTCGCTTCCCGCCGACCATACCTGCCGGCGCCAGCGCACGCGTGCAGCATGTTGGCCGCCGCGGTCACCTCCCCATCGTCCGTCCACCAGGGACGGCCGCGCGTTTCTTTCCCTCGCCGCGTTTCCGCGAACCGAAGCTCGCGAGTCGTGGCTCGCGCGAAAAAAAACGAAGATGAGGACGCTTTGCCAGAACCCATCAGGCTAACGCCCAATCAGGCGCGGATCGCCGCTATCGCGTTCGAGGTTTTGTACCAAAAAGACCCGCGTGAGGACATGGAGGAGCTCCTGGTGGACAGGGAACGCCCGGAGCTACGCGCCAAGCTGCAAAGGGCGATCAGAGGTACGTAAACACCGCGCCTGATCTTGTTTAACCTTTTACGAGGCCCGAAAACGTAAACTCGTCGCATTCTCATTCTCGGAGCCCGACTAACGCGACCCCGCCCTCTTCCGTTCCGCAGCCGCCAACGAGGCTTGTAAAGACGGCGCCTCCGCGGCGTGTGCCGCGGCCTGGGAAGAGGTGGACGGTTTGGAGGATGCCGCGATGCGCGTTGGAATGACTCAGAACGCTCCTGACTCTGTTCGTTCGGCGCGCTCGCAAAAAATACCGAAAATAAACTCGGCGCCGTCCACCTCGGCGCCGAAGAAAAAGGAAAACAGCAGCACCTGGATGTCGAACCCCGCGACGATGGGAGGTGTGGATCCTTTGAATGGCATCATGCCGTGCTCCGGTGATACATGCGAGGCGCCGTCAGGGACTTTCGAGGCGCGCTTGCGACTGGAGCGCGTTTTGGCGGGGGGCGCGACTGAAGCCGTCGAGCCCAAGCTCACGAAAGCCATTCGCGACGCGGTTGACGTGGCAATCACGCTGTGCGAGAACAAAGCAGACGCGTCGCAGTGTGCGGTGGCGTGGGAGGTTGTGGAGGAGCTGTCGTCCAGCGCGAGCAAAAGGCGAGTCGACGACGTGGAGGATAAATTGTAGGACCAGGGATGTGCCGGCCAAAACGCCTCAATCGAAGCAAAGTGTACGACTGTTTTCAATCCCGCCCTCGCTCGTGTTTTCCCTTTCCCTAACCCATCGCCGCTGCGTTCGTCTCGAGTAACCCTTGAAGCTTCTCCGCGTCAGGCAAGCGGATCAGCGTCATGGTCTTTTCGTTATCCTCCTCCGCGTTGAACAAGTTCAGGATGACTCCGTTTTGCTTCGTCGACCCGTCGGGCAGCTTTTTCGTCGTCGGCGTCACTTTCAGACCCGCGTACACCCCCGCGTTCATCACCGCCTTACCGATCGTGTTGCGAATCAACACGCGGCATTTAAACAAACCTCCCACCGCGCGCTTGGCCTTGAGAAACTCCAGGTTGTTCACCCCGCGGTCCCCCCACGCATCCGCCACTTCTTTCTTCGTGAAGAACTTCGCCTTGGCTTTGAGCAAACACGTTTCGTCATCCTCGTCGCCGCGTTCTTTTTCCTTGAACGACGGGCTCGGGGGTCGCGCCTCCTCCTCGGCCTCTGCATCGCCACCCTCAGAAGTCGCGGCGATGGCCGCGCCGCCGAAGCCGCCGCCGAAGCCGCCAAACGCCGCCGCGCCGGGAGCGCCAAACAAACCGGGCGCCGGAGCGCCGGCGCCGAAAGGGTTGGTCGCCGCGTTCGGGAACAGCGACGGTTTCTCCGTGACAGCCACGGACGCCACGACAGCAGCACCGAAGCCGCTGAAAAGGCTCGGAGCAGGCGCGGCGGGCTCAGCCGCCTTGGGCGGGGTGGGCGCGGACGCTACGCCGAAAAGCGGATTCGCCCGCATCGGCGTCCCCGAGGGAACGCCCCCGAAGCCACCGAGCGTCGGGGTGGACGTGGGGAGCGCCGCATCATCGCTCGACTCGAGCACATCATTAAAGTCAGTTGTGATTTGTCCGATGTGCTTGAGGTAGTCCTGGCACCCCGCCGCCCACGACTTCACGCCCCGCCTGCTGCTCTGATCATTCACCCAACTCGCGAATTGCTTGTTCAGCGCGCGAAGATGCGCTCTGCACTTGTCTTCACGCTTCGACTTGTCCACGACGCCGCCTCCCTGGGCGGCCAGCGCCCTGGAACCAGCGCCCCACTCCTCCTCGTCATCGGCTGCTTGCCTGCGTTTCTTTCCCATCGTCGAACGGCGTGCGCGTTCAAGTGCGATCTCCTTGGATCAACCACAACTTTCGCTTTATTCGTCTGCCGCCGCCCAAAGCACTTTTCAGATTGCGTTTGTGTCCCACGTTCACGACCGCAGTCCCACCAGCGCTCGAGTCGCAGGACGACACGCGACAGCACGATGTTGGGTGTAATCATGACACTTCTCAATCCCGCGTTGAAGCCCGTTTACGATGCTTTGTACCGGGCGTTCCTCGTGGTACGTCTCGCGTTGTCGACGTCATCGCGAGAATTAGAATTCGCTTTCCCGAGAGCACGATCGAATTTCCGCATTGCACACCATGAATGGCACGGCATGACTGACCGACCCCTCCACCCTCGACCCCTCGACCCAACCGCAGGTGGTGGAGATGAACCTGGTGCCTGACTTCATTCTGCGCGCGGGCATCCGGTACCTGTTGCGTACCAAGTGCCTTTTCCGATTCGCAAACACCGAGGATGAGCTTCAGGCGGAGATCGATTTCGTGAAAGATCTGCGCACTCGCGCGGTTGCGGAGCAAACCGACGCCGCGAACGAGCAACACTACGAGGTACCCACGGAATTTTACCTCCTCTGCCTCGGCCGCAACCTGAAATACTCGTGCTGCTTGTACGACAAGCCTGGGATGACTCTCGACGAGGCGGAGTTGGCGATGCTGCGGCTTTACGGCGAGCGCGCGGAGCTCGAGAATGGCCAGAACATCCTCGAGCTCGGTTGCGGCTGGGGGTCGTTGTCACTGTGGATGGCGTCAACGTACCCGCAGGCAAAAATCACGGGTGTTTCCAACTCCCGAACGCAGAAGGAGTTCATCATGGCCCGCGCGGCGGAGCGGGGAATAAAGAACCTCGAGATCATCACCGCCGACATGGTGAAGTTCGAACCGCCGAAATCCGGCGCGTACGACCGCATCGTCTCCATCGAGATGTTCGAGCACATGAAAAACTACGACACGCTGTTCGACCGGTGCACGAAGTGGTTGAAGAAGGGGGGAAAGATGTTCATTCACGTCTTCGTGCACAAAACCACCCCGTACCACTTCGAAGCCTCCTCGGAGGATGACTGGATGAGCAAATATTTCTTCACCGGCGGAACGATGCCGTCGGATCGGCTTTTCTGTTTCTTCACCAAGGGTTTGTATTTAGAAAACCAGTGGAGGGTGAACGGGAACCACTATTACAAAACGTGCGAGGACTGGCTGAAGAGGCTGGACCGCAACTACAAACAAGCGGGTCCGATTTTGGAACAGACGTACGGCGCCGCGCAAAAGACAAAGTGGTACGTCTACTGGCGTCTTTTCTTCCTGTCCTGCGCTGAGATGTTCAACTACAACAGCGGCACGGGGGTTGGAAACGAGTGGTACATCTCGCACTACTTGTTCACGAAACCGTGAAACGAAGTTACGCGGTTAAACCGCGACGTGAGATCGATGGAACATGGAATGAGACTCATTCTTTTTTACAAGCGCTTGCTTTTCATTCGCTCCCCTTCCACTCCCCTCCCATCTCCGCCAACTCCTGCGCGATGATCTCTGACATGGACATCGAAGGTTTCTTTTCTTTCGCCGGTCCCCGTACTCTTCCGCTTCCGGGTTGGTTGGGAATGAACGCTTCTTCGTCAAAGGTTTTCGGCTTTCGTTCGCGGTGTTTTGGCGGCTTGGCCATTTTCATAGCCTTCGCGCGAACCCGCCGTTTCGCATCTTTCGCTTCCTGGTTTAACCGCCGGCGGAAGAGGATTATGGAGGAGATGAACTTCAAAACGTCCTCGCGTCCATCTTGGCTCACACTTGACGTCGGTATCATCGACGGCAAGCGGTGCCATTTTTCCATCAGCCGACGCTCCAGTTCCGCTTGGTTCTCCTCCACGGATGGCATGTCGGGTTTACTTCTGTCGCACTTTGTGAAGATTATCGTAAACGGCACGTTGCGTTCGATGAGCCAGTCCGCGTATTCCAGGTCCTTGTCCATGGGAGGAATCGACGCATCAATCAAAAGCAACACGCCTGCTAAGTTAGAACGCGTGGTGAAGTATTCCTTCGTGAACGCTTCCCATTTCGCCGTCTCCTCCGCCTTGGCCTTGGCGAACCCGTACCCGGGAAGGTCCACGATCCACCACTTCTTCGCGACCAGGTAATGGTTGATGTGCTGGGTGGTTCCTGGTTTGGACGACACCGCCGCGCCGCTCGCACCTTTGGTTAGTAAGTTCAAAAGACTGGACTTACCCACGTTGGATCGTCCGATGACCGCCACCTCGGGGAGTCCGTCCGGGGCCGGGCAATCGTCGGCGTCCTCGGTCGCGGAGACGAAATCCACTTTCTGCATCTTTTTATCATCCACGATTCGCATCTCGGGCAGGGGAAGGGTCTGACCCTCCGCGCCCACGCGAAGCACCGGTCGGTCCCATTTCGACGCGAACATCTCTGTTTAGGGAAATCGAGAACGCAGTTCCGTCGAAGCAAAGGTCAGCATACGAGGAAACAGCGTGTGCGGCAGTTGGATTTATAAAAAGCGAAAGCGCGACGTGTCTCGGGTGCTCACCTTGCGACTCCTCATCCACATACCACAGCCCGGGCACCTGGTCTCCGCCGGCAGCCCTGACTGCAGATGCCCGTCTAACCGGTGGACGTACCGCGGCACTACCCACAGGCCGACGCACACGCGTGGCCTGGGGGACACATGGCCCCAGCCGAAGGACAGCAGCCGCCATTTTGTGGGCGCACCTGCGCCCGTTCACGCGCTTTTGGGAGAAACGAAGAACGCCATTTGGAGAAAAAAAAAATCAAAAGCATCGATTTCGTTGCTGTCATGTCATTTCCCGTAACGCCTCTCCGGAGAGGAGATCTTCTTCACAGTCTCGGACGCCGCGAGGCGACACGACGTGGCCCTGGGACCATGAAACTCCCCCGCGTCATGGTGGCGGTAGTGACGGTGTTACTATGTTGCGCCTTTGGAGTGACGCAAGGCACGACTCTGCCTCCACCACACCTCTGTCCCTTGGAGGACGGCACCTCCCTGGATCTGGTGCTCTCTGCGTTTTACGACGCCGCTCATCATCTCGGAGGAGGTTCGCAGTTCCGCATCTTGCAGACGTTTGTGGACGCCGCGATTGCGACTTGCACCGGCCCTTTGTTGTTCTACACCGTCGCGGGCGGTCAGACCTTGTTCGCACCGACTGATGAGGCGTTCGAAGAGCTCTTCGTGATCCTAAATCGTGGACTCGAAGAGTTGCTGAGCAGCCCCACGTTTCTGTGCAATCTCGTCGCGTATCATCTCACCATCCCGTGCGGGGCGACGAACAGCGCGTTGTACCGTCGATCGTGTGGATTTTTAGTCACGAGCGATATGATTGACGGCCAACCGATAGAAACCATGTTCAACGATCCGACTTTGAGCTCTGCTACTATCGGAATACCAGGGGCTGGCACGGCGTCGAGTTTGCTGTTCGCGCAGATTTCGCAGGAGGTTTCGCTTCGCAAGGTACGCGTGGACGGGTACATGAAACGTGGAGCTGACTTAAAAGTTCCAAACATCGTTCTGTGTGCGGGCGGTGGAACTGGTTTAGCGGTTCATATCGTGAACGCAGTGCTGGTACCCGCGGCTGCGTTTTATTCCACCGTCGAGGCGCTCATCGTTTCGTCGCCCGAGCTCTCCATCACCGCGGAGGCGTATTTCCTGACTCGCGAGTTCCGCGGGAACTTCCCCGCCGGCGGGGTTGTTTCAGCCCGGCAAAATGTCGGTGCGCAGCAAAATATCATCATCATCCCTCCGTTAATTCCACGTGGAAACTTACCAAACCCGGTGTTACCTGATGAAGGGATGTGTTTCCCCGGCGAGGTCATCGACGCGTTCGACATGCAAACCGTGTTCGCGCCGACGAACCTGGCGTGGAAAACTTTCTTCCGCCGCGTCGGGCTGTCGAAGGAACAAGTATTTTCCGACCTCGAGCTGCTCTTGTCGACGTTACAATACTCAGAGATTTTTATTGACGTGGAAACCACCCCCATCGGTGCTGATGGGGAGCTAGCGGGGTCTCGGTATTTCACGTACAACATGTATCCGCTGGAGTTTTTACAAACCGCCATCAATCCCGAGCTTTTGTTCGTCACGCCCTTGCTCGGCCCTACGCTCGGGGCACTGAACTTCTTCGACCTGATCGTGGACATAACGGGAATAGGAAACAAGCGGATCATCACTCTAGAGGGGCAGAGGTTTGCCTTTCTCGGGGGGAACAAAGCAGTTGTTCTCGTCCCCGACCTCGTGGCGTGCGACGGCTTGTTGCACATCGTGGATTCTGTGCTCATAACGCCAGGCTTGACGACGCTTCGCCAGCTCACGCTCCGACCAGAACTCTCACTGTTCACGCAAATAGTAACCAGCCCGGGTAACGAAGTTCTGGCGCTAGAACTCGACACCGTGGGAACTGGGGGGCAGCTGGTATCTGGCATAGCCATCTTCGCACCCACTAACGCGGCGGTCGAGGGAGGGCTGGCTTATTTGGTACGTATCTTGAATGTTTTCTGCAGCGCGCGACGACACAACTGACATCTTTCATTAAACGCGCGTAGGGATATCGACCAGAAGAGATTCTAATCCCTTTGATGGACCCGTTCATCGCGTTTCTCATCCGCCAACAGATTGCGCAGTACCACCTGATTTTGGACCTCGTGCCTCGCGGATTCCTTCTGCCGCAGGAGGATTTTCGACTAGCGCTCCTGGCCGATACTGACGTGTTTGATACGCGCCTGGCTTACCCCATTCTCGCCAAGCCCTGCAATATATTTTTGGGGTTGAGCGTTATTAGGCAAGTAGGCATACGCATTCAAGGCGTCCGCTCAGTGACACACCGGAATCCACCCGGTTTGCCCGACCCTTTGCGCAAAATCTCCGTCGAAGGGAGATTAAACAGCGCTACCGTAATCGTGCCTGATCTGGTGTCAAGCAACGGGGTCGTTCAAGTCGTGGATACAATGTTGGTTCCGCCGACCGCAGAGCTTGGGCTTTCAATCCTCGACCGCATTGGCCGAACGCAATGGTTAAAGGTTTACGAAGGTACGTAGTGTACTTCCCAAATCCCAACACTTCGTCGCTCGACGAGAGCAAAATTGAAAAAAAACAAATGCACATCTGCCAAAACATAAATTAGAAGGCTTTCCGAGACGCGAAAGAACGCCAAAAATGATTCAGAGACAGAAGGCGCGATTATCTAGCAAACAAGAGAAACGACACACAAATTTAAAGCGCTGAATCATAAAAATCCGGAAACCAAAGTGCCCCTGATACTCAGAGCCTTGAAACCCGCATGAACCGCGGTTTTTACGTCCTTCTAGATTTGAGGTGACAAGCTACCTTCACTAGGAGTACGGAAACATCCAGAGGAACTGATTCATGCAAAATAGACGGTGGATGCAAGTAAACTGCAATACTATTGAAAATTGAAAATAACGCTTTATCGGATGATTTAGCCGGGGTATGGTGCCCATCTCAACACTGTTTGCACATACACGACTGACACTTTTCTTTTACAAAGCAGAAATCGTGCTCGTTCTTGGTTTGCAAGGCGAGTTTCGAGGACAGTGTCTTCCCCCCGGCGACGTCAGCGTTTTTGCTCCGATCGACTTGGCATGGCTCCAATTCTTTGTACGTGTTTCCCTTCTCCGCACCCGACGATTTCTCTTCCCCAATCCGTGTTCTTCTTCCTTCGGGGTGTTTTCGAAAAAACTGACAAAACTATTTTCGCTCGTACGCGCCGTCATAGGCGAAGCTCGCGCTCTCGCGAGAGGTGGTCTTCGACAGATTCACGGCAATTCTCTACGATATAATTCTATTCTCGACTGTCACAGAGCGCGCAAATTCAATAATCGATGAGGTTTGTGTTTCTAATACTACGCGCTTTGAATGTTTTGATTACTCTACGTTTCTGACTCAATTTCTTTTCCCACAGGGCGTTACAGGAACGTTTGTGACCCCTCCGCTTGAACCGCAATTTATTGCGAAAGACGAACCCCTGGAAACCACGCTTCAACGATATTGGCAATCTCCAGCAGAACTCACCTTCTCCAGATACGATACCCTCGTCAAGGGTGACGGGTCGATCATCACACAGGTATGTAACGCTTTTGTCTCGTGTGCGTTTTCACGTTCCTCCGTGACTTAGTCTCGTATTCGCTTTTCCCTTGCAGGTGTTCATTTCAGGCGGTAACACGTTTGACTGGTTTGGGAATGATACAGCGTTTCCCTCGATAGCGTCAAATGCGTACCCCGGTGCGTTTCCGAACGTCGCTCAAATCATTCCGCCCGAGGCGAGGAGTGGACAGCTCGCCATCAACGGAGACTTGCACGTCGTCGACAAGGTTGTGCTACCCAATCCTCTAGCTTTCTGTCGCGCCGGGGACTTTGAGTTTGTTCAAGGGTATGCGTTCCAGAGCCTTGAAATTCCGTCAACAAACGTTGACCCGTCAGGGCAAGTCGTTAACGCCATAGTTCCGCGAGCGCTCGCTTTTGAGTTTTGCGATCGTCTGCCGTGCACTTACGACGTTCCGGGCCTATACGGCCGAGCCGGGTTCCGAATGTCTGTCGAGGTTGTGGTGAAGTTCAAGCACCTCTTGCCGCTGTGCGATCCGTGGTGCACGCCGGCGAGTTTCTGGTGGTGCATCCCGTGCACTGGCATATATGCGCAGACGGTGTTGACAATCGGCGGATGTGCGCCGTATCAGGTACGAAGACATCTCCCATACATTTGATTATTTCGGGACACAACACGACAACGCACAAAACATCCCCACGACGAAGTGCTGACCATTTTTACTCTCCACCGTTCTCAGAACTGGCACCACTGCGGAGGGGCGCTTTCGATTTTCGTCACGGACGCCGGGGAAGTGCGCTGGGGGTTCCAGACGTTTATCGAGAGCTTCTCGCTGTTGCCTATTTTCGCCGGCGGTGGCATGCGGGTTGTCGATCTTTCCGTTCCAGCCAAAGGCTTCAAAGCCGTCAGCGGACAGGTGTTTAAAATACTCGCGACGTACGACGGTTTGTGTAACTGCACAAAGATCTACATCAACGACAAGCTGCGTGGCATCGCGGATCCGTTCGATATCGGACAGTACGTTTGGCAGCCGTTTGTCGACGTGGCGGACAACTTTTACGAAAGCATCACCCTCGGCGGAAGCAAGCACTCAAGAAATGTCACTCCGCCACGGAACGATATTCCTGGGTCAGGAGAGATATTCGCCGGGAACGGTGGCGTCGGCGGCGTGGAACCAGGGCTGGAAGCGGCGCAAGCGTCGAATCTGTATTTGTCGAAAGACTGGTCTTTGCCCGCGGCTGGGCAGTTCGCGACGTATCCATCGGATCCCGTGCTCGTCGGACGGTATCCGACGCAGATATTTCTTCCGTGGAACGGGGATATCCTCAGCTCCAGCGTGTGGTTCGATAACGGAAGGCGAGAGGGCATACGATACCCGAGTACCTGTATTAGGCCTCCGTTTTTATAGAGATATGCGTGACCAGGGGCATCGTACGAAGTACGATGCAGAAGTTTGATTAATTGAGAAGTGCGAGTTGGAAAAAAAAACAAACGAGTCACGTCTTTGTTCCTTTCTGTTGTTGGTGGCTTTTTTCTCGATAATTTGTGCCACCGCGAAGCGCGCGCTTCTCGGGCAAACGCCGGGAGGAAAGCGGCGATGGATGCCTCTACGTGGCTCGCAGAGTTCGAACGTGTCGAGAAGCAAGTGGATGCCTCGTTCGCGTGCCTTTACGAGAGCGACGCAGCGCAGCGCGAGGGACGAGCCTCAGATGCTACCGAGTTGACAGCCACCGTGAGGAAGCAAGCCGCGGAGCTCGGGAGCACGCTGGACAAGATCGAGTCGTCACTGCGAACATCCTCGGTGACCGAGCGCGAGAGACGAAGGAGGGACGACCTGGTCGTGAGCTTGCGCGGTAGATGTGAGGAACTGGAGGGGCTTAGCGGCGATAACACCGGGTTCGTCTCCTCGCCCGCGTCCACGAGTTTCTTCCAGCCCGAACTTGATTCGCACCACCGAGGAGAAACGTCCATGACCGTGGACCTGGACAACTCCGGGATCTTACAACTGCAGCGCAACATGATGGCGCAGCAGGATGACGAATTAGACGAGCTTTCTCGGGTAGTGACGAGCACGAAACACATCGGGATGGCGGTGAACGAGGAGCTCGGGCTTCACGCGCGGCTCCTGGATGACATCGACGACGAAGTGACGCGCACCGGTTCACGGCTCAAGCAAGCGCACAAGATGGCGTTGGCGATGTACAAGAAGACCTCGAACTGCCGGTTGTTCATGATTGCCACGCTTTGCCTTGTCATCCTGATGTTACTCGTGTTTGCGGTGCTGAAGCGCTTCTGAACACGAGAGTGTACTTTTGAAAATCGGAGCAGCGAGACGAAACAAGACGCGCCCGCGACGACGGGCATTGTAAAACTAAAAGCATTTGTACCTAAATAATTTCAGCTTAAACACGAACCTTGGTTCGTTTTCTACGTTCTCTCTCTCCGTGGTCGCTCTGGAGTTCCCGGTATTTGCATTTCCACATCCCCCGGCGACTGTACCACCACCGACAACAACCGCCCGCTTTCCGGGACGCTCGCAACCTCCGGCGCGCACTGGTCCGAGTACGCTAACGGCCTCGCGATTGCTACGTTTTCAACCAGCTCGCCTTTGACGTACACCGGAGGGTTTTCCACAACCACCACGGGTCCTTCAAGCAGTTGAATCGAGCTGCACTGCGAGTTGTCGTATCGCCACGTCGACGACGATCTCCCCGGCGCCGAGGCTTTTTGAATCACCGTTGAGTAAATCTTCGCGGGTGGAATGCTGATCTGGACGCCAAGCTCAGCCATGCGCGCCACGAGCTGCATCGTGTCTCCGTTCCGCGGCATGAGCTCGGACGGATCTAGCGGAAGCCAGGAGAACTCACCTTGCTGGGTGTTGAACGGGTTGTTCTCGCGTAACCGGAACGCGTATCCCACCGCGACGCACAGGAACAGGTCCAACAACTCCGTGAACATGTGCCCTATCCATGGGTATTCGTGAAGGAACAACATGACCATCTCCAGGAATATCCGCGTGCACACAAACGAAAACACGTAGAACTGAAACGAACGGTACATGCTTTCCTTCATGTGCGCGGGAGTCGCGGTTGGGTCGATGTCTGCTTGTCGCAAGATCATCATTTGCATCTTTAGCTCCCTGATGTTCCGCGCGGTGTTTGATAAAATAATCGCCAGCGTCACCATGTACATGATCGCGAGCGCGAAAAACGTCATGTTGTTCAGCTGGTAGTACCGGTACGTCAGGTTCAACACGAACAACATAATAGCGACGGTCATTGATGACTGGGCTTCGTTGATTGGAAGCGTTCGCCGTGTCACCAGCCAACCCCGGGCGATCAACACCAAAATGAAATACGTCGCCGCTTCGTTCACGCTGATCGCGAGCGCGCTCATCAGCTCGACCCAATCGGGAACGTACCCATACGAAGAAAGCACCGTCCACTTGAACATCCCAACCACTTCGTGCATCGTTTTGATCATGGGTAACGCAAGGAACAACCGGTGTAAGCCGGTCATCGCGCGGCCGTGCGTCACTAAACCGAAATATACCTGCGTGATAAACAGTAAGCTCCAAAACACCGCGAACGTCCGGTACATCACGGGTAGCGGAATGTACCCCATCCCCAGGTGTTCGCCCCCCGGGTTCAGGAATTTGTACTCCATCGAAAACGAAGACGCGCCTTCGCCGCACATCAGAATCGCCCACGACACCCTCATCGTGGCCGTGATGTCAACCTTTCGTTTCGTGCGCGTCGTCTGGTCAATCTCGAACGAGTAACACCTCTCCACGTCGCTCGAGTTTTGCGAGGCGAGCTGCGAACACGCGTTTTGCGCGCCCATCTCTATTACGTACATATCAACCTCCTTGCATCCGATGATGTACGTGTGCAGTGCCGAGGAAGACCCGCCCCTGCGCTCGCTGCGTATGTCAAACTCCGCGTATCCCCCGCTCAAGAAACCAAACGTATCGATTTCCTTCACCGCCCCGCCGTCCGACATGATGGAAATCTCCGTCTCCACAATAATCGACGTGGCGGGGATGATGACGCATAAAAAAGAAATGACCGACAAAAGCGCCCCCCGCCCCCGCGTCCCCGCGCCACGTAAAACGCCCATCTTCACCCGACGTGTGTCTATGTCGGACGCTACACACAAGAACCAGAGACCCGGGAAGATCAAGTCGGAGAACGCGAGCGGAGGGTTAGGCCGCGGAAGTCTCGCGTTCGACCCGTCAGGGAAGAAAGTTTTTTGATTCGCCAGTGACCGACACCACCCCCAAACTAACTCCCGGTATACGTCGCCCACGAAAGTGAGTTCCGGGTGTCGTTGCTAGTCACGCGGCGCGAAGTCACTGACGCACGCAAACGCACAGTCTGCGCGGCCGGGGTGTGACTCCGTCGGACCAATCGTGAAGTTGAACTCCTTCGTCCTTTCCTGAAAATTAAAAACTGATTTGACATCGATTCGGTGGATTGCCTCAAGCATTTAGTCTTACGAAACCGGAAACGGACCGGGATGCGGATTCGTCCCATAAGCTCCATCATGATGGCAATGGAGCTCCATCTTCGCGGTTGACATTACAAGTCGTCGCGCTCGACGATTGTCACCCGGGGCGGGGGGGTGTGGTGGTGCGCGCACTGCGGCCAGCGATGACAACAAACGCGGTGCCACCGACCGCGTCGGTGTTCTGTCGCGAACTTCGACACACCTTCGGCCGCCGCCGCACGTCGCGCGCGTGTGTGCATTTTCGCCGAGGACGGCACCTGGGATGGGAACGTCGTAGCCACGTCGCGTGTTGTTCGGAGTCGTCGTGGGAGGTTGACGAAACCGGCGGGGTTGTTTTCACCGTGAACGAGCTCGTCGCGGTGACGTTCGGCGAGCTTTTTCACCAAGGGTCACCCGGGAGCGTGTGCACGGACACGCGCGTGGTGCGCCCGGGTCAGTGGTTCTTGGCCCTTTCCGGGGACACGTTCGACGGCGACGAATTCGCGCACGACGCGTTGTCGGCAGGGTGCGCCGGGGTGGTTTCGTGTCGCCCTCCACCCGAAAACTGGACCGCAGGTTGGGTTCGTGTCGAAGACACCACACACGCGCTTCAGTCGCTCGCGTCCATCGTTCGGAACAAATTCAAAGGCGTGGTGGTTGGAATCACGGGGAGCGTCGGGAAAACCACGGTGCGCGAGTTGTGCGCCTTGGCGCTGGGCGACGAAACGCACTCGCACGTCACCAAAAGTAACTTCAACAATCACATCGGCGTGCCGTTGACGATTTTAAAAGCACCTCCGGACGCGAAGGTTTGGGTGTTGGAGATGGGCATGAGCGCACCTGGGGAGATCGCCACGCTGGTTTCAATCGCGCGGCCGACGATACGAGTCGTCACGAACGTTGCGCCCGCGCACTTAAACGGCGTGCGCGACGTCGACGGCGTCGCGGCGGCCAAGGCGGAGATGTTCGCAAACGCGGTGCCTGGAGACGTGTGCGTTTTGAACGCCGACGACCATCGCGTGATGGCAATGCGCATTCCGACTGGGTGTGTGTGCGTTTCTTTCGGTGGAGTCGGAAGCGGCGCTGACGTGATGTTCGAGACGACGCAGAACGCGGGGGACGACGACGGCGAAGACGAAGTGTTCGCGCCAAACGAATTCCGCCTTCGCGACAAAAAAAACGCCGAGACCATAAACGTCTCACTCTCCCAGCCCGGCGCGCATCTCGCGCAATGCACCGCCTGTGCGTCAGCAATCGCGGTGGTGACAGGGATGCCGCTTACGCGAGCGGGGGCGAGGATGGAATCGTTTACGTCCCCGAACGGGCGCTCGCGCGTTTCACGAAACGCAAAGTTTGGAATCACGGTGCTGGACGACGCGTACAACGCGAGCCCGAAAAGCGTGGCTAGCGCTTTTGCGACGTTACGAAACGCGAAAGACCGCGGTCATCGAACCGTGGCGCTTCTTGGCGACATGCTCGAGCTCGGCTCCGCGAGCCACGGGCTTCATGTTGAGACATTGACACTTTGTTTGGACGCGCGTTTCGACGTCGTCGGCGTGGCGGGCGAGGCGTTTTCGGCGGCGGCGACGACGTTGGCGGCTACGCGGCCGGACGCGGCTGTCGTCGTCGTCGCAACTGACGCGGAGGCGCTGTGGGAAAACATTTGTGTGCCAGCCACGGCGACCGGGTCCGTGGTGCTCGTGAAAGGGAGCCGGGGAATGGGAATGGAACGGATCGTGCGGAGGTTGGTGGAGGAATAGGTAGCGACGAAGGCATTCAATTGTTTTTGTCAGATGGTATTAGATTTATCACATTGTGAGTAGGTATTGTGTGTGAGTAGGTATTGAAGTATTTACAGCAGTTTACAGCAGTTACAACGCTTCCTTTCGTTCGCGGTGTTCGATCCCGTCGCGTATATCAGCCACGCTCCCGCCGACCAGGGCAGCATTCGGGGCGTGGCGTCACGGTGTGACGGGTCGCCTCGCGACGCGCGGCGGGGACGTAAGTCCCGGCGGGGGCGCGTCGTCGAGGAAAACAAGCGAGTCGGCGGTTCAGCGCAAAGATTTTCAAAGAGTTTACGTCGCGCGCCTTTCATCGTGTGAAAGACGCTTACCGACCTCACCCGCCTTTGTTTGTTTTTCGTTTCGGGGCTTGATACCCCCGGCTGTTGTCCGCGCCCAGCGGGTTACGGTCACGCAGTCGTTTAAACGGGTCGTCTTTACCATCCTCGTCCTTCACTTGATTGTTTTTGGGTCGGCTCGGTCCAGCCTCGTCGTCACTTCCCGTGCCTAATCTCCGTCCAGCCCCTGGGCGCCTGCGAAGCCCAACATCCACAATCTCCTCCGCCCTCTCCAAGCGCTTGTCGCGTACACGTTCGGCGTGCGTTTCCGACGCCTTGCGCGCAGCTTCTTCCTGTCGCAGCCTCGCCGCACGCTTCCCGTCCTCCAAAGCGCGAACGCGTTCTCCGCTCGGCGCTCGTGCGACACGCAACGCCGGATCTACCAGGCTGGGGCGAAGCACGAGGTACCAGCACGCCAGCGCGCCTACGACGTACCACCCGTTCGACTCGAGCCATTGCCACACCTTCGCCGCGACTAACGCGGGGGTGAGCCCGTCGGCGAAGCCTTCCATGACGCCGCGCTTCAAGGTACGCCCGACGTCACCTTTTCCACGACACGCCCCCCCCCTTGCGCGGGTGAAAGTGAGATCCATGAGATCCAATGGGACGCGGCCTGAAACTTTCCAATTAGAAGTGATCGGAAAAGGAGAAACCACCATAGTGGACCGCGCCGGAGGGCTGCAATGATCGGCGCGGAGCGGTCTGGCTTGCGCGCGCGTAACGTGCGCGAGGCTCCCGCGGAGGTTAGGTCCACGTTCGAGCATTCCCCAATCGTCAAAGCGGTGCGGAGCCTCGATGCGTACCCCAAGGTTGTGGAGGACTACGTGCACGGATCGACTTCCGGAGGTATCATCACGTTCGTGTGCGCTGCGATATGCGCGCTGCTGTTTCTAAGCGAGTGGTCGCACCACCGAACCACGGTGGTTACGAGCGAGGTCAAGGTTGATACGTTGGGGGTGGACCGGCTAACCCCCAATGCAACGCGGTTACGCGTGTCAATAGACGTCACCTTTCACGGTTTGGCGTGCGAGCTCATCACCCTTGATACCCTGGACCAGGCCGGGGAGGCGCACCACGACGTGCACGACGGGCATTTGAAGAAGCGACGGCTTGATAGGCACGGCAAGCCTCTTGAAAAGGAATTCGTAACCGAGCCGGTGAACAAACACAGGGACATCCACGACGAGGTCGTGAAGCTTCAGAAAAACGCGGGGGGCGGCGAGGCGCACGGGGGACACAGTCACGGCGGGGGGGACGGGCGAAGGCGCGGGGATTTACGCGACGGCGAGACGGTCGTGGGTGGGGACGACGACGAACACGATGGGAACAAGGATGCGAGCACGGATGGGGACGAGGATGCGTCGCATGGGGACAACAACGATGCGCACCGCAAACTTCTTCAATCCAACGCCGCCGACCAGCTCCGGCTTCAGATGATGAACACGTTCAACCTGCAGGACATTCTGGACAAGCAGTTCCCGGACGGGATCGAAAAGGCGTTCCGGAACGAAAACAAAGAAGGGTGCGAGGTGATTGGTTATTTGGAGGTGAACCGAGTTCCGGGGAGCTTCTCAGTGTCTCCGGGGCGATCTCTACAACTAGGGTTCGCGCACGTGCAGCTGCAGGTGCAGACGGATTTGAACCTTTCGCACACGATAAACAAATTCGCATTCGGCGACGCGTTTCCGGGGTTCGTGAGCCCGCTGGACGGGTACGACAAAGACCTGCCTCCCAATCACGTACACCAGTATTTCCTGAAAGTCGTCCCGACGTCGTTCACCAGTCTGGCCGGGCCGCGAATATCGTCGCAGCAGTACAGCGTCACGGAGAGCAGCGCCGCCGCCAAGGGGCTGATGGGAGCCCAGCGGCCGAGCGGGGTTTACTTTCACTACGAGCTGTCCCCAATCGCGGTGCATTACAAAGAATCGCGAAACTCGGTCTCGGAGTTTCTCACCGGCGTCTGCGCGGTGGTGGGCGGCGTGGCGACGATGTCGGGGCTGGTGCACGAAGCAGTGCAGTTCGCGCAGTCGCAAATCAAAGCGGCGGCGTGATTCCCAAGTTGAGAGGTGTGTTTTAGGGTCTTTCTTTCTACTACAAAGTCTTTAGACGCACAAACAGTCTGATTGCTTCTTTTTCACCTCCTCCATCGATCACGCGAGGCCGTTCTTTTTCATCTACTTCACGCCGATACCGTTTCGCTCGACGCGACGTCCCCGGCGCCGTGGATCTTGAAGTGGTGGTACTTCTGCTTCGCGCCGTACCCAGTAACGACGCTCATCATGCATGACCCTCCCGCGACGACAACCAGGATGGTGCGGTCCGGCGTTTCCAAATCCACGCGGTAGGAATCACGCGGCACGAACTCCGCCACACGTTTCATCACGTCGAGGCTGATACGATAAAAAAGAAAGTGTCAGTCTTTCGTGATGTTCGTAACTTGTATGAGCAAACAGTGCACTTGTGATGTATGTAGTTCACTTCCTTTTAATGAGTGTGGTCAAAGAGGGGCTGTAATCAGTCGGCGGAACGTGTAAATGGGAAAGTTCCTTGCCTGTTCAAATGCATCGCCGCGCTGTGTTCTTCGATAAATAAAAGAAAGTGTCAGTCTTGTGTGGGAAACAGTCGGAGGGATTTTGGCAAAACAACACGTACCTTCGTACGTGACGCGGAACGAGGGAAGCGGGTCAGGTCGGGCTTCGGGTGCTGTTTCGGGGAACTGCGTTTTGATGAGTTTCTCGGCGAGCTCGTCCAAGTCGCGCTCCGGCGCCAAGCGGTCCACCGGGATGATTCGCGAAACACGCGACGTCTTGGTCCAGCCCTCGGGTCCGACTTTATCCGCCTCTTCGATGAGCTCTGCTTTTTGTGGACGGGGTTCAGGAGTGCGGGTGGTCAGTCGTAGAACGAGGAGCGATTTTTGTCAGCAGTACGTTTTGTATAGCTGGGGTCTGAAGTGAGTCTTGGACAAGCTTGTGCCTAAAGTCGGCAGACTACTCGTAGTGTCTTCCGAGTCACTCTAGAACAACTAGACACGGCGCCAAACTCCGTTTCCTGGGAAAAGCCAAAAAAAATCAAAAAAACAAAAAGAAGGTCTTCGAAACTCGCCTTCCGCTAACCTCCTGACGGAAACGGTGTTTTCGTCGGGGCGCAGGGCGACGAAAACGCTTCCGCTGCATCCCGGAATGAGCAAGGACTCGGCGGTTTCGTATGCCACTTCCGTTTGCCCGGGAACTTCCATGCTCTTCGGGATACCCACGTCCCCGTATGCCTGTTTAAAGAACGTGTCGTTGAGCAGCGTTGAGACTTCTTCCCCTGCCCGGCGTACGTCGTCCGAGTTCTTGCTCGTCACCAGGAAACCCTTGAGCCAGGGGGGGAGGGGTGGAGGGGCGGTGTCGTCCACGGTGAGGTCACGGGGGATTCCGATGCTGTGCGTGGTCATGGTGTTTGGTGAGGTTGGGGAAGTGGTGTCGTGGTTGTGACGAGAAACGGGAAAGTGTCGTGGCTTTTGAAAAGTGTTTTCGGCTCTTCTCAGATTTCGACGCGTGGCCAAATATTACTCGCCCACAGATCTGGACACGGCGCCCCCTTTCTCGCCCTCACAAGCCCGCCCCCCGGCCACTCCCCGACGCACGCACAGCGCGTCATCGAGCCCCTCCGGTGTTCCTTTTTTCAGGAAACGCGTCCCCCAGGTGTCTTCCTCTCCAAAAGGCTTCCCCGGTTCTCTTCCCCCGGGTGACCCGGCGGCTCTTTCTCGAATTTTCACGCGCCATGACATTCACCACGATGTGCGCGGTCTCCATGCCCGCGTGTGTGACGCGCGTCACTCCCCGCGCGCGTTTCGCAAGGGTCGCCGCCCTGCGGCTCCCCTCTGGACGACGCACCGTAATCACCAACGCCGTGGAGTCCTCCTTCGACGTGAAGCTCGAGCTCACCGCGGACAACGTGGAGTCCGTGCTTGATGAGGTCCGGCCGTATTTGATCGCGGACGGCGGGGACGTGGAGCTTGTTGAGATCGACGGTTTGGTCGTGCGGCTGCGGTTAAACGGCGCGTGCGGTAGTTGTCCGTCAAGCACCACCACCATGCGCATGGGAATAGAAAAAAGACTGCTGGAGAAGATCCCGGAGATCATGGAGGTGGTGCAAGTCATGAGCGAAGAAGCGGGGCTTGATTTGACGGAGGAAAACGTGGAAGCCACGCTGGATGAAATAAGGCCGTACCTCGCGGGGACGGGGGGGGGGACGCTGGAGCTGGAGGCGATTGAGGAACCTATTGTTAAGATTCGACTAACAGGACCCGCGGCGTCTGTGATGACCGTCCGAGTCGCGGTGACGCAGAAACTACGGGAGAAGATGCCGAGCATCGCGGCGGTGCAGCTGCTTTGAGAGACAAAAAGGAAAATACCTGGACATGTTGTAGAAGATAAAAAACGAGGTTGGGCGTTAGTGTCACTAAATATGAAAACTCCACCCTGTTGCCTGTTCTCGGCGTCGTTCGCCTCCGCACTCCTGGTCCAAGCCTTGGTGTTGAGTCGTGTATTACACCAACCAGGCGTTTCTTTCCTTCCTAAAAACGCACAGCGCACGTACAAGGCCGTACCTAAAAACTCCAAGAATTCCATCTTCGGCGTCCCTATTTTTTGTTCTACCGAGAGCGAACGATCCTTGTTAGTCACAACAACGCGCGGCACGTGTGTGTTTGGAGGCAAAATGCCACCGCGTCACGCGGAGCGCTTAAAAGCGCTGGCGGGAACCGTCGGACGGAATGTCATCCTGCCGTTCATGCTCGCGCTTCGTTTGGCGAGCTTCTTCAGGTGCGTACTACTAGGTAACCTCGCACGCACAGAACCGGAAACGCGCCAGGTGTTTTTGTTCAAACGCGGCCGCGAGTCACAAACAAGCCCGTCCGAGTGTTTGCGAAGTCGCACGGGAAGACTCGCTTACCGGTGCACCGAGCTCACACCGAGTTCAAAGACAACGCACTTCGGAACGCACTGGAAACAAACAACAGAAGCACGTAGACGGTGGTTGACTTTTACTACTAAACACTAACACCACCTGCATCCACGAATCTCATCTCTTTCCATGTCAACAAAAAACACAGAATCGGCTGGCTGTTCAAGTTTCTAGGCCTGGTGGGTTTCGCGGCGGTCCTATCCCCCGCGTTCCTCAGGTGCGTATTGCGCGTTTCGCCAAATCCCGCCTCACTGTTTTACCGAAGCTGGTGACTGTTGTCCATACATCACGATATACAAGACTGACACTTTCTTTGTTTGGTCGTAAGGGTGGGTTGGAGTTACTACACGGACAAGCGCGTGACGCGGTGAGTATTTCCCATTTAGCATATTCCACCGACTGATTGCCCATACACGACTGACATTTATTTTTACAATCTCAGGGACGTGCGGTACGGCCCGAACCCGCGGAACCGGCTGGACCTTTTCCTGCCGGAAGGGTACGGCCTTGGGGCTTTCCCAAATCCAGGCACACTGCTTGCCCATACTCGTACCAGAAGGGAGCATTACCTCTGCCGATTTTCCAGAGTGTTTACTCATGCACATTACGAAAGACTGACACTTTTCGTGTAACATTCAGGTGTGGGTTTCACGGGACGCGCGTGGTGGACGCCGAAAACGCGGCGGTGCACGAAAAGTACGGCCGTTTGGGCTTTCCCAAATCCCTCCGACTGGTTACCGCCCCTACCTGACTGTTTCAGTGCACTACTAGTAACATTTACGGCGTACTCGCGGCTCTTACAAATACATCACAAACGCACTGTTTGCGCATACGTTAAGACTCTCCGACTGACCTTTTTCGTTCCCACTCCCAGCTCTGTCAACAAAAACCGCCCCGTGGTTATTTTCGTCACCGGCGGGATGTGGATCATCGGGTACAAAGCGTGGGGTACGTGTTGGGCCTTTCTCGAATCCCGCCTCCCTTTTTCCCCATACAAGACTGACACTTTCTTTTATTTATCGTAAGGTGCTCTTTTGAGCTTAACGCTAATGCGCAGGGGTTACGTAGTAGCGTCGCTTGATTACCGGAACTTCCCGCAAGGCACCGTCGGGGACATGGCGGCTGACGTTGGTTTGGGAATCGGGTGGGTGGTGCGACGCGCGGCGAGTTTGGGCGGGGACCCTTCGAAGGTTTTCGTGATGGGCCAAAGCGCGGGCGCGCATTTAAGCGCGCTGGCTTTGTTGCGGCAAACGGAGTGGGAAAAACGGGGGTACCTCAACGGCAACGGCGTGAGTAGTTCGAAGGATTGGAGTTCAAAAGACTTGGCCGGTTTCGTGGGCGTGTCCGGGGTGTACGGCGTCGATAATCCGGATTTGATATCCCACTTTGACAAGAAAGGTTTGTACAAAGAGGTAAGTATTTCCCACCCAACACATTCCGCCTCCCTGATTGCCCATACGAGACTGACATTTCTTTTTTACAATCTCAGGTGTTTTACGCGATAATGGAAGCGGGGTTTTCGGGAAGCCGAGCGGGGGAGGCGTTACCGCGAAGCTCGCCCGTGGCGCTGGTGCACGAGTTCGAAAGCAACAACCCGGGTGTTATAAGGGCGACGCACCCGCCCGTGCTGCTGTGTCACGGCGAGGCGGACACGAGCGCGCCGCCGTCGGAAAGCGCCGCCTACGCCAACGCGTTGCGCGCGTGCGGTTTTGACGACGTCACGGAAAGGTACTACCCTGGTAAGACGCACACCGACCCGTTCGTGACGGATCCCATTTTAGGTGGAAGGTACGTATCGGGCGTTTCCCAAATCAAAAGCCTCCACGTTTCGCCGATTGCCCGCCCGTAATGACTCTCCTCACGTCACGAAACACTGACACTTTGTTTGTTTGGTATCAGAGACGCGCTCGCGGAGGACATTGCGCGGTTCGTGGGGGGCGAGTCCGGGAACGACGTCACAACCGGTACGTCGCCTCGGTTGTTGCCGAGAGCGTTCGTGGAGTTGGCGCGGACGATGGTGCCGTTTTGAGACCAGTCAGGCTGAGACTGTTTGCCCATACGACGAGCCGGTGGTGTTGTGCTTTGTACTTTTTAGAAAAAAAACGTCCATTTTTCGCGTCGTCAACGTCGTCGCGTTGTTTCTCTCGAAGTATTAATACCTAGACTATTCATCACCTCTTCTTTCGCGACCGCGGCACCGTGGGTACACGTACCTGTATACCTCACCAGTCACGTCTGTACCTCTCGTTATTTGGCCGCCTCCAACTCCAACTCCGCCGCCGCCGCCGCCTCATCCGCCTCCCTCAACGCCCTTCGCCGGTCCTTCTCAATCCTCGCCAGCTCTCTTTGCTCGCCGAGCTCATCCTTAATAGCCTTTCGTTGCGCGTCCCTCGCTTTTTCGTTCAAATCGTAGCCGGGGATGCCGTTGCCGAACGCCAGGGCGGGGTTTGGCGTGGTCGCGGCGATAGCAGCGGCCAGGGTCGCCGCGGCGAACGCTCTTCTCGAGGTGGGCACCACGGAGGATAAACCACCGGCCGCATCGCCGGGCGCGGCGCGAGTCACGACCGCGCGACCGACTTTGCACGACCCGCGCTTACTCGAGGTCTTCGCGGTGGCCACGACCATGGGAGACACGGTGGAGAGGGCGAGCATCGCGAACGGCGCGGTCGCGTGTGTGGGGGTGTGCGCGATCGGGGAGGACGGCTACGTGGCACAGGAGCTGGCCAAAATCAGTGGCCAAAAATGACTCGATTGCCGAATCGTCGTCACGTCCGATATCCGAGACGCTTCGTATCGTTGAACGCCGAGATTCCGAGATCGCACGCAGTCCGCACCGCACTGATCTCCTTCCTGGTCCGACGAATTCGCGGAACGCGCGCTGCGGGAAGGCAGAAGCAGAATGAAAAGTACCACGAAAGATGCTGCACGACCGATTGTTGTGTATCTCGCGAACATATGCCCCAATGGCAAGCTTGCGACTACTGCCATGCATGAACTCTACGCCCAGTTGCCCGGCAGTAAGGAGATTCTTAGGAAAAGCCACCTCCGCAAGGTCAAGACTCTCGGCGAGGCCTTCCCTACTATTATAAGCTGCACTGGCAAGTCCGGCAGTGAGATACTACGCGACGTGAGAACGCTAAGCGCGACGATGGCACACTTCCCGACAAAGCAGGTTGATACGAAGACTGCCAAGCCTAAAAAGGCGAGCACGGCTAAACCGCCAACGCAGGCGCCTTTGCAGAGCCGAAACAAACCCATCGAGCTCCGCGCGCGCGCCACGGAACTCCCCGCGTCACGGAGTACCTCGACGCTCCTGTCGAAATTCACTGACCACGCGCTTCCCGCGACGAACGGGCTTGACGACGGCGACGACGACGACTCGGTATCAATCACGCTCGTGGTCGGCGTGGACGGCTTCGTGTCGGCGACAGTGACGGTACCGCGAGAGATTGCGGCGTTGGCCCGTGTGGAGATTGACGTGCGCGCGCTTTTCTACGCAGAGCCGAGCGCCACCGCGAGCGCCTCGTTACCGCCTCTGCCGCTCGCCAAGCTTTTCGGGGAAATCGCACGACCTCGGTACGAATGGAGTGCTTTGTTAGGCCACTCTTCAAATGAATCTCCCGTTTTCATCAACACCCGCGAGCCTTTCTGTGTTATCGCGCTTGGCGTGCAAGGCAGCGGCAAGTCGCACACCGCCGCGGCGATCGCGGAGAGTTGCTTGCTTCCGTTTCACTTCCCTGCAGGCAAACCTTTGGTGAAACTCCCGAAACCAATGGCCGCGCTTGCGTTGCACTTCGGGAAGCACGACGACGACCTGTGCGAACTGGCGGGGCTGTTACGGCCGTCTAAGCAAATAGAAAGCGCGTTGCGCGGGGTCAAACACGTCACACCGCCGGACGTACAGAAAGTCGTCGTGCTGTGTTCGCCAACCTACTTCGCGCAGAGAAGCAAGTACTACGCGAGCGTCAACAAAACCGGGGTGAGTATCACGGTCCGGCCGTTACTGTTCAACTGGGGTGACCTGACCGCGTCGCATTTGCGGAGTTTGATGCGGTTGGTACGTGTTGGGGCTTTCCCAAATCCAGGCACACTGTTTGCCCAGACAAGACTGACACTTTCTTTTATTTATCTCAGGAGGAAACCGGGACGCAGCAGCTCTATTTTAGCGTCTTGCTGGACCTGTTGCGCAGGTACCAGCAGCAAAACAAGATCCCAAACTTTCAAGACTTCTTCGCCGAGGTTGAACAGCTGTGCGTTTCGCCGTCGCAAGCCTCGCCGTTGATGCAGCGGCTACAAGTGCTGGAGTGTTTCGTGGCGGAAAGCGACCGGAGCGTGGGGACGGGAACGTCAAAGAACCACGTGACACTTGAATCCTGCGTCGGTTCGGGAACCATGTGCGTGGTCGACCTAACCGACCCGCTACTCTCCGTCGCGGACGCCAACACCCTGTTCACCGTGATTCTGGAACGGTTCCGGAGGATGTACGTGTTGTATTTCCCAAATCCCAAAGACGGTTTGCCCATACACGACTGACACTTTCTGTTATTCGTCTCAGACCGTGCGACGGCGGTAAGCTGTGCGTCCTGGACGAGGCGCACCGGTACTTGAAGAAGAACGCGCCCCTGGCTGAGGCACTCGTGGACGCCGTGCGGGTCATGCGGCACAAAGGATTACGAATCGTGGTCTCGACGCAGTTGCCGTTGACGTTACCGGAAGAACTGCTTGAACTGTGCAGCCGCGTTTCTTCACAACTTCCACTCCGAGGACTGGTTCGCGTACCTGGCCAAGAAAATCTACCTGCCGAGAAACGGGTTCGCGAGGGTAGCCGCCCAGGCGCCGGGAGACGCGCTCGTGTTCGCGCGAAGAGTGGAGGACGTCGGCGACGACGAAAACGAAAACGAAGACACAAAGAGCGAAGCGAGCTCGATCATCGTCGTTGGCGACGAGGATGACGCTTTAGGGTTTCACACCGTAGCACGAATTCCGAAAACGCAAACAGCCGCGTTCACCATGCGCGTTCGCGAACGCATCACCGTGGATCTGGGGGCGTCGCTGAAAGCGGCGAGCTGATTGTTAAGATTGGAAAATAAAAATAAAGACGGATGCGTCGACAACGACGATGAAGCCGGACCTAACAAAAACCCGCCTAGCCTATTTTCCAAACTTTTTTTTCCGGTCCTTCCCCTTGAAGTTCCCTCCCCCGTTTACCCTCCGTGTGGTTTTCACGATAACCCCCCCTTGCCCCCCCGATTTCAGATCCCCCTCCATCTTCTCCAAAAACGCGAGCGTTTCTTTTTGCTTTTCCCCGCGCTCCTCCTTCGCCACGCTCGCTTCGGCGTTGCGCTGCTCCGCGAGAAACTTGTTATCCTTTCTAAGCTCCCGAACCGCCCCCCGCGCTTCCTGTTTAACCTCCCGCGTAAGCCGTTTCTTCTCCGCCCTTTCCCGGTTCGGGTCGTAGTCCCGTCCTTTCTGGTACCCCTCCTCTTCGTACATGGGGTTGAACTGTTTGATTTGCTCCGTTGATTTGACCCTCCAGCGAAGGGGGGTTCTTTTTGTGCCGGCGGCTAGCGCGGCGTCGATGTCTACTAACAACGCGGCGCAGGCGGCAGTGACGTTGGGCGAGGAGTTGGGGTCACTGCCGGCCTGTTTCTTGCTGCTTTTCTTCTCAGTAGTCGTACCCAGCGACGTTACCAAACGCGTCACCGCGATTCGCACCGGGGACAAGATTTCAACCGCCGAAACCGTCGCGAACACGGGCTTTACCAGAAGCCGGAGCGTACTCAGCGCGGCGACGAGCGCGCTTTCGCGGTCCGCGTCGCCGTTGGGAAGCCAATCCGGATCATGAGTAGAACCCGAAGCGCTTCCAAACGAAGCGAGCATAGCAGGCAAAGAAAGAGGAAGGGCATCGCTTTGTTTTGTCGTTCCCTTCTTTTTCTCCCCGACGACGCTCTCACCAGTCTTAGCGTCGACGTCCCCAAGACCCAGCCAGCACCCGCCCACCTGTTCTTGGAGGTGAGATGATAACCCGTGTCTGCAGTTCGGTTGCCCTGACGCGGCATAAATCAAACCGGTGAGCAAAACAACCGCTTCGGGAAATATACGCCCCGCTGCGATAAAACAAAGAAAGTGTCAGTCTTGTGTTGGGCGATGTATGGACAAACAGTCACCAGCTTCGGTAAAACGGTGTGCCTGGATTTGGGAAACGCGCAAGGCCGTACCTTCGGACGAGTACGCCCCCGCGAGCGCGCCCGCGAAAACCGCGGCGACGGCTTCTTTCCTACTTCTGACGGCGCAGTGCGCCAACACGTTACCGATGAAAAGCGCGGCGGGCGTGGTGACCGGGTGCTGCTTGTCCGTGGTGGGAAAGATTTCTGCGAACAGGGCGAGTAGTAAAAACGTCCGCGCCGGCGGCCACCCGGTTTCGCCGTCGCGAAGACTTTTCCTTGCGATGAATAAAAGAAAGTGTCAGTCTTTCGTACTGTGTATTACGTAATTACTCTGGACAATCGGCAAAACAGGGAGGCGGGATTTGGGAATTGCAACACGTACCTTAAGCGGTTTGCCATTTTTTCAACCCGCGTTCTTGCCGCGGTCGCGGCGAAGAAAGGAACCGTGCCGGCTACTGGGATGATCACCGCCACCACCGCGTCCATGTACGGCACGGGAAGCGGGATTTCACCCGCCAGCGTCTCGAACTTTCGTAACAGCAACCCGAGAAAGTTCTGCGTCAGCTTCCTGTTCTCCGGCTTGAGCGAAGGCGCGTGGAGTTTCCGAACCCGATCCAGCACGGTCCGGGTTTCCGCAGGGGACAACCCTTTTGTTATTTCGTCAAGCCCCGTAGTTGTTTCGGGCATGGCGAACACGAACGGTAACGTCTCCACCGTTACGGGGGTGGTGTTGGACTTTTTCGGTGCTTCGATTTTCTTTTCTTTGGTGGATTTTTCCTGCAAAGGAACCGAAGGCGCCGGAGCCGCTTCGTCTTCCTCAGATTCCTCAGCCTCTTCCTCCTCCTCACCCTCTTCCGCCTCCTCCTCCTCCTCCTCCTCCTCCTCCTCCTCCTCAACCTCAACCTCCTCCGGCCCGCCGTCCTTCAGAATCCCGAGCTTGCGTAACCGCGCCTTGCCGGCTTCCAAGTCAGGCCGCATGCCTTTCACGTTTTTTTTCAACGCCGCGGTTTCGTCTTGGTCTAAATCCTGATCGTTGTCGTACTCGTCAGAGTCGAACCCCGAATCCGACCCTGATGCGTCGTCCCCGGAACCGTCTTCTTCACTGGAATCCAAATCGAAACGGCCATCCTCCAAGTCGTCGCCGCTTTTCCGCTTCCCCGACTTCGCGTCGCGCAGGTCATCGTCGGACGCGTCCGAATCATCGTCACCCCCATCAGCACCCCTCGCTTCCCGTTTCGCGAGTTTAGCATCTGCCTGCTTCGCCTTCGCCCTGCGCGCGGCGAATCCGCCCGGTTTGCCGTGTGTGTCGTCGCCGCCGTCGTCGTCGTCGTCGTCCCCGCGCGCGCGTTTCAAACGGTTGCGCTCCGCCGATTCAAGCTCCGCCGCCTCGGCGGCTTCGATCTCCTCGGCGGTTTTGGTCCGGTCCACGGCTTGGCCTGTGATTGTGAACGAAAAGTGTCAGTCTTGTATTGGGCGATGTATGGACAAACAGTGCACTCTGGACAATCGGCAAACTGTGTTGTTGGGATTTGGGAAAGGCCCAACACGTACCTCTTGCTTCCAGCCCTAGCTCACGAGTCAGCTTGTCGTAATCGTCCTTCACCACGTCACCGGCGTGATTAGTAGCGGTCCTGGCAAGAGTCACCGCTGAGAGATAAAAAAGAAAGTGTCAGTCTCTCGTAATGTGTACGAGTAAACAGTCAGGGTAATCGGGCCGATCAGTCGGCGGAACGTGGTAAACGGGAAAGTTCCGTACCTTCCAGCTCTTGAAACCCAAACTTTGTTCCGTTTTTACCGAGCTTGTCGTCCCTGCTTTGTTTCCGCGACGATCCTTTTTCCCACCCGTCCGGTTTCAAATGCCCTACTCCCTTCGCGAGCACTTTCGATAACACCCCGGAGTCCGAAATCAACCGGAACTCGTCATCCAGCTTGTCAAGCGCGGTTTCATCCGCCTCGCGTTGTCGCGCCCTTTTGTTGCGAAAGAAAAGTGTCAGTCTTGTAATAGCAAACAGTGTGCCGCCTGATTTGGGAAATACAACACGAACCTCGTCGCCTTGCCGTGCTTCGACTTGGCGATGAGCTCCTCCATGACTTCCTTTTTGGTTTTCCGTCGCTCGGGTAGGTCGGATTCGTGGTCGGACCGTTTCAGTGAGAAACCGCCACTGTGCTCGTCGTCGTCGTCGTCACCACCACCACCGCCGCCGAAGTGCATCGCCGCCGTGGCGTCGCGTCCTATTCCGCCGCCGTCGCGGTCGTCGTCGGAATCCGATTCGTCGCCCCGGCGCCGCGTAGCGCCTCGCGCTAAGTAGTGCGCTGACCTCCGCTCTTCTTTTTTGGGGTCGATGGGTGCGCCTCCGTGGGTTAGTGATGAGGAGGCTTTTTTGGCATCGTCCACGTCGTGAAAAGACCCACCCCCGTTGCCGTCGTCGTCGTCATCATTAAGGGCGAACGACTTCCCAGGCCGGAGTTGGCGCAACCGCGCGCGTGCGAGCCGGCCGATCGACCGCTCTTCCGGGGTCATGTCCACGTCCCCTTCCCCGAACCTGCGGTCGGAAAAAACGTTCGCGCTTCCCAAGCCCTGGTGTTCCTTTAAAAGCGTGTTCCGCCGTTTCGTCACACCCGCGGTGCGTGCCTTCAACGCATCGCCCCGGACGCCTCTCGTTTTCTTGCCAAGCACGTCAAACTTCAACCTGCCGCTCCTGGCTTCGAACACGCTGGGTTTCTCAACAGGCGCTTCTCGTTGCGCGTTGCTGAACCGGTGCTTGCTTTTCTTTCCCGTGGATGGGGGGTGCTTCTTCTTTTTCGCCATGGACGCAAAGCAGGGGGGGGACCCGCGTCTTCCGATGTGACCGATGGGCATGGCATCTGAGAAAAAAACAAATAAAGGCCGCCGAGCCGCCGCCGCCGACCGATTGCCTGAAATAAGCTCTCGACTGGCAACTGGATCGAGAAAAAAACAAATACTGTCGACCAAACCTGCAGTCCCCAGAACTCTTCCCTCCACCCACCACACCTCTCCGCGGCACCGCGGGTCCCGTTCCCTTTGGGAGCCATGTCCCTGTGCACTTCCCTCTTCTCGAGCGGCGCGAGGGCGGGAAGACGCGTGCTCGTGTGTTCCGTGAATCGCACCAATCGTAGCGCTCGCGTCGTGTCTGGGAGGCTGGGACGACATCCAGTGGGCCAAAATCAAGTCGGCAACCACCGCGGTTCCGGCGGTTCGCCCGGACGCATCACCTCGATCAGGCCCGGCCCGGGGTTGGGTACCCGGGCCGTGCAGACGGGAGACGGGGAAGGGTACGTGTTTTTGTCCGGTGTTACGTGGTGACCGTCCTGGACGACGCGTTCCATTCGCGCGGGGCACGAGAAAGTCGGTGTTTCTGGGACGCACACCTCGAAGACAACGATCGATTGGAGATAAGGCGTCCCCGACGGCGTTCATCGTCGCATTCACCCGCTGACCTCAAACAATCTCCGCCAAAAACTCCAGGCGACCCCGCGAAAGCCCCCCACGCGCATCACAGGCCGTGCCTATTACCCTAGGAACCACCCAAGCGGGACGAAGGTTCACCACGGTGACCCAAAGTTCCTCTGAAGCAACCGCGTCTGAAACCGAAACCGACGAAGCGGCGCTCGCGCGACGCCATCCTCTTTTCCTTCACAACTCGCGCTCCCGAAAAAAAGAGCGCTTCGTCCCGAACGACGACACCGACACAAGAAAAGTCTCCATGTACGTCTGCGGGGTTACCGTGTATGACTACTCGCACATAGGCCACGCCAGAGTTTACGTCGCCTTCGACGTGTTGTTCCGACAACTTATTAAACTGGGTACGTATTTCCCACTCACCTCGTTCCGCCTCCCTGATCGGCCCGATCACCGATTACCTAGACTGTTTACGTAATACACACTACGAGAGACTGACACTTTTTTTGTATCAATCAGGGTACGACGTGACGTACGCGCGGAACTTCACGGACGTGGATGACAAAATCATCAAGCGCGCGACGGAAAACGGCGAGACGTGCGACGCCTTGGTGACGAGGTACGCGTTGGAGCTTTCCCAACTTCCCTGTTTGCACATACTCGTACCAGAAGGGAGCATTACCTCCGCCCTGACTGTTCAGACCGATTACGGTGACTGTTGACCAGGCCATCGTCCAATACACGCGATACACGCGACGTTAACCGTTTTGTTTTACAATTCTCAGGTTCATCGCCGCTTTCAGTGAGGACATGGCGTCGCTGGGATGTTTGCCACCCAGCATGGAACCCAAAGCCACGGAACACATCGGCGATATCGTCGGGATGACGGAAAGGCTGATAGAAAAAGGGCACGCGTACGAGACGGGGGACGGCGACGTTTACTTCGCCGTGGAATCGCTCGCCTCGTACGGAGCGTTGAGCGGCAGAAAGCTCGAGGACGGGCGAGCCGGAGGCAGCGACCGAGTCGCCGCAGTTGACGCACGCAAGAAACACCCCGGGGACTTCGCGCTTTGGAAAGCCGCGAAACAGGGGGAGCCGACCTGGCAAAGCCCGTGGGGTCCCGGGCGCCCGGGGTGGCACATCGAGTGCAGCGCGATGATTGAAAAGTGTTTCGGAACCTCGATCGACATTCACGGCGGCGGCGCGGATCTTACGTTTCCGCACCACGAAAATGAACTCGCGCAGAGCACCGCGGCGTGCGGGTGCGGGATTTCGCACGACGACGACGATACAGATGCTTCGCAATCGGACGTTACAAAAAAAACCCAAGACAATTTCGTCAAGTACTGGGTCCACAACGGGTTTGTGAAGGTTGACAACGAAAAAATGTCAAAGAGTTTGGGCAATTTCTTCACCATCCGCGAAGTCACATCAATGTACCACCCCCTCGCGTTGCGCTGGATGCTGTTGCAGACGCACTACCGGGCGCCTATTAACTACACGCAACGCGCGCTGGAGGAAGCGAGCGACCGGCTGTTTTACCTGTACCAGACTTTGCGCGACGCGGCGGTTGCGCTTGGAGACGAGGCGGCGAAAACCGAAACCGAAAGTAACGGAAAACCCAAGCCCCCGACGGGCGTCGCGGCGGAAGGCGTCGCGCTCGCAGCTGCCACTACCGCGGCGGTTTCAGACGCGTTGGCGGATGATTTGAACACGCCGTTGGCCACCGCGGCGCTGTCGCAACCGTTGAAGGTGCTGAACGATTTGGTGTCCACGAAAGGTGGAAAGAAAGCGGCTGGACGGTACGTCGCGCTGCGCGATTTAATTGCAGTCGTGAACGATACTTTGGCGCGACTCGGGTTACCCGCGGGTGGTGCGCACGGGTCGGTTGGTGAAGATCAAGTGGACGAAATTTTGGACTCATTACGCGCGCTAGCCCTGAAAAGAGCAGGCCTGACCTTGACTGACATAGACGAAGCGACTGCGAAACGAACCGCCGCGAGGGCCGCGAAAGATTTCGCGACCTCGGATTTGATCCGAGACGACCTGTTCAAGAAAGGCATAGCGCTCTCGGACGGCGGCGCGGACGGCGCGTCGTGGAGGCCGTGTCCCGTGGATTTCGATCGTGGGGGAGAGGAATAAAAGGGGTTTCGTCATATTTTAAAGGTGTATTTACCTTTATTTTACCTTTTACTTACCTTGAAGGTATTACAAGTACTGTTCAAAGCTTATGGAACGCGGACGCGTAGAAACGAAGACTCACTTCTCCTTCGCGCTCGCCGCCTTCTTCTTTTCGTAGTGGTTCTTCTGGTAGCAAGACTTGCAAATTTTAGTTCCGGGCTTATCTTTGCAGTTGGTCCACTTACTGGTCGTATCCGTCCCGCACTTCACGCACGTCGTCCCCGCGGCCGCGGCGACGTTCAGCAGGTTCTTCTGGTAGCAAGTCAAGCAAATTTTAGTTCCGGGCTTACCTTTCCAGTCGTACCACTGACCGACGGTCGTATCCGTCCCGCACTCCACGCACGTCGTCCCCGCGGCCGCAGCCATGTCCCGCGCCTGCGAAGAATATGGAACTCGAACGACGTGAGTCGAGACGAAACAGCTTGTGACTGAAGTTATCATGCCTATGGGATCGCTTGAGCAGAGAGAGAGAAAGACAGAAGAATCATGAAATGCACACCTCTTTATCGCTACACGGCTTGCAGTACCACGCGTCCTTCTTGAGCTTCGACCTTCGCATTACGCTTGTATTTGCCCCATCCTTACCGCAACCGGAGCACTTGCCTTTGCTGGCAGCGAGCTGCGAAAAAGAGCACCGCGGGTATTGGGGTCAGGATGTGACACAAATATGTTGAAATAATGACGCTTAGGGATCGACGCGCGTGACATACCTGTCGTTTGTAGCAAACGGCGCAGACCGGTTTGTCCTTATCGTCCCTGTTGGCGTACCACTTACTCGTCTCCGTGGTTTCGCACTCGGAGCAGACCAGCGCGATGCCCTGCGGAGGAATGAAAGTTCGAGGGTGAGTTTTACACGCCGTTGACGGGCAACGAGAACGGTGCAGGCGAATGGGTCTTGGACATCTCGCATCAATGCGGAGTGCGCACCTTTTTTATCCATCGTTCGGCATAGTAGACCTTCGGAGACTCACTGTGCCAGATTGTGCGTCGAAGAGCGAAAAGAGTTTTGTCAGCACACGCCGTTTTGGCAGGAGAAATCGTAAACAAGCGAGGACAAGGCAAGCACGCACCTGCGGGGAACATATGCTTTGCGAATAGCTTCGCCTTCCAAAGGTATAGACTCGTTGCTCGGTGCCATCGCCCACCGCCTGGGCGTTCGCGTGTCGCGAAGAGCACGCCCGTGCCTTCGTGTCTGGTCCATCCAGATGGACTGCTCGGTGTGCCGAAGCGCGTGCGGTTTGACACGACGTGAAACAAATCCGGCGAGCGCGGCGGGTTGGCGTGCGTTGTCGAGGGAAACGCGCGTGGTTTCGAACGGCCGCCGGGTACAGGCGACACGCGTGGGCATCCGCGCCACCGCGTGCATACCCGCCACGCTGAAGCACGCCATCGTGCTCCTGTAAGAGGCGCAGGCGAGATGTGATTTACAAAAAACGTCCGGGAAGGAGACAAGGACAAGATCAGGCAGCAGGAAGTCGCCAAAAGAAATGGACGCGTTGTTCCCTTATTAACGGGAGTAATAACTTAAAAGGATACAAATAAAGGTAGTGATGATTTGTAAATCACTTAACCGTAAAGACCCTCCTCCCGTTAACTCAAATCCGTGATCGGCGGTCGCAGCACCAGTTCGCCCGCCGCCCGCGCCGCGCGCCGAACCGCCATCGGGAGTTCCCGCGTTTTCGGCACCTGATTCAACAACTCCGCGGTTCGCCGGAACACTGCGATTGTTTCCAAAAGAAAGTGTCAGTCTTTCGTAACGTTACGTGAGTAATTACGGGCGGACAATCGGCAAAACAGGGAGGCGGGATTTAGGTTCCAAGCCCCAAGGCCGTACCTCGCGCGATGTCGCCTTCGTCCAGGTTCGTGTCCCGTCTGACTTGGTCCCAGGACGACCCGCTTGCCCAGGCTTCAACGAGCGCCGCGACTGGCCGGGACAAATTCACTGCCGCATCCATGCCGTTTTCGAACTGAAGCGACGCGATTTCCGACCCCAGGGGCATTATTTCCTCGAGCGTCTGGTCCAGCCCCGCGCTCGGGCCGTACACGCACGACGTCGGGCGGTTGCTGTCGCAGCAAAGCGCGCCCGCGAGCCCCGCTATTTGCGTCGCGGTCAAGGACGCGACGCGCTCGGAACGCAGCGCGACGCCGAGCCACAGTTCGTTTTCGCCTCGCAGCTTGGAACAGGTGTTGCCCAAATCGGTCAGCGCCAACACGGTTCCCGAACGGTTTGTCTCGGCGTCGTGCCACCGCAGCTGCGTGCGCCGGCGCCGCGCATCCGCGGCGACGAAAGCTTCGTCGATGGACACGGTCTCGGTTGATCCGGTTTCGGGGGCGTCGGATGCGTCGACATCACCCGGTGATGTGAACCGCGATTTAGCGCTCCCGAAGGTTTCGCCACCGACATCGTCCGGCTCCCACTCCAGAAAAGCGGACAACGACTCGTCGCCGTCGTCGTTTCCGAACAGGTCATCATCCCAAGCAGCCGGGTCACTAGAATTTGAGACCTTTTTACCATAGTTTCGTGTACCCCGACGCTTAGCAACCTCCTCCGCTTTTCGCGTCGCGTCACTCAACGCTTCGCCGTAACAAAAAGCACTCGCCTCGTGGTCGATCAAATCGTCGAGCGCGCCTTGTTCGACGAGAATATCCACCACCCGGGTGAACTCGCTCCAACCCGCGGCGGTGTACTCCTGCACTCTGATTTCCGCCTTCGCGATCCTCTCCTCCAACTTTTGCAACTTCTCCTCTCTCCGCCGGTTCATCTGAGATAAATAAAAGAAAGTGTCAGTATTGTATGGGCAAACAGTATTGATTTTTCGGAAATACAACACGTACCTTCACCGCGCGGCGCAAATCGCTGAATTGTTTCATCTCCGCGATTTCGGCGCGTGTTTTTTCAACCAGAAGGCGCTGCGTGGTTAAGAACGCATCCATGTCATCCGCGCCTGAAAAAAATAAATCTTTTTGAGATTCGTCCGGATTCGAACCTTCCGCGAGTCTCTCCGCGGTTTCGAACTGCTCAAAAATAACGCCCGAAAGCTCACCGGATACCTCGGCGCCATTCGCCTGCCACGCCCCGTCTCCCGTGCGGCGCCACCGCGCGCTCGTTTGATTCACATTTTTGGCACTGCCGACCATAGAGGGCGCGGCGTCCATGAAGTCGGACTTACCACCCGCCGAATCCGCACGTTGATCCGCGGCTTGTAAACCGCTGAGCTCCAAATGTCTCACCGCCACGACCTTGTCCGCGGTGAACCGAAACCAAGTACCTTGTTTATCAACCGCGAGGAACTCGCCGAACGGGTATTTGTTACCGCCGGTGTCCAGCACGGGCGCGAAGGTTTCCACCACGGCGACGGTGACGGTTTCGCGCTTCTCTCGTGTGTTCGCGTCTCTCACCAAAGGTTCATCAAAATCCGGGCTCTCGCCGTCTTCCGTATCATCGCCGTGCTCGTCCGGAAACAAGTCGCCCATCCGCTCGTTGATCGGCGTGGAGGAAGTTGAATCGTCCGAAAACGGATCGATCCAGGACCCGTCGGGCGCCAGCCCGATCGATCGAGTCGGTTGTTCTTTCGCGACACTCGACAACTCATCCAGTACGAATTTCTCCCCTGAATCCATCAGGATCTCCACAAACACCACGTCCTCGCCCAAAAGGACCCACTCCGCGATCGCGGTCCGGACGGCGTCACTTTTCTGTTCAAGGGTTTGCCGCGCCACGGTTTTCAAAAGCCGCCGCTCTTCCTTTCTGAGATAAATAAAGAAAGTGTCAGTCTTGCATGGGCAAACAATGTGCCTGGATTTGGGAAATTCGATACGTACAACCGTCCGTCCAGCTTCACGAACCGCGCCCACTCCTCGGGTTCCACTTCGGCGGCGCCGTTTCTGAGATGAATAAAAGAAAGTGTCAGTCTTGTATGGGCAAACAGGGAGGCGGGATTTGGGAAATACGACACGTACCTGAGCTGTTCCGTGAGCGCGTTTTTCTGCTCAAGCAACCGCCGCAACTCCCGCGTTTGGTCCCCTTTAGCTTGGCCGCCCAAGTAGTTCCCGAAACTCCGCTCAATCGTGGCCCGGATGGTACCCAAACTCTGCGATTGTGAACGAAAAGTGTCAGTCGCGAGCCTACGGGTGTACTTCGCAACCCGCATCAGCAAACAGTCGGGCGTAACCGGGCCGAACAGTGCACTCGCGCTGTGTGTAGTTGTCACAGCAGCCAGTAAAGGTTACGGCCGTTTTGCACTCAAAGAGGCGCAGTAAACAGTCTCTGGATTTGGGAAACCCCCATAACGTACCTGCCCGCTCTTCACCAAATTAAGCACCATCCCGTACGAAACCGAAAACGTGGATTTCAAATTCTCGGGCGGTTTCGTGACCAACGTAAACGCCTGCGCAATTAGTCAACGAAAAGTGTCAGTCCCGAGGGTGTCTTACTGTACGGGGAATTGGGGTCCGAGTAATCGGGCCGAACACAGTGCGTTTGTGATGTGTTTGTACGAGCCGCGAGTACGCCGGTAAACGGTACGGCCGTAGTGTTCCCGTACTTCCGTTGAATGAAACGGGTGGACGTCAAACAGTAGTCACACTGTTTACACTGTGGACGTCACGAACGGGACATCAAACCGTGTGTGTCGGATTTGGGAAAGCCGAAAAACACGTACCTCCTCCGGGCCTTCGAAGTTACTCTGCATGCACACGACGTGCCCGACGGTGTCGAACCCCCTTCGGCCCGCCCGCCCCGCCATCTGCATGAACTCGTTCGAAGTCAACGCCCTCGGTCCGGAGTCGCCTCGTTTGGATAACGTGGACAACACGCTGCTTCTCGCGGGCATGTTCACGCCCGCCGCGAGCGTCTCCGTGGCGAAAACCACTTTCAGCAAGTTGCGCTGAAACAAATTCTCAACGAGACCTTTCCACCCCGGTAACAAACCGGCGTGGTGGGACGCGATGCCTAGCAACAGGGGCGGGATGGCGTCCCTTCGCACGGCGTCGGGGTTTTCCTTTTCGAATTTCGCGAGCGTTTGCTCGATTTGCGACCGTTCGTTTCCCGTGACCAACGAAGCGCCGCATTCAAACAGGTACTGCGCGGCTTGGTCGCAGCCTTTTCGGGAGAAAATGAACCACACCGCGGGGAGCAAATCCGCGGCGACTAACTGCCCGACCGTGGTTTCCACGTGCGGCACCAGCCTTCGCCTGGCGTTGCGGTCGTTCGCGGGCGACGGCGGAGGTCCGTAACCGTCGCCGCCTGAATACCCCCGGCCACCGCCGCGGTATTGTTGACCGCCGCCACCTTCCCTTTCCCGGTACCGGTCGCTTCCGTCCCGTCCTCCTTCCCCTCCCCGTTCCCGTTCCCGCCCGTTGTTACCCCCGCCGCGATACTCGCGATACTCGTCGGAGCCATCGCCGTCGCCGGCTAAACTGTCGTACCGGTCGTACCGGTCCCCTCCGTTCCGGTGTTCCCACTCCCGCGCGCCTTGTTTCGTGAACGGACACAAATCGTCGTGTATCCGGTCGCCTCGTCTGTCCATCAGCGGGCCGAGACCGGGCCACATCCGCCCGGGGCGCATGGAGAAGTGCCACCGCAGCTGGCACGATAAAAAAGAAAGTGGTTAACGTCTCTCGTAACGTGTAATACGTAAACAGTCAGAGGTAATAGTCCCTTCTGGTACGAGTATGGGCAATCGCGAAGGCAGAACGTGGTGATTGGGAAAGGCCCTTACCGGCACGGGGCGGAAATCGGAAACCACGACGTGGCACCGTTTGTTCACCCCCGCGTTTGCGTCGCAGTGCACCTGAAATAAATAAAGAAAGTGTCAGTCGGGGTATGAGCAGTCAGGGAGGCGGAATGGGTTACATGGGAAAGGCCCTTACCTGTTCGATCCACCCCGCCAGGTCGTCCGGGTTCCCCACCGTGGCGCTTAGGCACAACAACTGGATCCGAGACGGACAGTAAATGATCGTCTCTTCCCACACCGTGCCTCGGTACGGGTCACTGAGGTAGTGCACCTCGTCCAGAATAACCACCCCCACGTCGTCCAGGCGGTAGTCGTCCGTTTCCATCGCGGGAGTATCGGAAGTTCTTGACTGACTACTCCCCGCAGCAGTGTCGGAACCTCTCCCCGCAACCGCACTGGACGGGTACAGCATGTTCCGTAAAATCTCCGTGGTCATGATCACGATGTCGGCGTCCGTGCTGTTGATATCGACGTCCCCGGTTTTCAACCCCACCCTGAGACGATACAAGCCAAAAGTGTCAGTCTCGTATGGGCAATCGCAGAGGCGGTGTGTGGTGGGTGGGAAAGCACTTACCTTCGTATTCCGAACTTCTCCTGGAACTCCCTCAGTTTTTGATTCGACAACGCTTTCAACGGGGTGGTGTATATCGCCTTCTGCCCTCTCGAAAGCGCGGCGATGATCGCGGTTTCGCCGACCAAGGTTTTGCCGGAACCGGTAGGCGCGCTTACCACCACGGAGTCGCCATCTAACAAATGTTTCGTGGCTTGTTTCTGGAACCCGTCCAGTTCAAAGTCGTACACGTCCTGAATATCGCGTACGGTCGGCGTGGCGCCCGTAAAATTTTGGGACGGATCGGGGACGTGCCGCTTGAGCAACAACTCCAGAGACCCGAGGGAGGTCATTTCTTCGTGCGATCCACGTTCGGAAGTTTCGGTTTCTATCGTCGTCCGTTCCCACTCGTCGTCCGCGACCTCGAAATCTTCGAAATCGGATTCGGCAATGGATGATGATTTGTCAACGTCGCCATCCCCATCCTCGTCCACGACATCCCCAACCTCCCCAAAAGTCGGCCCCAATCCCCACTCCGCACCGGAATCCAGTAAATAAACTGTAACCAAACCGTCCATCCCGTGGTACCGCGCCGCGATGTCCAGCGGGGTTTTTCCCGAGGCGTGCACCGGGGATAGCGACGCGCCGGCGTCGAGTAACGCTTGGACACATCTAACGCATCCAAACTCGGCTGCGCCGTGTGCCGCGGTCCACCCCGAGTAACTCGCCATTCCCGGGTCAGCCCCGGCGGCGAGTAGCGTAGTAACTTCCCTTACCTTCCCCTGTTCCGCGGAGACTATCAGCGCGGTCTCGCCGGAACGCTTGTCCCTCGCGTTGATAGATTGGCCATCCGGAAGTAACTCGTCAAGCGCATCTCGCGCCGCCTGACGCGCTTGTTTCGAAGACGTCGCGTTGACGATGGCGTCGGGGTCGTTGTTCGCTTTGGGAGACGTAACATCATCTCCACGCGTCTCTTGTGTGTTGTTACCAAACCCACGGCCCGCCGCGCGTGTGACTGATTGCGCGTACCGCGCTTTACCGACGACGCCGACGATGCCACCACGACGACGAGAAAAGTGCGCGTCGATGGACACGGCACTTTTCACGCGGCCGTGACTCCCCGCCGCCCCGTCCCCACTCCGCGCTGTAACACCCACTCCCACCGCCGAACACGCAACCCCCACCCTCGCCGCGGACGCCATCGGCGGTTCCACCAGGGACCGAGCAAAAGAGCCGTGCGCGGGGCGATGTGCGAAGGGAGAACGGTGGGCCACGTACGCACTCTCGAGATGAGTGTCTTTTCATTCAACCACTTTGCGGTTTGGCCGCGCAGGCCGAGCAGCTTTTTAGGCGGCGCCTGCGCCACGTTTGCCAAAAAGAAAAGGGGGAGTCTTTAGTTTGCGATCTGGTTTTGGCCAAGCAGTTTTGGCAAACCCAAATCGCCATGCGCAAACAGTCACGCCAGTTTTCCGTCGCGAACGCTTTCCCGAATTGCAGTGGCGACGTGGCCAACACACCCCCGCCTCGTGATCCGCTTTTCAAAACCTGGTTCGTCCAAAAAGTGCACGGGTTGGAAACTAACAAAGCCGCACGGCACGGCACCCCCTTTTTTTGTGGCGCCTTTCCGTTCGCCATCGAACGGCGGGGCACAACAGCGCGCGCGTGCGTTCGAACCGCCGAAGGTTTGACCTCTTGCGTTTCGTGCGAAGGACCTTTGCGAGGTATACACAGGAGCGCGCAAAGGGCGTTGCTTGGTTCTTGTGACGACCGCGGGTTCGCGAGGTACGTCCGCCGATTAAACTAATCATCGTTTACCCAAGAGCCAAACCCGCCCCGTGCCCTGCCGCGGTTTTGAAGCACCGCGGGGACGGTGTCCTGGCCGGGGACGCACCGCACTATTGCCATGCCGCGGACGTACGCCTGGGGACGTGAACGCACCGCGCGCGTCAGGCTTTTAGTCACCAAGATCGTCAAACGCGAAGACCCGCCCCGCCCCCCCGCAATCAATCGCGCGGCGCGCTTTTTCGTCGTCCCCACGCGGATACGGAAAAGCGCATTTCGTGGATGGATGAAACGGGGACGTCCCGGGGACGGGGACGCCTTGTGACGCGCCCCGAGTGGGGCGACACCGTTTGCCATCCCGTCCGTCCCTCTTCCCCGGGCTCGAACCTGGGACCGGGACGACCCTGCCAGGTGCCCACCGTCCACCCACCTGCGGTCGCTGACCTTCCCCCTTCCATTTGTCGTCCTCGTCATCATCCATCAGAAAGTTCCGGGTTTCAAAAGTTTTCACTTTTTCACCGGATTTCCATTTTCCTCGGACTGTTTGCTCCGTCGAAATCGGATTTCGAAAGAGAGGTCGTGAGAGTCGTTCGTGCCCTCGAACCGACGTGCATCTCGCTTTTCGTCGCCAGATTTTCGGAAATCGGAAACGCGGCGCGCGAAAAACTCGCGAGAGGCGGCACTCCTCGAAGCGGCGTTTAGCAGCGCGTCATGTCGGGTCCCCTCGTGGTGACCCCGGGGGCTGTGCTCGCTAGCGGATCTCAACGTGCCGTACAGCATGGGTCGCGTACACGAAGAGCCGTGGTGGTCGCCGCCGCGAACGGGGCCCACGATGGCACCGCCGCGACCCCGGGGCGGTCGACCAAGAAAACCTTCGCGTCTCCGCGATCTAAAGGTCCCCTTTCCGCCAGTCGCGGCACCGCACGGCGGTCAGGTCGCGTTCCCGGTTTCGTTCCGCACGCGATTAGGGACGTCTCAAGTGAGTTGAGCAAGGACGATGGAGGTAACACCGGTGCTTCTGATGCGGTGGCCACCGGGTCGGGCGCCAAGACGCCTCCACCCACCGCGGGGACCGCCACGTTTACCCCCACCGCCCCGCCATCGGCGTCGCCCAAACAACTTTCTAAAGAAAAAGAAGCGCCGACCGTGCCGAGTTACGTATCGTCCCTGGCCCAGCGCACCGGCCCCATCGTGGGCAAACGGGAGATTTTCTTCGAAGAGAGCTACGACATCGCGATCCGGGAGTACCTACCCTCGGACGTCAGGGTTGACGTGCAGTCCAACGGGGTGAGCTTCAAAGTCACGGTGGAGACGGATTCCGCGGCGGATCTCGTGCTGCACTGGGGCGTCGCGAGCGTGAAAAACCCGGACACGTGGACCATGCCCCCTAACGCCATCCTCCCCAACGGCACGAACATGCTCGCGGAGGTGTGCCAGACCCCGCTTACCCGGGTTCCCGTGAGGGACGACGGTGTGGGCAACTCGTCGTCGTCGTCAAAACAGTCGTCGGGTAAACAGTCGAAGCAGTCTGGCGATTCCCCAAAGTCCTTCGCGCGCGTCGTGATCGAGGGCGCCGTGGAACACGCCCCGCACGCCCTGAACTTCGTGCTGCACGACAAAAAGTACAACCAGTGGTACCACCAGCAGAGTGGTGACTTTTTTCGAGTTCTCACTCCGGCGCTGCCTGAACCCGAGGAACCGGAAGAGGAGGAGGAGGAGCTTGAAGTCGCCGTTGACTTTGACGACGCCGAATCCGCCGTGGCGAAAACAAACGTTCTTTCCCCCGTGGACGCCGCGGCGGCGGCGGCGGTGGTCGCGCTTGAAACCCCTTCCAGCAAAACCGCGGCTTCCTCCAAAAAGGAAAAGACGGATTCAGGCCCGAAAGGCATCGCGTCCTTGCTAGGCACGCTTTCCTCCTTCAAACGCAACGTGGACGTGAAGAAGGAGGAGGAGAAGAAGTTGGCGGATGCGATTGAGGAGGTGGAAAAGGCTGCGGCGGCGGTTGCGGCGGCGGTCGGGGTCACTGATTCCGCCTTTACATCCGACGACGACGACGACGACGACGCGTACACGCTTCCCGTAAAAGCGCAGAAGGACTCCAAGAAGGAACAGAAGCGACGAGTCGCGAAGCTGTTACAGGAAAGGGCCGCGTTCGTGGAGGCGGGGTCTAAGGGCAAAGAGTCTGGAAAAAGACGCCCGAGGATCGGTCTGTTCGGGTTGCGAGGGAAAAAGGGCGGTTTGGGGACTTCTGTTTCGGTTTCATCGACGGCGGCTTCCGTTGATACGGACGTAGCCGAGGGTGAAACACCGGTGGTGACCCCCCTAAAGTCACCCCCATCAACGCCCGCCCTGCCAACCGAGGTTGACTGGTTCGCCTTCCAGGAACAGCACCACGTGGTGTTCACGGAAGTTGACGTGCACACGCAGGTTGGGATTTTGGTGGACGTGGAGCGGGACGCGCCTGGAGCGTCTGCGCGAGTACGCGTGGAAACGGACTTACCAGGGGACGACCTGCTGTTGCACTGGGGCGTGGTGCCGAGAGGCGCGCGCGCTGATATGTGGACCGTCCCCGCGCCCCCCATGCGCCCGGAAGGGTCAAAGGTGTACGGCGACAAAGCGTTACAGACCCCGATGACCAAATCCGTAAGCGGCTTGGGCGGCGCGTTCGCGTTCGTGGAGCTTGACATGGGAAGCGCGCCGGGGGGCCTTCGGTTCGTGATCAAGGAAAACGGAGGCCGGGACCGCTGGTTCGACGACTACGGCGGCGACTTCGTGGTGCCGCTTCCGGAACAAGTACGTACCGCGCGTTTCCCAAATCCGTAACGCACTGTTCGGCCCGATTACCCTGACTGTTTACTCATACACATGGCCCGAAAGACTGACGCTTTCTTTTATTTATCGCAAGGCGCTTTCGTCGAACTTCGTGTCGCCGCCAAGCGGACGGTCGGGGCTGGCGTCGCCGTTCCCCGGAGTCCCCACGCTGAACCGAGACACGTCGTCCGGATCACCCGGATCCCGTTTAGAGGAAGCGCAGGTACGTGTTGCGCGTTTCCCATATCCCGCCTCCCTGTTTGCCCATACAAGACGTTAACCACTTTTCGTTCACAATCTCAGCTCGCGCTGGGCGGCGCCGCAGCGGCGACGTTTTCAAACACGCTTCCCGGGGAGAAAATAGACGAAAAACTCGAGGAGTGTATTCGGTTGGCGTCCGTTGCGTTTGCGGCGGCGCAGGAAGCCACGCGGGTCGCAGAGCAAGCCACCGCGGCGGCGAAGGACTTGCCCGAAGACGGCGTCGCTAGCACAAAGGCCAGAAGGCTCATCGCGCAGGCGGAACAGGCGAAAGAACAAGCGCGGATCACGGCGTTTGCGGCGCACACCGCGGCGCTCCGGGCGCGGGCGGCGAATGACCCGTCTGGTGCCGCCGCCGCCGCCGCAGATGCGAAGATCGCGGAAGACGCGGAAGTCGCGGAGATGGCGTCGCGGGCTTGGGCTGGGGAGACTGCGGAGATAAGCGATGACACGTTGCAGCGCTGGAGAGACGACATGGAGCTCACGGTCACGAAGGAAGCCGAGGCGGCGGCTGCGGAGGCGGAGAGCGCGGCGCGGCGCATGCGCACCGAGTTCCTGGCGACGCAGGCGGAGAGGGAACGCGTTGAGGCTGTTGCGAGAGCAGAGGCTGAGGCGGAGGCGTCGATTCGGGTACAGAAAGCGGCCGCCGCGGAGGCGATTCGGGTGCAGCAAGAGCTCGTTGACAGGGCCGAACGCGGAGAAGGCGCGCCGCCGCCCGCTTGGCTCGCGGGTGACCCTGGCAAAGCCGGGAAAGGCGCTTCCGCGTCAACCGACGCCGTGGCCTCAACCGGCGCGCCGCCGCTACCCAACGCCCCGGGGTTCGCTCCGCCCGCGGACGTGGCGCCGTTCACCCCGACGGCGTCGCCGGTCGCGCCCGGCGTCCCCCTGCAGTCCTCGCCCGAGCGCCAAATAGCGGAGTCTACGCTCGCCCCCCAAACCCCGCAAAGGGCGGTGGGCGACCGCGTGCAGAACCCCACCGGGAACGGCAAGGAGATGCTGATTCAGGGATTCAACTGGGAAAGCGCGCGGAAGAAAGGGCGGTGGTACCAGACCGTCACGGACTTAGCGCCGCGGTTAAAAGAGCTGGGGTTCACCACGATCTGGCTGCCGCCGCCCACGAATTCGGTTTCCGAGGAAGGGTACATGCCGCAGGTACGTGTGTTTTTCAAACTTCAAATCTCCCCGACTGTTTGATGATGTCCTATATGGAGTGCAGTCAGACAGTCTTACCACTACTATGACGATGGGTACCACTACTATCCCCTTCACAATCCCACTCTCTGACTGTTTACTCATACACTGACACCTCTTTTTTCCCACGCAGGATTTGTACGACTTGAACTCCAAGTACGGAAGCGTGGAGGATTTGAAGCAGTGCGTCGCGGCGCTTCACGAGCACGGCATTAAGACCTTGGGGGACGCGGTGCTTAATCACCGGTGCGCGGGTTTACAAGGGCCGGACGGGCTGTGGAACCAGTACACCGGCAAGTTGGACTGGGACGCGCGCGCTATTGTGAGCGACGACCCGCACTTCGGCGGCAAGGGCAACCGCAGCAGCGGCGATTTCTTCCACGCCGCCCCCAACATCGACCACAGTCAAGATTTCGTGAAGAACGACATAATCGAGTGGATGCGGTGGTTACAAAGGGAGGTTGGGTACGACGGGTGGAGGCTTGATTACGTAAGAGGGTTTTCCGGGACGCACGTCAAGACGTACATGGAATCCACGGTAAGGGCCTTTCCCACCCACCACGTTCCGCCTACGCGATTGCCCATACTCGTACCAGAAGGGACGGTTACCTCTGACTGTTCAGACCGATTACGGTGACTGTTGACCAGGCCATCGTCCAATACACCCGATATACTCGTACCTGACGTTTCTTTTTCCACAACCAGGACGTGCACTTCGCGGTTGGCGAGTACTGGGACACGCTGAGTTATGACTACGACCAGCCGCAGTACAACCAAGATGAACATCGTCAAAGAATCATCAGCTGGATCGACGACGCGGGCGGTTTGGCGGGGGCGTTCGACGTGACCACCAAAGGCGTGCTGCACGCGGTTTTCGAGCGCCAGGAGTACTGGAGGTTAAGCGACAGCGACGGGAACCCGCCCGGGGTGTTGGGGCGGTGGCCGTCTCGGGCGGTTACGTTCATCGAGAACCACGACACCGGTTCCACGCAAGGGCATTGGCGGTTCCCTGGAGGGTACGAACAGCAGGGGTACGTGTACATCCTTACGCACCCCGGCACACCCACGGTTTTCTGGGACCACGTGTTCGAGTGGGCGGAGGACCCGTTGTTGGGCGAAACGATTGAAAAGCTGATTCGGTTCCGGGACGAACGCGGGGTCAACGCGCGGAGCGTTTGCAAAATTTTGAAAGCGGAACAAAGCGTCTACGCCGCGCAGATCGACGACTCGTTAGTGATGAAAATCGGCCCCGGTGCGTTCTCGCCAGCCGATGAGGACTGGGAGTACCACACCCACGGCATCGAGTGGTGCTTGTGGAGACGGAAAGGGACGTGAACCGGACTGAACGGGATTGAGAATGAGATCCCGATGGTTGGATATTATTTTAAAATTAGAGCTCGTCTCGAGTCGCGCGCTCCGGGTCCCTTACGGATCCAGGAGGCGCCGACGCGAGCCAGGCCGTTTGTGATGATGAAAGAATTGACACACGAGTACGGGGGGGCGTTTGTGCGCACATGAATCGGACACTAAATACCCACACGGCCTACGCGTCTTAAAACTTTGGCGGCGGCCATCCGAGGGCGGAAAATACAACCGCGGCGCCCGCGGCGTACGCGAGGATCGAATCGCTCGCGACTCGGCGATTCGGTCTGACTGATTGCCCATACGCGCCATCCTCCCTTCCAACGTCGTTTCCAAACGTGAACGACGTTCGTTTACTACCCAAGGAGGTTCCCCTTGCAGGGTTTGTGGAACCCGACGAAGAGCGATTCTCACCATACGCGTCGTCGACGATTTGCGAATCCGCGGTCGCGAACAGCGTCGCCGCGACGGCCAAGGCGAGCGTCGCCGCCGCCGCGGCTCCAGCCCACGCGCCCGAGGATCGATCCTCGGCGGTTTTGTTTTTGTTTTTGCTACTGTTACCGCTACCGATGCCATTGTCAGCCCTATCAAACACCGCGTCGATTCTTTTCTGAACCTCCGCCCGTTCCACTCGGCGCGACTCGAGCAAAGCGTCGACCCTGATTTTTTCTTTCTGATACGCCACGTGTTCCTCCGCTTCGCCGCCGAGGCGGAACGTGGACGGGTCGCTCCACGTGATTGTCATTTCCTCGGGCCTGTTGGATGAGGAATTCACGGGAGTTTCGGTGAACGGTGCTTTCTCCGTGTCACCCAGCTGATTCACACCTGACGCCCCCGCCCCCGCCCCCGCCCCACACAAGTCTTCCGGTCTTGGTCCCGCGGAAACGCCGTCCACCGCCGCGCCGTCCGCGAAAGTTGTTTCGTAAACGTCCACTCTTTTTCGTTCACTCGCCGTGCGTCGCGCCGCCTTCGCCTTCGCCTTGGCTTCCCGCACGAAAACCTCGCCGACGACGTTTTTGGAATAGTGGCGGGAGTTGGGTGGGTACGCACCGGGTACACACACAGGGCGATCGGTGCCAAAAAAAGCAAGCGCCGCGGTGTGCGCCCCCCGCGCCGCGCTGTTCAAGGACGGGTTTTTAGCACCAACCGCCGTCGACGCCTTTTGCGCTTTATTTTTCAGCGCCAAAAGCTTCGCCACCGCGTGGTCCACGTCTTTTTCACGAACCGCGTCGTCCCCGGCGCTTCTTCTCAGCTTCAGGGCGCGCACGGTTTCGCCCTGCACGTGCGCCTCCGCCAACGCCGAGTGCGGGTCGATGGGCGTGTTCGTGTCGGAGTCATTGTGTTCGTCGCTCTCGATTAGTTCGTCGCGCTTTGTCGCTTTCGCCGTCGCAACCGTCGTCCCGCCGCCATTCCCCTTCCCTCCCTTTTCTCCCATTTTCAATTTCCCACCCCCTTGCCCCCCCACCCCCTTCTTTTCAGGCGCCAACGTGATTGTCATGTGACTAGGCCCGACCATCTTGCCTTCCTGAATCACCACGTGCGTCGCGCCGAACTCGTTAAGCAAACAGTCCCGGAATTCCGTAAACAGCACGGCGCCCGCTTTCGGGCGCAGCGATTGTTTCACCCCGTCGTTTGTTTTGAACTCCACGCGCAGGGTAACTTTGTTGTGAAAAAGGTCAGTCTTGTATGGGCAAACAGTCTTGTATGGGCATCCGGTAACGCTCCCTTCGCAGGACAAGTACGTCGCGATGTATGGACGAACCGTGACCGGCTTCGGTCTGCACAGTCACCAGCGTTAGAGGTAAAACGGGGAGTCGTCTACGATTTGGGAAACGCCAGGACACGAACCTTTGTGCCCGACGTTCAAAAACTGCGACGCTTTGTTGGCTTTGACCTTGACGTCGTTGGGCGAAATACGGGCGGTGAGTTTTAGCTCCTTCGTTTGGTCGTGGCGCCGGCGCTCGACGAGTTTTTTCTTAGCCGAACGCTCCTGTTGAGGGTTGCCAGAAAAGTGTCAGTGTTGTACGGTTAACCAGTCTTGGCGGTATTGTCGGTCTTGTCGGTCTTGTCGGTCTTGTCGGTCTTGGCAGTCTTGGCAGTTTGCCTTGTACGGGCAAACAGGCAGAGGTAATGCGCCCTTCTGGTACTACGTATGTGCAAACAGTGTGCGTCGGATTTGGGAAAGCCCCGACGCGTACCTTTACTTTCTGGGCGTACCGAAACGTGTCGTAATTCATCAACCGGCAAACCGGGGGGTCCGCTCGGGCGTTGACTTCCACTAAGTCCAACCCCAGTTGCTTGGCTCTTCTTAAAGCTACCAGAGTAGAGATGACCTCGTGAGTGGGCTTCTGTTCATTTGGAGAGTTTTGTGCATCATCTGATGATTCTTCAACGTCGTCGTCGCCGTCGTCGTCGTCGGACGATGATTCGTTGCTCGCATCCGTCTGATGAATTAGCCGCACCTGTCTCGCCGTGATCTGTTCGTTCACGCGGTGCGCTTGGTGGTTATTCCCGTTCGGGGTGGGTTCTTCTTTTTCGGTTTTAGGTGAACCTCCTCTTGGTGCGGTGGAGAAGTGGGCGTGTCCACCCTGGGTCCACGCTGGGTACGATTTAGACGCGTGTCCCCCTAGGTCCGGGCCGATACCCCGGGAGATGCTCGATTGCCACACAACATTTGGGTAAGGCCGAGTCACTCGTCGAACTCCCGTCCCTACGTCCCGGAACGGGTTAGAAACAGACCAACCGAAACTCCCAACACCATACCGAGCGCATCGCACGAGCGCGCGAACGGTCGCGGTGACGTCGCGGCCCATCGCTTCGCCGTGTGTGACGAGGTGGTCATCGATCGGATGGCGATCCGAGGACCAAATTTTCGCCGCCATGAAATCTCGTCGTCTTCTCAAGCACGAAAGTCTCTTGCCGACTTTTGCAGCACGCGGCCCATCGTCGGGTCGCGCGCGCGCCGCGCGTTGGCTGTGCGTGTCCGTTCGAAAAAACGTTCGTCACGAGTGTGTCTGGTGGCAGGCGGGTTGCTAGTCGGAAAAAATGGTGAAGATCGTGGAGCTTGATGACACCGAAACCGTCGGGCTGGCGAGCGCGGGGATCGGGCTGGCGGGGAGCGAGCTGCCGAACAAACGACGGAAGAAAAAAACGCAATCGATGGACCCCCTGGGCGGTTTGCGAGGCATGGGTGGCGGCTCGCGGGTTGGTGGGGAACACGCGGAGGAGACTAACGATGCGGAGACAAAACGGGCCGAGCCGCCCAGTGAGGAGGCTGCTTCCTCTGACGCAAACGAGGAACACGAAACGCACCGTTCCATGGATCAAACCAAACCTCCGTTAAAAACCGCGAGCCCAACCCAGGCGATGGCGCTATTGCTCCTTTTACTCGCCGTCTGGGTCTCCGCGTTCGTGTTCGTGTTCACACAGAGCCGGTCGGGAAAAATACTCATGGAGGAGACGTACGACGACGCGCAGGTCAAAGCCGAGTTGTGAGGGAATGCGTTGGAGTAGCGATTGACCAAAGTGAATGAACGTGAATGAACTGTTCCACCCTTTCGGTCGCGTATTAAAAACAACAGCCGACGTCGACGTCACCTCCCACGCGCGCGCCGCGATCCACATCTCACCTCGCCGTATATCGGGGAGACCAGCGACGATGAGTCATTAACTCAGGGGCCGTCCCTCCACCAATCAAAACTCACCTCACATCCTCTCCAGCTCCTCCACGAGTTCCTTTTCCCGCCCGCCGACTTGCTTCGGGATCGTGACTTTCACGGTGACGTACTGGTCGCCCCGGGTGTTGGGCTGGCCCAGCTTGGGGACGCCTCGCTTCGCCATTAACAACGTCGCGCCGGGCTGCACGCCCGCGGGGATTTTCAAATCCACCTCGCCATCCACGGTGCGCACCTTTTGCGTGGTACCCAAAATGGCCTGGAATAGGTAAAACAAAGTGTCAGTCTTGTATGGGCAAACAGTGTGCCGCCTGATTTGGGAAAGGACCAAGGCCGTACCTGCGTGTACGGAATCGTAACCGTGCTGCTGACGTTGATTGATTCGAACCGTTTCAAATCCGCGTCGTCCTTACGATTGAGAAACCGAAAGTGTCAGTCGGGGTATGGGCAATCAGTGTTGGGATTTGGGAAAGGCCCAATACTTACCTTCACCGCGACGAACACGTACAGGTCACCCGGTGGGCCGCCTTTCCGTCCGGCGTTGCCTTCCCCCCTGACTCGCAAGCGCGACCCCGAATCCACCCCCGCTGGTACGCGCAGCGAGATCCGCTTGGACCGCCGCACCCGACCGTCCCCGCCGCAGGACTCACAAGGCGTGAACGTCTGCCCCGAACCGCCGCACTGCTGGCACGCGGTGACCTGCTGGAAGTTACCAAGCGGCGTGCGCACGGTCGCCACGACCTGGCCTTGCCCGCCACATGTGCCGCAAGACGCGGGCCGCGTGCCGGCTTTGATTGTAAAAGAAAAGTGTCAGTCTTGTATGGTCAAACAGGGAGGCGGGATTTGGGAAACGCGGGGACGTACCTTTCACCCCGCTCCCGGTACACGAGTCGCACTCCTCCAGCCGCACGCAATCCAACTCCTTTTCGCACCCGAAAACCGCATCCAGGAACTCGATTTGCAAGTCGTACCGCTCGTCGTCGCCTTGGGTGGGGCGGTTGCGTTGGGCCCTTCCGCCTTGCTGTTGCCCCATGCCCCCCATCCCCCCCCCGAAGAAGGATTCGAACAAATCGAACGGGTTGCTAAACGGATCGCCGCCCATGCCGCCCATCCCGCCCATACCCCCCATCCCGCCTTTCAAACCGGCTTCGCCGTACTGATCGTAGATCTGTTTCTTTTGGGTATCACTCAACACCTCGTACGCGTTGCTGATTTCCTTGAACTGGTCCTCCGCGCCCGCGGCTTTGTTCACGTCAGGGTGGAACTTCCTGGCGAGTTGCCGGTACGCCTGCTTCAGTTCCTTCCCATCCGCCGCCCTGGACACGCCCAAGACTTCGTAGTAATCCCTCGCGGCGCGCGTGACCAACGACCGCCTTTGCGTTGTTTTGGACTGCAGCGAGGTCGCCTTTTGGGGACCCGAAACCCGGATGGACTTGCCATTGAACGCGCTGTTGGATGACGACGGGATGATCGAATCATCGATTGGAAAGATGGTCAGGTCAGTGTTTGGCATTTTCTGCACCCTCGTCATCGAGTAAACAGTCGGGACAAAACGAAAACCACGCTTTCGCGGAAAAATGGCGGCGGCGAGATGCGCAGTGATGTGTGGGACCCGACGTACCTGGCGCGCGCGCGAGTGGCCTGTGCGGCGGGGGCGGACGCGGCGTGGTGCATGGCCTGGTTGGTGGGAAGGAGGGAAAGGAGATGGGTGGAGATGGGAGTCAGTTTGGCACTAGGGAGGGGGTGCCTTTTCAGCTGCAGAGGGCGCTCGAGTAATCCAAATCACGTGGCGGACAGCGCGGCGTTTCTACTGGAATGACGTCCGCAGTTTGCGTCTGCGGATCGATCGGAGAGATGGGTAGCGACCATAGAGACGCACCGATGAAGCGTGCATCCTTCGTAACTGAAAAGAGACGGTGCCGAACGAAAAGACGGCTCGGTTACGGTGGGTAACGACTCTGCGCGCGGCGCGACGCGGAAGAATGCGAGGCGCACGGGCGGCACGGCGAGGAAGGCACGCGAAGCAGGGAGAAAGGTTTTGGCGGTCGATAATTTTGATCGGGATGTTATGTATGAAATGGCAAAACACATTTTTGATCGCAGTTTTCGACCGGAACTGTTTTCCGATTTTTGCGATCAACCTATTTGGGCTACCGATAACGACCAATCCTGGTGGGCCTTGCCCCTCAGGGCGCCGCACAGTCAGCGACGCGTGTCCGGGTTCGGTGTTTGGTTGGCTTGTCGGAATGCTCACGCTGGCGCGTCCCATGGCCGCCACGACCGCGTTCGCGCGTGGTCCGAGGGTCACCACGCGAGCGCGGAGTCGCGCCGCGGTGCACGCGACTTCCGCGGTGTCGAGGAATTCGGGACAAGCGTTGTCCACGAGGTCCACCGCGAACACCTCGTCGTCCCCAAGTTCCTCCGCGTTTGCGAAACCCAGAGGCGGCCTGTCATTGGCGTCGCGCCGTACCGTTCGCGGCGCAGTACTCACCACGCGCGCCAATTCAGACGAGACGGACAAGTTCCAACTCGCGCTCTCCGTGGTGAACGCGCGGACGGTGAACGACGATTGCCTCGCGTTGCTTCTTTCCGAGATGTCGTCGTTGTCTAAAGAGGTCGCGGCGTTGAAGCGCGAGGTGGAGGTGTTGAAAAAAGAAAACGCCCCCCCGGGGGGTTTTGGGGGTACTTCGGAAGACGACTCGGTGTTGAGCAAGCAGGTTGAATTCACCGAGGACGAACGCGTGATGCGGCGGATGATGTCCGCGCTCGGCGCGGCGGAGGGAGATTCACGGAAAAAAGAGCCCACAGTCCCGTTCCCCGACGAGGATTTTTCTGACGTACCAGTCGCCGTGGACTCTTCGTCATGGGCGGGCGACGGTACGGACCGCTCGCACTTGTGGCCGCTTTGTAAAATACACGACGACGACATTTACTTAATGAACACCATGCACGCCGCGATGAACGAGCATGGGTTCTGGGCGGGGGAGGAGGACGAGGGCGATTTCTATTTCGGCCCCTCCACGGTGGACGCGCTTATTTACTTTCAAGCCAGCGCCGGGTTGTCAGAAACCGGGTTTTGCGATTTGCACACCTGGCGTGGTTTACTGGGAGATGAACGGTTCAAATGGGGACCCGCGCCAGGCGCGGTGGGTTTCGACAAAGAAACGAACGAAACCGTCGCGGGCGTGCTCGGCGATGATGGGAATTTCAAAACAGACGACAAAACAAAAAAAGAATCAACGCCCCTCTCCGCGGCGCAGCAACACGCCAAGACCTGGAGCGAAACAGCCGTCACCGCGCTGACCGAAGATGAAGACTCCTTCGCCACCGGGCGGGAGGACCTTTGGGGAGACGAGAAGAGTAGGAACAAAGCCGCGTTTGCGAAAATCGCGCTCGATACCCAAAACATGACGGACGAACAACGATTGAGGTACAAAAAGTGGCCCGTCCTTCGCGGCGAAGACGGGGGCTGGGAAACGCACAAACTGCAAGTGCTGCTTGATGAACAGGGGTACTACTCAGGTGAAGAGGACATGGAGTACTGGTACTTCGGTCTGACCACGGAAAACGCGCTGGGGACGTTTCAAGCGAGCAACGGTAAGGGCCTTTCCCAACTCCAAATCCCGCCGACTGTTTGCCCACACAAGACTGACACTTTTCCTTTTACGTCAGGGATCCCGGACACGGGGCTGACGTGCGCGAACACTTGGAAGGTTTTGCTGGGCGATATCAAGTTTTCCGAGTGTAACACCCCGCGCGACACCCTTGAAACCGTCGGGGATGGGGATTTCCCGCTGGACCTTTCCAACCAAACCCGCGTGTTTCTGCTTGGCGAGGGGAGGTTCGAGGACGGCGTGGTGCGGACGCAGTAGGGAGGGGTCGTGCGACGTGGTGAGTGGGTATGACTGAATGCGTTTTCTTTTTTTAAATCGAACATCGAACTAACTACAGAGCGGCTAAATCATGATTGAATGCGTTTTCTTTTTAACAAACGCGCAACACGCGTGGGTTACTCGCGAGAGTAGTACTAGGTTGAGTAAGTGCGGCGGTTTTACTCCCCGGTTTCACTCGCGAGAATACGTTCCGAAATCACAACGTCCTATCGCCCATCCAACCCTTACCTCATCATTTCTTCCCCACGAACTGCGGGTGTTCCGGATTCAACACGGAAACCGGGGTGTGCTTGGTGCCTCCCCAGCCTTTCTTTTTTAGCGTATCGACGAACATCTCGGGGAACCGCCGCTCAACGTCGGTGCGGTCGTCGGGGAGGAACTTTTTCTGCGCCGTTAACCCGCCGCCGCCCGGCAACGCGACGCGCAGGGACGACGATCCTACAGGGTTCATTAACTCAAGAGAGTCGTTGCCTTGTTTCGAGTTATCGTTCCCAAGTCGCGCAATCGCTTCGGACACGAAAAGAGGGTCCACGAACCCGTCGTCCAGCCACGGCGTGGGGGCCATTCTTCCGTCGATCAACTCGCGTAAAAACTTTTCGTACCGGCCTTTCCCCCGTAACTCCCGGTGCGACGCAAGCGCCAGCGCGGTGACGTTCCGTGGAGGCGCCCTCGCGAGGGCTAGGGTTTCGTCGTGGAACGGAGCCACCGAACGACCCGGGTTTTCTCCCTGGACTTTAGGGTTTGTGCGGTTCAGGGTACCGGTACCGGTACCGCCAGCCCCGACTTTGAACTCCGTGTCCAGCTGTTCCCGAAACGCTTCTTTGGAAATCTTTGGCGGAGGCAACCCAAAGTCAATCTCTTCGCGGATTCGCCGCGCGATTTCAACTCGCCGCGCTCCGTCCACGGTGCTTAAATCGCACCACGCGCCGATCTCGTCCTGTGCGATGATTTCCAACCACCGCCGCGCCTCGGCCAAGCCCTCGAACCCGACCACGCGTTTCTCGACGCGCCGACCCACGAAAAAAAGCGACGCGTCGGCGTGCCTCGGTCGGCCGATCGCAAAGTCGGGTGGAATTTGAGTTTGACTGTTCCCCCGTGTCCTGACAAATATGCCACTCCCCGGGATCGAACCGAGTGGACTTCGCCCGAACCGCAGCTGCACGTGCGCGTGCGTGTGACTGAGACCCTGCTCGTGCCTCCACCAGCCCTCCGGGACGAACAGGACGTCGCCCGGAGCGAGCACGCAGACTCGGCCGGTGACGCCGGCGGCGTTTGGGAACCGGTCGTACGCCACATCCGCCCAGTCCACCATAGACCTGCCGTCAAGCGGGTGCCCGACCGGGTACGGGTACATACCGGTGTACGTTTGGTCGGGCGACACTAACAACACCTTGCGCCTTCCAACAATTTGAACCTGCATCGTTTCGAACCCGGAGTCATCCGTCGCGGCGAGAAACGCTTCCTTCGCCGCGGCGTCTGATTGGACGTCAAATTCTGACACCGAAAGCCCGTGCGAATCCGGTACCGTTCGCGACGTCTCGTTGTCCAGCGCGCCCGAGTTCGAACTCGGGGCGTGCTCGTTTTTTTGCCCGGAGACTGTTTGCTTAGCATCCGTAGAGAGAGCGCCCCCTAAAATGCCACTCGCGGTGGGCACGTAAAACGGAAGCAGCGAGTTTCGCGTCCCCGCGCCGACCGACACGGATTTCAGCGGTCCGAATTTTTGCAGAGTCGCTACTTCGTCAACCGCCTGCGATTGGGAAAGAATAGTGGTTAACGTCTTTCGGACCGCGTGGCCTGAGCATTCAGTCACCCGTAATCGGGCCTCCACGGTGTGTCCGGATTTGGGAAAGCCGAAAAACACGCACCTCCCAGTTCAAACCGTCAACCACCTCTTTCCCGAGACCGTCGCCGCCGGACACGGGGCGGACGCCGTGCTTCGGTTGGCGGGGCTGGCGGGTTGTTTCTTTCCCGGGGATATCCCGGGGAACAGTGTCGGTTTCCCCGGCGACAATCGCAATGGACGCGACTTCGTCTTCCAAGTAACAACCCCGGTTTTGCCACTCCCGCGCGCACTTCGCAAACTCGGTCGTGGAAAACCGCGTGACCGCCGTTTCCGGTTGCCGAACTCGGTAGTGCCCCCCGTACGCGTTGTTACCCGGCACGATGGGTAAGAACCTGTTACGCTTGTTAGGGGAGGTTGACGAGAGCAAAACCCGCCACTTCCGCGCGTCGCGAAACGAAGAGTTGGCGAAGTTTTGAAACCGATCTTTTGAATCGTCGTCTGGGTCGTCCCCGGAGTCGCCCCACTTCTGGCAAAGTCCATCCCTAGAAATGTGTATCCCTGGGGTCCCCGGGGACGTACTCGGTACCGCAATTTTCGTGTTGCGAAGCACCACGGGGACGCCTTTGCGCATTTTATCGTTCGCCGCGTTTCGTTGCGTCACGTCCCGCCAGTCAAAAATCGGCACTGCGTTTTCGTCGTCGCGCGTCACGTAGTGCGGGTACGCTGCGGGCGGATCCGTGGGGAGGTCGTGGAGTTGGCTGGAATGCGAAGCGTCACCTGCTTTGCTGGACACGCGGAGGTCTTGGGGGGCGTACGAGGTAGTACCGGGGTATAGATAGGGTTCAGGGGTTGGCGGGGCTTAGGTGTCAGTCGCTTGTCCGACACGCGACGGTCGATTGCGATGATTACTCGTTCCACTTCTTTCTCTTCGAGGAGGTGAAACGTCGCGGCGTTTTTGCCGTAGCCGTCTGGACCTGGTTTCCTTCATCGTCGTAGCGTACCTAAAACTCGGGGAAGGTCTTTCAGGGCGATGTCGCCGTGAGCTTCCATCTGCGCCTGCCGAGGCTTGACGCGACCTGAACCTTTTGTTTTCGTGGCGCATTGCCGGACCACCAGGGGAGGGCGGGTCGTGTCGGATTGCGAATCCGGGGGTCTCGTTCCGGTCCGATCCGAGACATCGTTGGGGGGAGGGACGTGCTCCACAGATTGCGCCGGCGACATCACGTGGGAAAGGCAAACGTGGTCGCAAACACACGGAAGTACCTTGTAACCCGGGGATGTTTGTGTGGAGAAACACGTGCGCCCGTGAACGTGGGTGACGCGCGCGATGCACTCTGTTACTTTTCAGTGAGTGTATTCCGAGGAGAAAATGAACAGCAGAAATAAAAGCGTCCTTCCGGTAAGCGCCCGTGCGCACACCGCGATGCTGCGCCGCGCGGCGCGTCGTTGGGTTATCCGGGGTTGGGATGTGAATGCATTGTTTGACGAAACACAAGGCGGATATCGTGTGATCGGTGGGTATCGCGAAAACCAGCCTAGAAGGCTGCACGTGCGCGCCTCCGGCACTTCATCCCCCGGGGTGTACGGCCTGCGAGGGCTCCACTCGCCGGAAGATTTTGGGAGACTCGCGGCCGATGCGACCGCCACCAGCGAAAGCATCGCGACCGATTTACGCGCAGGCAGACGGTTCGGTATCCACGTAATAGACGACCTGGACGAAATCTCGGACGTCGTGTGTTCCGTGGTGGACGTGGCGGAGCTTTGCCGGAACACGCATCGCGACCCGGCGTGGGTACGCGCGGCGGAGGGGGCGTACGTTTCGTTACAAAGGTACGTCAGCGCCCTGAACGCGGACCGCGGGTTGTACGACGCGCTTGTTAACACTCACGAGGCGCACTTGCGCGCGGAAAGGGGGTTGGCAAGGAAGGCGAACGGGCTTGCGGTGCGAGCGACGTCGGTTGGGAAAGGGCACGGGCGTGGCAATGGAGTTGATGGCAGAGCGACGTCAAGGGAAGGAGATAACGATTGCGAAGCTCGGCGTGAAAACAGTAATGATAACTTGTTACCGCCGGAAGCCGCGCGAGTCGCGCTGACCTTGCGCCGCGATTTCGAACGAGGCGGCATCCACCTGTACGACACCAGCAAACTGGCGCTGGAAAACGCCTCAGCCGATGTGGTGCGGCACGGCATGGCGTTCCAGAGGAACCTGGTGGATGCCGACCAACTCGGGTCGGTAAACGTGAGCAGTCACAAGTTAAACGGCGCGCCCAGGGCGCTGATGGCGAGAGTTGGAAACTCTTCTGGAGTTAACACTGGAGGTAATTCTGGAAGGGTTAACTCTGGAACAGGTACTCCGGACGGAAGCAACACCTCGTCAGTAACGACCCTCCCCTTGGACAACCGGACCCTAGGGACTTGCATGCGGTACGTCACCGACCGGGACACGAGGGAGACGATATACAAAGGTAAGTCTTGCATTTCCCAAATCCCAAGACTGTTTGACCATACCATACTGACACTTTTCTTTAAAACTACAAAGCCGCTCACCGAAACCCGGCTGCAAATAAAAACGCGCTCGAGGGTTTGTTGACTTCGCGCGCGGAGGTTGCGAAGTTGTTGTACGTGTTGGGGCTTTCCCAAATCCCTCCGACTGTTTACCGCGCCTGTTTGACGTCCACTGGTCATGAAAAGGAAGTTACTACCTACAGCACAAGCGCACTGTGGAGGCTCGAGTACGCCCGACCGTGTCCGGCCCGAATCCGGCCTCCCTGTTTACTCACACCAGTCACGGTCCCGACTGACCGTTTTCCTTACCAATCGCAGAGGGTACCAGTCGCACGCGGCGTACGCCACCGAGCCGCTGTTAGCCGGGCACCCCGATGCGGTGCGGTTCGCGTTGCGGGGGTTACGTTGCGAAACCAACGAAAGAGCGACGCAGGAATTCGAACACATGGGTCGTTTTTTTGGAAACGGGGATGGACACAAAGCGGGAGGGACACATCCCCGTATGGGCAAACAGTCTCGTCCCCAAGAAAACATTCAGTCCTGGGACAAGTCGTTTCTCGCCGGGCGCGCGCGGGATTTCCAAAATTCGCACTCCAACGGAAAAACCACCGCGGCCGTTTCCGAGTATTTCCCGCTACACAAAGTCGTGCGCGGCGCCGGCGAGCTTCTTGAGAAAGTTTTCGGGGTCCGGTTCGAGCTAACGGACGTGCCTGCCAACGAAAAGTGGTGCCACGAAGCGCAAAAGGTGCGGGGCTTTCCCACTGAACACGTCCCGCCGTCCGCGATTGCCCAACCCGTACCTTCCCTCTGACTGTTTACGTAATACGCATTACGAGAGACTGACACTTGTTGCTTTCATCGGGCCAGGTGTCGGTGAGCTGTTCGTCCACCGGCGAACCGTTCGGGACGATTTATTTAGGTACGCATTTTTCCGGCTTTCCCAAATCAGGGGCACCGTCCGTTTGCCGCACCTGGGCGAGTTTAATACGGGTAACAAGTGCGCTGATGTCCGAGCCCAACTCTCGCCAGCTGTTTGCGCATACACAAGTCACGAACGCGGCCTTACAAGACTGACCCTTTTCTTTTCCACTAAAAAGACCTCAACCACCGCCCCGGGAAGTTCCCGCACGCCGCGCACTTCGTGGTGCGGTGCAGTCGGGACGTGCATTTTGTGGATCCTAATGGGAATCGAACCGGTGACGAAACTTTCACAACGTCGAAACAGCCCCAACCACCAACCACGTTTCGGCAGCTCCCCAGTGTCGCACTAGTCACCAACTTCGGCGGCGAACACTCGCGCTTTGGCGACACCAACCTGTCGCACGCCGAGCTGGAAACGTTTCTGCACGAACTCGGGCACGCCGTGCATTCCGTTTTGTCCACGACTAAATACCAGCACCTTAGCGGCACCCGGTGTGCCTCGGATTTAGTGGAAGTCCCATCTCACGTTTTCGAGTATTTCGCGTGGGACGCTGATGCGCTGAAGCTTTTGAGCGGTCACGTCACGACGGGCGAGAGTATACCTGATGAGTTAATTACTCAGCTAAAAAAAGGGAAGGAACTATTCGCCGCGTCCGATCTGCGCCAGCAGCTCATGTTCGCGTCCGTGGATCTGGAAACGCACGCGCTCGGGTTGGGAGACAATGAATTGTCTTCTTCTGGGTCTATCACCAGTGAAACCATCCGGGACATCGCGGGCCGCATCTCGCACGAGATGGGGCAAAATTCTTTGACTGACTACTCGCACGACACCAACCCAGAGAAGGACGCGGCGTGGGAGCTGCGGTTCGGGCACGTCGTCGGGTACGCGTCGAGTTACTACAGGTAAGTGTTTGTTTTTACCAAATCCGACACACACTGTTTGCCGATTGTCCAGAGTAAGTACTCACTCACATTACCAAAGACGTTGACCACTTTTCGTTCACAAAAACAGCTACGTCTACGCCAAGACGATTTCCGCGCAGGTGTGGGACGCGTTCTTCGCGGGGGGTAATTCTTTGGAGAAAAACTCGGGGGTTGCAATAAGCAAAGGGTTGTTATCGCACGGGGGGGCGGTGGCGCCTGAGGTTTTGTTGAAGCAGGTACGTGTTGCGCGTTTCCCAAATCCTGACACACTGTTTGCCGGTTGTCCGCCCGTAATTACGTAATACACATGGCCCGAAAGACTGACACTGTTCTTTTTTACAATCAGTTACTAGGCCCCGACGCGTTGCGCGACGTGGACGTGACTGAATACGCATACGACAACGTTACAGGTGTTGGTCCGTTAACCACCACCTCGGACAACATACGCGAATACGGCACCACCCGCCAACGCGTCAACGGCGTCGTTCCCAACCACGACTCGCTGTTGAAAGAGCTGCGGGACGGAAATCCGTATCGGTGAGTGGTGTACGGGTGGGGATATCTTAGGTAGGTAGTGTGGATGACGTAAGGGAGGTAGTGGGATATGAAGGTAGGAGCGATACTACATTGACAACGCCGATTCATAACTCGTTCAGGTGTCCCAAATTCCTCAATCGTTCGATGACGTCGGTTTGGTCCTCCTCGGCTTGGGTATTTTTCTTCCGTCTGTGCTGGTACGCCAAACAAACAGAGGCGTCGTCCAACGAGAGCTTCCCCCCATTCGGTAGTGCCTTGAAACCTGACTCTAGTCGTAACGAGTCGTCACTGAACGTTTGACCCAAAGTCTCCATCGCTTGCGTAGGCGAAAACACCAAAACGCAACACCCACGAATTCCGCGCTTCGGCATCTCGTCATTCACCTTTTTCGTCTCCCAAGCAGGGAGTTTCCCGAAACTCACCTGCGCGTGGTGGTTACGGATTAATGATGTGGAGTTCGCGTCGAAGTAGAGCACCAAATCGGATTTGTATATCCCTTCCCGGGTGATTCCCGTGAGCGTCACGGGATTGCGCCAACCCAGGGTATCGCGAAGAAACTGCATTTCTTTCTTCCAATCCGCGGGCCAGCCGTTCAACGCCGAAGCATCGCCAGCGCTGACCAGCATGTCACCCGCCTGCGTAGCGCACATCTCACCTGCTGTAGTGGGGGTCGGGTACACCATTATGACCTCGTGGTCCTTACTTTTGCGGTTTTGGGTGACTAACTGTAAGTTCACGGGCTTGATTGTCAACAGCCCTTCCGCGTGTGCCGTGACCACTCCGACTCGGTCGCCCTCATGGCTCGTCACGAAACCGTACCGGCCGTTGTGCTGCGGGGCGGATTTCAAACCCTCTATCACGACGTAGCTTCCCGTTGGGAAAAGGGAGAGTGCATCGGAAGGCGCCGCCGTGGCCATGGTTCAGGGCACGCGTGCCCCGGCGCGCGTGACGACTGGCGAAGGGAAGTATGGACGAAAAGTATGATGGGCTTTTCTGCGCAGGCTTGTCTTTTCTTGCAACTGAGTTTTGGTCCTCTCGCTAGACCTGTCAAGCAGCACGCCGGCTCTCCCCAAAACCTCACCTCGCCTGACGCGCAGCAACTCTGTTCACCTCGTAAACCCCCTCGTAGACGTGCAGATGTCCGGCTGCGTAGACACTCTGGCCGGCGTTGTGCGTAGACACATCTCCCAGATCAACGAGCGCGCCCGGCAGGAGCTCCACCTTGCCGAACGGTTTCAACCGCAAACCGTCCACGCGAACGGCGGTTATTTTTATGTGCGAGTCAGTGTCTTCGTCTTGGCGAGTTTGAACTTCTTCTTGAGTCATTTCTGAGTTATCTATACGCAGTGCGTAGCCTTCGTCTCCTGCCAGGATTTGAACCTCCGCAGCGTCCATCACGTCGTCGTCGTCCTCAAAGCCGCACACCTCGTCGCCGTCGGCGAGGACGACCGGGGTTTCGCACTCGTCGGAGTCCAAGTCGACGAACGAGTCGTACTCTTTCGACGGGTTCCCGTACCCGTGCTTCATGTCCCTCGCCTGCTGTTCCTGTAACTCTGCGAACCATTTCCTTTTTTCCAGCTCGTCGAGGGCGGCGGCGTGGGCGTTGGCGACGAAGAGCTTGCCGTTTTTCTCGACGGAAAAAAGCGCGTTGCCTATTTCACAAACGCCGTTGTCGTCGCAAAGCGCCTGCAAATCGATGGGCTTGGGGGGGCACCTGTGCGCGGCGTCGTCGCCACCGAAAGCGTCGAAACCGCCACACTCGTCGGTTCGGTGGGCTAAACACCCGGGGGTGTCCAACAACCACGACGTGGCGACCATGGGTTCGTTGGAAGCGGCGGAACACAGTGTCGTCGTAGTTGTTTTTGGCTTTTTCACGGGACCGTGAGAGTTTGGGACGAAGAAACCTGGCGTGTGTCGTGGCGTACGTGGAAACCGTCGCGCGCGCGTCGTGAATTGCGAACGCTCTTTGACGGGCGTAACCCGGGGGAGACGAATCGTGGAGGTCATGTTTCCGTCAACGACGTGCGGGGACGCAGTCGGGGAGTCGGAAGTGGCGCAACTCGAGGTCGTTGCTTTCAAACATAAAGAGAGCCTTTTCCTCGGCAGACGACGAAAGTTTTGTAGTATTTTTGCAGCACCCGAAAGCATCGTCGTTTTCTTTTCAATCCAAGACTAACTCTCTTACAAAGTGCTCTCGAACTACTTCCCATTTCGGAGCATATCCTCCGCGGGGCCGTGTCCCAAGTCCGCCAATTTGCGCATCAGCCGACTGGATGCCGTCAAAGAAATCGCGTGCCGGAAGAGCGCTTGCATCGCCGGCGCGCGAGCTTGCAAGGCAGTCTCATCACCACCCTCCGCAGCCTTGAGAATGAAATCTAACGAGGTTTCAGGGTTTCTTTCCACGCCGAGTCCGTTACCGTAGCATACCCCAAGGCCGAATTGAGCAGCGGAGTGGCCTTGAGCGGCGGCTTTCTCCCAGTACAACACGCTCTTCACGTACTCCTCGGTTACGTAGTAGTGCCTGCCCAGAAGGTTCAGCGCTCTAGCTTCACCTTGCTCTGCGGCTTTTTCCAACCACTTCAGACACATCTCGACGTGTTGTACCACACCATCGCTTCCATTTCTGTACATCACTCCGAACCAGGTCTGTGACTGAGGGTGACCTTGTTCTGCTGCCTTTTCCATGTACTCGACGCCGAGCGCCACGTCTTTGTCGACCCCGGGATGCCCGCGCAGATACGTGTGCCCCAAAATGAACAGGGCGTCCGGGTGATCGCCCTCTGCGACAGCCCGTTCAAGCCACATAACCGCCATCGCCTTGTCTTTCTCCACGCCATGCGAGCCATCAAAGTATGAGAATCCGAGGGACTCCATCGCTTGCGAGCAACCAGCCTCCGCGGCGCGTTTGCACCACTTCAAGGCTTCGTCCAGATTTTTCTCGACGCCTTGCCCGTTTTGCAAAGAGACCGCGAGGTTGTACATAGAGTCGCAGTTGTTGAACGTAGACTGGCCTTGGTCTTGCTCGCTCGCTTTCTTGAACCACTCGTACGCGTTCTCGAGGTTCCCCGCTGCATAGCAGATCTCGCCGAACCTGTGCGTCGTCCCAACGTCCACGGGCGTCGAAGGCTCTTGCTTCTCCGCGATAAAAAAGGCGGTGCTCACCGCCCTCAGGTTGAGCCGCGTTTTGAAGTCTGTGACGTTGGAGAGGAGCACGGACGCGAGCTGTTCGTTGGGATCGAAGGTGGCGCGATCGGGGTGGATGGGGGTGTTGGTGATAGGGTTCATGCTGGGAGGTGGGGAAAGCGCGCGGGGCAAGTGTGTGAGACGAGGTCGTGGCTTTCACGACAAGTTCTGTTTTGGCCCTCGCCAGATCGGAAAAGATTTCGCCAGTTGCTTTGGCTTTGCGTCTCGTCGCTACGCTTGCTCGTATCTTCATTCCGGATAGAGCACCGCCGATGGTTTCGATGGCGTCGATGATCACGGTTTCGATGCCCAGCGCGCGTGCCCCCGTGGTGACTCGCGCGCGTGTCGTGAGGCGCTTCCTGTCTCAAGGAGGCTCAACGCGTCACGCCACCACCGACCGGCAAGGCACGCATTTTCGATTGATGACGTCCAAGCTGCAGTCGCGGCCGCGGTTGTCACGGTCATCGTTCGTCACGAACGCGTCAGGTGACTCAGGCGGCGGCGCGCCTGATTTGAGCGTCAGCTCTGGTGACACACCCGCTGCAAAGCGACCCCCGAAACCGCTGGACCTTGCAATCGTCCCGAGGCCTCCCCTGAAAGTCGCCGCCGCGCTCGCGGCGACCGGGTGTGTAGAGTCATCGTACCTCGCATTTGAAAAGCTCACAAATGGCAACGTGACCTGTCCCCTAACCGGCTGCCAAACCGCGCTGTCTTCAGGGTACTCAATGCTGTTCGGCCAGCCTCTGAGCGCGTACGGCGCGGTGGCGTACGGCCTGGTCGCGGCGCTGTGCTGGTGGGGGGCCGGGCTGGGCGGAGACGTGTTTGGCGATTCGGAATCTAGATTAACGAATCCATCCGACGAACTCAATGAAGGTACGTGTTGGCGTTTCCCAAATCCCACCACTGTTTACAGCCCCTCCCCTTTGAATTCAATACTAGTAACACCACTAGTAACACTACTAGTAACTGTTACAAACCCACACTCGCCGACTCAAGACTGACACTTTGTTTTACCTATCGCAAGCCGCGAATAAATACCAAAAAGCCCGAGGCCTGGCCTGCCTCGCCGGCGCCGGTTTAGCCGGAGTCAGTACGTATTTGCTTTACGTATTAGCGGTACCGCTGGGGGGCGCGGAGTGCGTGTACTGCTTAACTAGCGCTGCTATTAGGTACGTGTTTCCGGCTTTCACAAATCCCAACACTGGTTGCCCGTCCAAGACTGACCTGACACTTTTCGTTCACAATCAGCTTTACTATTTTGCTAATCGCGACGAGCGGTTTGTCCCCGAAACAAGCCGGGAACACTGCGCCCGCCGCGATTGCGCTGTGTACGTGTTTTCCGGCGTTCCCAAATCCAGGCACCGGCCGTTTGCGGACCCGTTCGTGACTGTTTACGAAACGCACTACTGGTAACTTCACGTCGTACTACTGCAACTGCGTCCGTACTGTTTGCCAATCGCCCAATACAGCACACCCGTACGTTCAAGTCGCGACCGTCGCTAAAGACGCGAGACTCACAAGACTGCCCTTTTTCTTTTTCTTTCCCAAAAACAGACGCCGTGGTGGTGCTGACCTGCTACCTCGCGATCGGGTCTTCCGCGGCGAAGGAAGACGCAAAGGCCAGCATGGCCTCCATTCAGCTCGCGTACGCCGCGCCGGTCATCGACGCGAAAGCCACTTCGTACTCGAAAGAACTCGCGGGTTATTTAACCGAACAAGGCGCCAAGATGTACGGCGCGTTTTGGTGTTCGCACTGCATCGACCAGAAAGAAATCTTCGGCGCGGGCGCGGAGATTCCGTACGTGGAGTGTTTTCCGGACGGGTGGCAACGCGGGGCGGAGTTAGCCACTTCATGCAAAGCCGTGGAAATCACCGGGTTCCCAACCTGGATTCTTCCGGACGGCACGCGGGTGGAGGGGGAGAAAAGTTTGGTGGAGCTCGCCAAAGCCACCGGGTTCAGGGCGCCGTTACCGGGAGACGCGCTGCAAACCGAAGACGCGTCGAGTCAGCTTGATTCGTTTTTGAATTAGTACAAGTAGCACACAGGGAAGGGAATACAAGTTCGAAAAAAGAAAGAAAAAAGGAGTGAGTTCCATAAAAGTATAAAATATAAATGCAGACAGTTCTTTTATATCACACGTAGTGTTGGCTATCAAATACAGTCGTAGTGGTTTGTACATCGGATGGCGGTGGTTAGTCTTACTTTGACGTAAACGCCCGCATGAACCGCGGCCACGGCCTTCGGTGGGGACTCGCTGAGGTTGTTCGCGTTTCGGTTTCGTCGTTTGGCGCCGCGCTCGTGCGCGGCGGCGGCGCGGACAGACGCCGCGCGCCCCGCTTGAACGACCGAGGTGTCATACTTTCTAAGACACCTCTTTGCATTTGTACAGGCGAGCCGGCCGGCGAGCCCTCCGAATCGGGGTCGGTATCCGCGACGTCCGCGTCGCGCGCGGACGCGTCGCTCAGTCCGCACCCGTCCTCGCCTCCCCACAACTCGCCGTCGCTCCCGGAAGAGCACCTGCCGTGGTCGCTGTCGCGACTTGACGACGCACCTCCGTTGCGTTCCATGTCGAGATCCACCGTACGGCGAAACGCCCTGTTCGTCGCGGCGTCCGTATCGGCGCCGTCGCCGCACCGGGCGACTTTTGTTTTCGCCCCCTGGTCACTCTTGCAAGCCGTGCTCGTATCACTCCCATCGCTCTTGCTTTTGCTCAACCTTCTTTGTTTGATTTTGTCCTGCGCCGCGGAGCACAAAACAGCGGCGTCGAACGTGGATTCGTTGACCCCCTGCAGCGTCATCTGGCTCCCGGTGTTCGGGTCTTTGCACCGGTAGGTCAGGTTGAGGCACTGCATTTTTTCAGCCGGTATCCCGCACTTCTCCCGGATCTGCGCCATAAAGTCCTCCAGACCCTCGTGCCCGGTACGCACCTTGAGAGATAAATAAAAGAAAGTGTCAGTCGGGGTATATCGCGATGTATGGACAAACAGTCAGGATGGAGGTAATATACAAACCTTGCACCGGAAACTCATGTCGTTGAACTTGACGATGATGTCGCCCTGGATGTCGCTCCGTTCGTCGAAAGACGTGGAGGACGACCGCCTCGAGTTCCCCGGGGTGGATGCAACGCCATCTCGGGGAGTACCGTCCGTCAAACCGCCGATGTCGGGTTCGATTCGTGTGGAATCCGGGGAAGCACCCGTGGTACCGCATGGAATCGATCGCGCATCGTCGTCGTCCAACGCGTCGCCTTCGGTCGTATCCTCATCCGCGTCCGACTCCATCATGTCCTTGAACAGCGCCCCGCGCCAGTTCGGTAACTTTACGTCGCAAAACTTACACAAGTTCTCCTCGTGCTTGCCGCTGCACTGCAGCTGCCACCTCGCCATGCATCGGGCGTGGACCTGTTATTGGAGGGGTGGTGAGTGGGACGGCGGGGTGAGTCGCGAATCGCGAAATCGGAAATTTCAGATTGGGGTTGTGAAAACTCAAAAAGTCGTCACAGACTTTTTCGTTGTTTTAACCGTCTCGGCGGGGATTCCAAGGCGGACGTACCCAGCGGGGACAAAGGCACGGCCGCAGCAGGTCTTCGCGGGCGTCGTCGAGACAGATCCAGCAAGGCTCGTACTCTGTTTGGTTTGGGTTTTGGGTTGTTTAAGGGGGGAGAGTGGGGAGAGGGGGTCAGAGGAGAATCGCGGGAAAAAACATTGACAAGACGTGCTCGTCATGCTTGACGCTGCTTTTCGTTGTTCGAAGTCATGGAAACACGGGCGGGGCGGTGGGTGTGGTGGGTTTGCATTCGTAGCAACCGCAACCATCGTATAAAGCAAACGTACCTTCCGAGTCCACAACTTTCGCTTCGGATTTCGTGCGTCGGGGATCGGCGCCGGACACCATGGCGAGAGGTTCTGACACGACCGCGCTCTCTTTTTCTTAATGGTGTTGGAGGACGACCGGAACGTGAACCGCGCTGTGAGTGCGGTCGTGTTTAGACGTGGAGTACGCACGGACGGTCGAGTGCCGGGTGCGTGAGGTGATGCGTTGACACGACGGACAACGAGTGAGGTAAGCACGGTAGTCGCGCGGCAGGAACTGACACGAATGGCGGGACTTACTTTTTTTTCAAGTTTTCCGCAGTCAGCAAAAAAATTGGACGACGCGGATTGGCAGATATTTTGAGGTGACGCAGGGAAAAGGTAGGGTTTAATAACTCCTCAAGCGCTCCTTTGCGCGCGTCCGGCGAGGCAAAAATCGCGGGAAAACGATTTTGTGTGTCACGTCGCAACTGTTGCGAGATTTGACAGGCTTTTGCGGTGTCTTCCACAAGAACGACGACGATTTGGACGTTTTTGCCAAAAAGCAACAACACTCTTCTCACGACGTCACTCCCTATGGCGCGTCGCCGCCGCGTCGCGGTTCTTGTGGATGCATCCCCCGGGAGCATGCGGGCGTGTCGTTGGGGCGCCAACGTGGCGCTTGACACGGAAACCGACGTGGTGCTTGTTACCGCGGTGAACGACACTGCGACGGAGTCCGCGGTACGAGACAAATTTTCCACGGGAGGAGACGACTACGCGCTTTCCGTAATAAACCTCTTCGGTCTGTCACGATACCGTCGGTACGCGCATTTGAATGACCTTAAAAACGCATCACCCTCATTACCCTCACAGAACAAGGGCGACCGCGTTTTGGAGCACCACAAAGCGCAGCTGTTGCGGTGTGAGATACCCGAAGCGCGTATCGAAAAGGTGATCGTGCACCCGCGGCGAAACGAAACCACCGCGAAGGCGGTTCTTAGGGCGGCGAAGAAGTGCGACTCCATAATCTGCGGCACGAGGGGGTTGGGCGCTTTACAAAACTCGTTACTGAAGATGGTCGGCCTCGGAAGCTTGTCACACGAAGTCGTGCACAACGCCACCGTACCGGTAACCGTGGTGCCAGTCACCACGCCCGTGCCTGAGATGATCACGGTGAGGCAAGGGAGCGGTGGGAAGACCTCACTTAAGAAGTGACGCGCTAAAAGCGGGAGCGCCGCGCGGAGAAAAGAAAGGAAAGAGACAAGACTTTTACAAAAAATGCAAATCGAACGTCACGTAGTTACTACCTACTACTTCGTCGTACGTAGTACGTACGTTACCAGTAGTACGAACGACACCCCCCCACCCTCACAGCTCACAGCTCACAGCTCACTCGTCTCCCCAGTCATCAAATTTTGATCGAGTTCTTCCTCGTCTTTCGTCTCCGTTTCCGTGTTCCGCGGCGCAGAGGGGACCGGAGCGACCTCCCCGGGAATCACGGGCACCTCCGTACGCGTCGTCACTTTCACCACCTCTGAAACAGAAAGCGGAGGCGGACCTTCCTCGGGTACTTCTGCTGTGGTACCTGGGGGAGGCATCGGTGTCGTCGCCGCGGGTGACTCCAACTCGCTCGGTGCCGTCTCCGCCTCCAAGATCTCCGCCGCGTTCGGTTCCGCGTCCCCCGCGATCGGCGACACTTCCTTCTCCACCTCCTTGTTCATCTCACCACCCGCGGGAGGTACCTCCACACTCGCCGCTAAGAGTCTACACTTGTCCTCGCAAGCAAGCCCCACCCCTGTGGCACGCAGTTCTGTTGGCGACAGTCTCCGACGCGTGATTTCGTCCAGGGTCGCGAACCGCGGAACGCGACCGGTGTCTCCGTCGCGACCGTGCGTAACAGCACCGGTAACAGCACCCGTAACAGTACGCACGGTTTCTTTTCCCTTTCTCCAAACAGAGTGATCCGTCGCAGGGTCCGTGTCGCCTCCTTCCTTTTCGGACTCCTCGGAAAAAACTTGTACACGCGCCTCGTCCTCCAAAACGTCTGCCTCCTTCGCCACCGAAAGCCAGTCCTCCGCGAACGCGAACTCGGACTCCACGAGCCAGCACCCGCCGACGCAGAAACCCCACCGCGCCGCGCCCGGGGCTCTGCGATTGGGAAAGACAAAGGTCAGTCTTGAGTCTTGAGTATGGGTATACTGTACGGGTAAACATTGCACTTGTGGTGTATTACGCAGTTGCCAGTACTGGTAAACGTTACGGGAATACGCACCGCGCGAAGTGCTCGCCCGCGCGTTGCACGTGGCGGTACACATGGATCTTTTCCCCGCCACTGTGTCTGGTGCTGTTCCACTTCGCGATACCAGCGGGGTCGAGCCAGGTGTGGCCGGTGTCCAGGAGGGATGAACTCATTGTGGATGAGTAGTCTGCGTTGGATGCGTGGGTGTATCCGTCTTCCGGATTCGACCCTCCCCCCGCCTTACCCAAACCTTCCCCCGCCATTTCCCGGACGTACCCGACAAGCTTCCGCACGTCGCTTCTCGGTACGGTGTACCACACGAACCTGGCCCGATAAAAAAGAAAGTGTCAGTCTCGTATGGTAATTCAAGGAGGCTGAATGTGGTACATAGGAAATACTCACCCGGTGCTCTCTATGATGGCTTTGGTGTGCGTCACGGTTTCGTACGCCTTGCGCGACACTTTCCTCGACCGCTCTCCGCGTTTCGTGGTGGTCCGCGCGTCGCCACGGGTTTTGTCCGCCGCCACGAAGGTTATTTCCGAAAACGCGAAAGGGCGGTTCACGCGAAGCGGCACCATCGAGCCGGCGGCGTAAAAACGAAGAACGGGTTGGTGCGTTGTCGTCGTGGTATCGACGCCGGGTGACTTGAGACTTGCGAATGTGAGCGAAAAGTGTCAGTCTTGTATATCGCGATATATGGACAAACAGTCACCAGCTTCGGTAAAACAGTGTGCCTGGATTTGGGAAAGGCCCAGGGCCGTACCTTGACAAAATACCTTCCCGCTGCTGACGCAAAGTCTTGTGCAAAGTCACCACCACGTTCCCCGGTCTCCTAACAATCTCCCTCGGATCCCACGGCGTGTACGTCGTTTCGGTGGCGTCTTTTCTTTCGGCGGGTTCTCTGTGACGATCTTTCCTCCCTTCGCCCGATCGCTGGAAGTTTCTCAACCGGAAAACCTCCTGCTCTTTTTTCAGCACCGAAAGCGTGTCCACGCAAACCTCCAAGTACCGAAACCGAATCGGCATCCCGCTCCGGCCGTGCATCAGGCCAAACTTTTTGTGAAAGAAAAAGGTCAGTCGGAGAGTCTTACTGTGCGGGGGATTGGGGTCCGAGTAATCGGGCCGGACACAGGGCACTGGGAGAGTAATCGGGCCTCCACAGTGCGTTTGTGATGTGTTTGGCACAGCCGCGAGTACGCCGTAAGAGTTACCAGTAGTAAGGTCCCGTTACGTTACGTGTTCCCGTACTTCCTTTGAATGAAACGGGTGTGGACGTCACGAACGGGGCGGTAGAAACAGCGTGTGTCGGATTTGGGAAAGCCAAACACGTACCTTCTCTCGGTCCGCCAGTCTCATGTCACGCATCATCTCGCCGCCTTGCCGCACGGTGTCGAACAGGTCATCCAGGGGAAGGGTTGTGCGGTAGAAGTTTTTCTTGGACGACGAACCGTCGTTTCCAACCGGGATCCTCGTTTCAACGGGAAGACGTGAAGACGCGCCGCGTGTGCCCCGCGTTCCTTTCGCTTTTCTTTTTTTCGCGGCCGCCGCGCCGTTCTCCTTGGTCACCGCTTCGGGACGCGGCGGATGTGTATCAGGCCGCGCACCCAAACCAAGCTCACCCGCGATTTTTTCGCGCAACCACTGGTTGTCGTTACTCTTGGCGGGCCATCCGAACAATTTTTCGAATGTTTTCTTGAGCTCGCCTTGTGGCATTTTGCGTAACTCGAGAACACGGCTCTCGTCATCCACGCAGGTGAAGCACTCGGCGGACGCCGCGAGCGCGCGAGCGTGCTCGGCGTCGTCGTCGTCGTCGGCGATGGCCTTTTCAGAGGCGACGGGAAAGCGCGCGGCACTTTCTTTGGCGGCGGTTTCGTTTGTGACTAATTGCGCACTTGAAGGTTTTTCTCGCGTCGCGGCCGCGTTTTCGTCGGCGACACCGTTCCCAGCGTTGGAAATGCCATTCCCAGTGGGAACACTCTGGCTGGCCTTAGTCACCGTATCCCCGTCGGAGATCGTATTCCCACTGGTTCCGGCGATCGTGGTGTCCCCGCTGGTATCCCCGGCAATCGTGGTGTCCCTGCTCGTCCCTGCGGCGACGTTGTCATCCCTGCCACCACCATCTCCAGTGCGTAAACAGTCGGAAGACTCCACAAACTTTGGGGTTCGTTTTTCGTTCAACCGCTGCGCGTCCCCAAACGCCGCCCACAACGCACCGCCCGCGCCAGGAACCGCCTGATTGGGCAAAAGGAAAAGTGTCAGTCTTTCGGGCCATGTGAGTGAGTAATTACGGGCGGATAATCGGCAAACAGGGAGGCGGGATTTGTGAAGAAAGCCCCAAGGCCGTACCTTGACCCCCAAGTACGAAACCTCGATAGGGTTGTTGAGTAACGATTCGGGATCGTCATACCGCACGGTTTCGATCGTAACCGCGGGAAGCAACGCGTTTGGCGAAAACGCGTCGTCGCCGTCGTCGAAAAACACGGCGTTGCGCGTTTCTGAGATGAACAAAAGAAAGTGTCAGTCTTGTATGGACAATCAGTGTGCCTAGATCTGGGAAGCACAACTCGTACCTTCCAAGTCGTTTTTGTTTTCGGAAAAAGCCGCCACCGGGTTGCCAGTCTCGTCTTTGGGTAAACGCGCGATGCGAACTGTTTAGTGTAAAGAAAAGTGTCAATCTCGTATGGGCAACTAGTCATCCGGGATTTGGGAAACACAGTTACGTACCTTTCTCCGGAGCGCGAGTCAAGACCCGTGGCACCAGCCGTTGCGTGACGTACGCGCACGCGGCACTCACGGTGTCGCCTTTTAGCGTTCTTTTAACACTCACGAGCCAGTTGGTGACGTCGGCGTTCGGGCCGAGCGAAACCGCCGGCGGTTTCGGCGACGGTTTTTCAACCGTCGCGCCAAGCACAACCTTGGGCGTGCTTCGCCGGCCGCTCCACGTGGTGACCGTTTCCACCACCGGCGCTGACTGTTTGTCCACTGCCACTGCGTGCTTACCCCCACCGGGCGGTAACGCCACCGCCATGTCCGAAGAAGTGGACGCCCCGATTCGATTCCTGGTGGTGGTAGTGTCGCGACCACCGCCAACAGCGCAGTGAGTCGGAAGGTTTGCGTCCCGGAAAAAGTGCCGCAAAACGCACCCGCCTTGCTCCACGAACGTCCCCGAGAACCGAGCCGACTCCACGTCGCTCGCTGATACGTCGCTCGACGAAAAGGTCAGTCCCGTATGGGCAATCAGGGAGGCGGTGTGTGGAAATAGGGAAAGTTCCGTACCGTCGTCCACGCCAAAGGAACCCAACGCCGCGGCGACGTGCAACGCCTTTTTCGTTCCGGACGTCACGTCGATCCCGGTCAAGGTTCCTTTCGTTCGCAGAATTCGCTCCGGGGTAACGCCTTGCGAGATTTGCGCGTAGTAGGACTCCACCGGGGCGTTTTCGGGGCCGAACCGCGTGACTGAAAAGTCAGTCAAACGTTCGCGGTCGGGTGGTACGCAAACGCACTTGTACTCGGGTGGTCCTTGGTTCGAATCTAAGCCGGGTTTGTCTTTACCAGACGAACCAGCGGCTCCCTTTCCAGGCCGGCCACCAACCGCCTTCTTCGGCGAGTCATTAAACCCCACACCGAATAAGGACTGCCTCACAACCGAAGCCGGCGCCGGCGCCATTTGAAACGCGTCACCCGGGGTTCGCTTTTTTTGGAAAAGAAAAGTGGTTAACGTCGCGTATATCGCGATGTATGGACAAGCAGTCACAAGCTTCGGTAAAACAGTGTGCCTGGATTTGGGAAACACAACGCGTACCTTGCTGACGTGTTTCAAAAACCCAACCGCGACGGAGAAGGGAATGCGCGTGACGTACGGCTCGTCGTGGTCGGCTGTTTCAGTAGCCGTTTCAGGTAACGCCTGTTCAGGCGGTGACGCCTTTTCGTCCGCCGTTTCGTTTTTTGAAACCGCTACACTCCGTCCCGACCGCGACCGTTTTCGCGGCGGTTTCGTCCCTCCGGCTCCCGCCGCGAGTCGCGCGGTGACGCGGTCGATACCTCCAACACCGCCGCCGCTGCCGCCGTCGCCGACCGCGCGCGTCGCCCGTTTCGCGTTCGGGTCGCGAATGATATCCTCCCACAACCGAGTCGGTCGCTCGATGAGCGCGAGCGAGCGAGTGGTTGGGTGATGCGCCGGACCCACCGCGCGGTCGGTCTCGGTTCGATCCCCGGCGTAGTCAACATCGTCGTGCTGCGCGTCGGTTTTGGTTTCGGTTTCGTCGCCGTCGTCGTGGTGGTGAGAAAAAAAACTCGGCCCGGGGTACGCCAAATCGAGTTTGGAAGGCGAGTTCAACGGAAACGGCCCGGGCGGCGCGACGTAAACGGGTTTTTTTCGGGCCCGTCGCGGGGTTTCGCCGCCAGACTGTTTGCCCACTGGTTCGCGAACCGCGAGCGCGAGTGGTAGGGCGTTTTTCGGTCGACGCGCGCCAGCTCCATCCTCGGTCGCGTCTTGGTCGGCGTGTTTTCCAGATTTTCTTTTGAGGGGTTGGTAACCCTTCTCCAGCCGCGCGACGGCCGTCGTCGCGTCTTGTAGCGATTGTTTTTCCAGTAGCACTTTCGCCATCGCTTTCTTTATCAACGCGGCGTTCGTCTCGGTCACCGCCGCGCAGGCCGCCGGCGGCGGTTCCCCCGGCTCCGCATCCAAACCAAGCGCACCACCGATTTGTTTGCGCAACCACGGGTCGTTGTTCGAGAAAGTGCCTTGACGAAACGCGACTCGAAAGGTTTCTCGAAGCTCTTTTTGTCCCATTCCGCTTAACTCGCGGGTACGCCCGTCGGCATCAGGGGAGGCGAAGCAAGCAGCGCACGCCGCAAGCGCGCGAGCGTCTTCAGCGGCATCGTGTTTCGTCAGGGGTACGAAATGTACCGCCGTATCCAAAGAAGCCTCCGCGCGCGCTACCCTTTCCATCGCGTTTCGTTTTAGTTGCTTCGCGGTTCTCAACTCAACGGGATCAGGTTCCGTCGGTGTTTCCCGCGTTTCGCTAGCCGACTGTTTGCTGATGCGCGTTTCCGTTTTCGGTCTCGTTTGTCTCGTTTGAGGAACGGACACCGCCGCGTCGACGGTTTCGGGAGCGCTGCGATAGGTAAAAGAAAGTGTCAGTCTTTCGTAATGTGTATTACGTAATTACTCTGGACAATCGGCAAACAGTGTTGGGATTTGGGAAATAAAAAACGTACCTTTTCCGTCGTCGCTTGCCACCGTGCCCGATAACGCTCGGGTTCCCGCCGCTCTGCCCGTCCTCGCCACCCCCCAAGTGGTACGCCTTTTGTTTCTTCCCGGGCGAGTTTCGCTTTCGCGACGCGCCGAACGAGGTGTGTTCGTTTGCGGTTTGTTTGGCGGCGTTTGAGTTCGGCATTGGCGCGCTTTTCGGTTTTTCTGTTTCCGGTTGGGTATCGGCGCGAACCGGTGTCGGAGACGCCGGCGTCGCCACTGAACGGTTCGTCGGTCGCCGCTCCGGCAATAAACGCACCGCGAGCGGGTCGTACGGCGAGGACATCGACTGTTCCTGGAACGGACCCAAACCCGGTTGTGTTTGTTGCTGACCAACTACTGAAGGACTCGCACCCGGTTCGGTTGGCGCGACTCCGCCCGGTACCAACGCCTCCATAAACGACGGTCGAAGCGCCGCGGCGGCGGCGTAAGTGGCGTTACGGTTGCGAAACACACCAGCCGCCGTCGTGGCCGCGGTGGCCAGCGCCGGGGAGCTGTGCGGCCGCACACGCGGGGACGCAACAATTTGGGTTGTGACTGGAGAGACCGTCGATCCGTCGCCGGGAGAGACCACGCCTCTCAGCGTCATTTGCATTTCGCCAATTCCGCCAATTCCCCCCATTCCGCGTAGCAGGTCATCCGGTGGCCCTTCGCCCGGTTGCGTGTACGGCGATACGTTTCCCGCTCGCGGCGGCTCGTGTCGGTCGGCGAAGTTGACACCGAACAAATTCGCTTCGTCCATTCGCATTCGCGCCGTGTTGATCGTGGCGGCAGGCCCTTGGTCGGGCCCGGAAAGCGGTGACGGGTTGCCCATACGCGGCGGCGCGAACCGGAGACTCCGCTCAGACCGGGATGTCCGCTCATCCACCAACACCGCGGCGGCGACCATGAGTGCGGATAAATCGAGTTCCGCGTTTTCTCGTTCCGGGGTGACCAAGTTCGCTAAACCGTTGTTTCGCAGAATCCCACACGCGCCGCCCCGCGACTTGCCGATGTCGGCCAACACGTCGTACCCCGCGTAGGTTTGAATCAAACCGCAAACCGTGTCCTGCAAATACGCGGTGAGTTCCACGAATTCTCGTTGCGCAACAAGGCACGGCGCACCACTCCGTGTTTGCCTCAGAGGCGCGAAGAACCGGCGCGCCGCGTCGAGGCCGTCGGCGCACGTGAAGAAATCACTTTTTTCATTCGCCAACCTCCAAAGCGCCAGCGCGAAACCTTCCACCCACTGTTTCGTCCTGTCAAGCCCAAACCTGGTGTACGACGTGACACACGTCGAGGCAGGGACATACACGAAATACCCGCGAAACTTCTCCGAGTACGCACCGTGGTTGGTTAACCCGAGAAGCATCACGCACGCGTGCGTTTGCAGTACCCCGCGGTTCTTCGCGGCATCGAACTTGGGCAGAGGAATAAGCGCCTTTGGGACCGTCAGGGCAGGCCACGGCGAGGACAAGCCGGGCGTACCATACACAAACACCCGTTCCCCGCCACACAGCTCTATCTCATTCACTGTGTCCAGGTGTAAGTGCAGGTTCCCAACGGCGGGTGAATTACCGCAGGCGCGCGAAGACGCACCCGGGGTGGCCATCGCGTCTCCGGGTCTCGGACAGTCGGAAGTGACGAAATCGACCAAGACGTAAAAACACCGCTACGCGGTCTACGAGACGCGACGACCGGTACCGCGGGTTCACTGAGACGCGCTGCTGTTTGAACCGACACAGGCACGCATCGGGTGGGACAACAGCCTGTTCACACCAGAAACAACACCACCGCGCGGTGCCGGTGCGCTCCCGGCTGTGCTGCTGCAATGGCGAAGCCACGACGGATCCGAAACGGAAGCGCGTAGAGTTTAACGAGGCGCGCGAAACTGCTGGCGGAGTGGAGGTGACAGCACATTTTTTTGGTCGTCTCTCGTCAGATTGCCGCGCGCCGGCGTCCTTTTGGGTCACGCGGTCACCTCGCAGCCCAGGATGAAGCTCTCTCCTCTTGCGCACATCGACAAGGCGCACGACGACGGGGTGTGGGCGGTGTGCTGGTCTGTAGACCCCGAAACTGGAGAGGGTGTTTTGCTGACCGGATCGGTGGATGAAGGGGTTCGAACCTGGAGGTCCACGGACGATGGACTTGAGATGACGCACTCGTACATAGGTACGAGTTAATGACGAGTTAATTCGGGTCACGCCGGCCGTGCCCGTGTCCTGCCGCGCGCGTCTCGTGACACCCCGTGGCCGTACCGGGTGTCTCTACGAGAGGCGCGACACGTCTGAAACACGGAACGGAAACACCCAGCGCTCGCTCGATCGAAATCGTCGATGTTGGGTTTTTTTACGCGCATTCTTTGACGAGGCGATGCGCGTACCGATCGCGCCTTCGTTTCCGTCGAGATAACACCAAGCCCTAAACCCCAAACCCTACCCTGAACCCAAAACCTAACACACATCAAACCCTAACCCTAACCCCACACAACCCGGTAGGCCACACCCTCGGCGTGGTGTCCCTCGCCGCGAGCGCCGACGGCTGTTTAGTCGCGAGCAGCGCTTTGGATTCGCACGTCCGCGTGTGGAACGCGCGCACGCACGAAACCCGCGTGGTGATCGCCACGCCCCCTGGTGAGAACTGGCACTTGGGGTTCATTCCCGATTCGACTCAAGGTGGTGGTGGGTCTAGTTTACTCGCGGTCGCGGCGGGCGCGGCGAAGGCGGTCAAGGTGTACGACGTCAGCGAAGGTACGTCCCCGCGTTTCCCAAATCCACCTCCCTGTTTTATCTCTAACGCGCCTGCGACTGTTCGGACCGATTACCCTGACTGATGTCCATACATCGTCCAATACATCGTTCTATATATCGTCCAATACACGCCCAACACGGGACTGACACTTTTCGGGCAAAACGTAAAAAGGCGATTCCTGCGGCGCCGAAAAGATCACACTGAAGTTGCCCGACGCCGGTACCTCGTCTGGATTTTCGTCAGGATCAGACGGCACCGGGTGCTTCGCCATGGCACTCGCGGTTAGCAACGACGGGTCGCGCTTGGTGTGCGGCGCCGCGGACGGCGTGGTGGCGGTTTTTGACGTCGGGACGGGCAAGTTCCTTCACAAACTGGAAGGGCACAACCAGTGCGTGCGAGACGTGACCTTCTCGCCCGACGGAAAAACCGTGTTCACCGCGTGCGACGACGGACACGTGCACGTGTACGACGCGCACAACCGGAGCCTTTTGGAGTCGCTTTCCGGGCACGAAGGCTGGGTGCTTGGCGTAAGCGCGTCGAGGGACGGCAACGCGCTCGCGACCTGCGGCGCGGATGCGAAGGTACGCATCGGGGCTCCCAAATCCAAACACCTACGTTTACGGACCTATGGAGTGCAGTCAGCGGGTACTACCCACCACGAGACAGATCCACTCCCACGGCCTTCCCTGTTTCGCGGATTGCGCACCACACAAGTGCCCTGTTTTATCTCTCAGCTGGTGACTGTTCCGACCGATTACCCTGACTGTTGTCCATACATCGTCCAATACATCGCGATATACCGTGACTCGCGACTGACCCTTTTCTTTGCACTCGCAGGTGAAATTGTGGGACATTCGAGAACGGCGGTGCGCGCAGACGTCGTCATCGCAGAAAGAAGCGGTGTGGGGGGTCGCGTTCGGGGGCACGAGCGACGTGCTGGCCACCGTGAGCGACGATAAGTCCGTGGCGACGTTTCAGTACGTGGCGTAGGGAAAGAGGTGAGGGAAACGAGAGTACCTGGTAGGCTTTGCGGCTGACTCGTTGTGACTCAATTTCCAATGCGAAAATCCACCGCCACTGTCTTCAGAAGACTGTTTTCAGACTGTTTGCGCATACATCGCGCTTGTGAATCAGACAGTGGATGCATTTCAGCCGAATTTCCAACGTGCTCGGATTTCCGCCTGTCAAGTCGGCCGCCGCCGCCGCTCCAATCCTGTCACCTTTTTCGCCCTCCTCGCATTCTCTCGCGCACCACTCGCGCGTCCACACACCACACACGTTCGTCATGGCAAGCGAGAAGAAAGAGAAGAAGGAGAAGAAGGAGAAGAAGGAGAAGAAGGAAAAGAAGGAAAAGCGTGAGAGGGATGACGACGCGGGTGGGGGAACGCAAAAGGCGGAAAAGAAACCAAAGGGCAGCATCTCGCACGCGGTGAACGACGGGAGCAAGCTCGCCGCGGTGGGGAACAGGGATCTGGCAAGCTCGTTGCCCGCGTTCCCACGGGAGTTTTACAAACCCACCAGCTCCATCTCTTCCATGTCCGTGACGGAGATTGAGCAGCGCCGGGAACAGCTCGGCATCACCCTGGAAGCGGCGCCTCCCGGGGAGACGTTCACGCCTTTGGCGAGTTTCAAAGAAGCGGGGTTCCCTCCTGACGTGCTGAAAGCCACCGCGACCTTCGAGAAACCCTCCCCCATTCAATCCCAGAGCTGGCCTGTGGTGCTTTCCGGGCACGACATGGTGGGTATCGCCGCGACGGGGTCGGGCAAAACCATGGCCTTCGGGTTACCCGCGCTTACGCAGATCTTGGCAAGGGGCAAGGGGACAATCAAACCGGGCCGACCGATGATTCTCGTGCTCGCCCCAACAAGAGAACTAGCGCAGCAAACCGCGAAGGTGTTCGACGAAGCGGGTAAGCTGTGTGGCGTGCGCACGGTGTGCGTGTACGGCGGCGCGCCGAAGTGGGAACAGCGGAAACTCATGGCGGAGGGGGGGGGGTGCGCCGTGATTGTCGCGACCCCCGGTCGGCTGCGGGATTTCATGAACGACGGCGACGTGAAGTTGGACATGGTGTCCACCCTGGTTCTGGATGAAGCGGACCGGATGCTTGATTTAGGGTTCGAGCCCGAAATTCGCGAGATCGCGTCCGCCACGCGGGCGGACAGGCAAACCGTGATGTTCTCAGCAACCTGGCCGAACTCAATCCAAAAGCTCGCATCCGAGTTCATGTGCAACCCGGTTAAAGTGCGCATTGGCAGTGAAGGCCTGAAAGCGTCCCATTCAATCACGCAAATCGTGGAGGTCGTGGAACCCAACGACAAAGACGCGCACTTAGCGCGAATCTTAAAGAAATACCTGGGCGGTAAAAAGGAAACCCCGCGGACGTTGATTTTCGCGCTTTACAAAAAGGAGTGCGCGCGGCTTCACGAGAACCTGGCGCGACAGAACTGGCAGTGCACGCCGATTCACGGCGACATGAGTCAGCGGGACCGGGAGGAGTCCGTCGCGGCGTTCAAATCGGGGGCCAAGCCGTTGCTCATCGCCACCGATGTCGCCGCGCGAGGCCTGGATATTAAAGGCGTGGAGTACGTTATTAACTACACGTTTCCGTTAACCACGGAGGACTACGTGCACCGCATCGGGCGGACGGGCAGGGCGGGGCAGACCGGCGTGGCACACACGTTCTTCACTCTGCACGACAAAGGAAGGGCGGGGGAGCTGGCGAACGTCCTACGCGAAGCCGGCGCCGAGGTACCGGAAGCGCTCACGAACTTCGGCACGCACGTCAAGAAGAAGGAATCGAAACTCTACGGCGCGCACTTTAAAGACGTGGACATGAGCGTCAAGGCGAAGAAAACTACTTTTGATTAGAGGAACTGAAGGTTGTGTTTTTAAACGCTTTCTGCTTTTAGACGGCGCGGATGGATGATGTTGACGATGAGATGAATGACTCAAGGTTCGAGGTTTAATTTACTTGTACATAAAACTTTACGTAGCGGTACTACTCTCCATACTGGGCTATCTTCGTCTGCTTGCCTTTTTCTGTGCTCCCGAGGACAGGGCTTTTTCCAGCTCGTCGTCCAAAGCGCTCCACTCGTCAAGCGGGGATTCGATTGAGTCGTTTTGGTTCTTCTCGTCGCTGTTGCTTTTTTTTTCCGGCGTCTCATCAATTCGCGCGTTCGAACTAACAACTCGGCCGGAAACCACGTTTGTTTCTTTTCCGCGAGAAGAAGACCCTCCACCGACTCCTTTTCCAAGGTCAGTATTTCCTGTCTGTGCCGCCCATTCCTCGAAGGACTCGAGCTCCTCCTCGTCCCCCGTTTCATTCATTTCTTTCTTCGCCTGATTCGGTTTCATCGCGTTCGATGCACAAGACACACTCGCCTTCCGGGCTTCGTGCCCCGCCCGCGCACCCGAGGTTTCCGGCTTTTCATCCGACCCAGACGAAACAACCCTATGGTCCCCACCTCTCGTCCCACCTGTAACCGGACCCCTTTCCGGGGTTCGGGGGGTCGGGTCGCGACTAGACACCGCATTGCTAGTCTCCATCTTCTGTCGCCGAAACGCCCCCGGCGAGTACTTTGCAACTTCGTCCTGATTCACATACCCGGCTCGGATTCGGACTGGTTTGCGGGTGGTACCGTCCGCCCGGGTGGTGCTCGCCAGCACGCGCTCGGGGAGCTCCTCGCGGAAACCGGCGGGCATGGCGTGAGGGCGACGCGCGGGAGGGTCCGCCATGGCGCGCAAGTGTGAGTGACGAGTTGAAATGGATTCACCTTCTGTTTTTGGACTCGTTCTATTCGAGGCCGATTTTTCGTTCGTCGCTCGAGCGTTTTTGAGCGAGCGTTGGTATCGTTGTTATCAGTGGGTCACACCACAACACACCATGACCCCGTTCATCCCCGAACACCTGCCGTGCGTCGCGACTCGCATCCGAGGCGTGACTTTGTTTATCCAGCTGTTGGGCTCCACAGGCGGTTTCCTGGCGTTGGCGTCCCCGTGCGCGTTGACTGGTGTGGCACAGGTTTTCGGCGTAGTGACTTACTTTTTCGTCGCCCTCGGGTCGTTGGTTTCGGTGTGCGCGAGGGGCTGCACGGGCAAACAGTCTACGCGGTTTTCGGTCGAAATCGACTCACTCGCAAGGTCGCCTCGAACGCATTTTCACTGGTGCGTCGGCGTCAACGCCGTTCTGTTCGCCGCGATGGTGCTGCTCGTGAGCAACACGGAGGACGCGGAGGTTGGTGACGAAAAAAAAAGCGCCTTTAACCGTATCGAAATCGCCGCGGTCGACGGATCGGTTCTGTGGGGCACGCACGCCGCGCACTGCGCCGTGGCGTACGTCATGCACCGGACGTGCCAACCCGGGTCAGTACGCGTGGATGTGAGCGGAGTGTACACGCCTTTACTTGACGAAACTAGTGTAGAAGACGTTTCTTGTGAAGGTATGTCTATTTAGGCAAACGTCGTATGTCTTTTTACATTGTGTAGATAGAGCAGCGCGCGCGCCGGGGTTTCTGTCGTCACGCCGCGCCGGAATCTCGGAGAATCAGAACAACCGCCGCGTGATTCCCTTGAGCGATGTTATTGATGGGTGTCATTGATAGCGACAGCGGCGTCGAGCCGTCATCCGCCGCCTTGTTGACGTCCGCGCCCGTCGCGATCAGCGCCCGCACCACCGTCTCGTTGCCGTTTTGAGCGGCGAAGTACAGCGGCGTCCAGCCGATATCGTCTGCCTTGTTGACGTCCGCACCCGCTTCGATCAGCGCTCGCACCACCGCATCAAAGCCACCTTTAGCGGCGATGCATAGCGGCGTCGTGCCCATATCCATCGCCTTGTTGACGTCCGCGCCCGCCTGGATCAGCGTCCTTGCAACCGTCTCGT